>Ga0307509_10007347_pt1 | contig 14438 bp, 13 predicted proteins | sample 10_EM_MG_FD_202245 | JGI IMG/M metagenome (GOLD analysis project Ga0307509, IMG submission 202245) | Populus trichocarpa ectomycorrhiza microbial communities from riparian zone in the Pacific Northwest, United States - 10_EM | ecosystem: Host-associated > Plants > Roots > Unclassified | place... | reverse complement strand
GCCATGCGCTTTCTCGCCTATGACGTCTCGCTCGACCTCATTCGCAACCTGCGCGAGCCGCTCGCGACCATTCGCCGCCACGATGCCGCGCTCGCCAAGCAGGCGCGCGACGCGCTCAACAGCGTCGCTATGAACCTCTCCGAGGGCAGTGGCCGCAACGGCGGCGACCGCCAGCACCTCTTCGCGATCGCCTTCGGCAGCTTGCGCGAGGTCGGCGCCGCGCTCGAGATCGGCACCGCGCACGGCTGGTTCGCGAGCGCGCCGTGCTTCGCCGAGCGCGACCGGCTCGCCGGGATGCTCTGGCGGCTCAAGACGCAGTAGCCCACCGGGCCCGAGGGCCCCTCGGCCCTCCACGCTCCGCGATGGCGGCGCAGGCCGGGCCCATCAAGCGCTCGACAGGATCGCGATCCGAGTCGAGATCGGGATCGGGATCGGGATCGGAGTCGGGATCGGAATCCGAATCGGGATCGAGATCGGGATCCGAGTCGGGATCGGGATCGGGATCGGGATCGGGATCCGAGTCGGAATCGGAATCGGGATCGGGATCGGGATCGGGATCGGGATCGGGATCGGGATCGGGATCGGGATCGGGATCGGGACCGGACTCGGATCTCAGCCGATCAGGCGGAGCCACCAGCCCGGCATGATGCCGAGCTCGAGCACGAGCAGCGGGATGAACGCGATCACGAACAGGAGGCCCGGCGAGCGGGTGACCTGGAACGGCGCGGTCGCCTCGCGGAAGTACATCGCGGTGACGATCCGCAGGTAGTAGTAGATGCTGATCGCCGAGTTCGCGACGCCGACGATCACGACCCAGAGCAGCTGGCCGTTGTAGACGTCCATCGCGGACTTGAACAGGTAGAACTTGCCGAAGAACCCGCCGGTGGGCGGCATGCCGCCGAACGACAGCAGGCAGATGGTCATCGCGAGCGCGGCACCGGGGTGCTGCGACGCGAGGCCGGCCCAGTCGTCGACGAGCAGGCGCTCGCGGCCGCGCGAGCCGACGTAGGCGACGACGGCGAACGCGCCCATGGTCGCGACCGAGTAGGCGATCAGGTAGTAGATCAGCGAGCTGGTCGCGGTCGCGGAGCCGAGGCCGACGGCGCACAGGCCGACGAGCAGCACGCCGGCGTGCGAGATCGACGAGTAGGCCAGCATGCGCTTGATGTTGTCCTGGCGGACCGCGCTGATATTGCCGATCGTGATCGTGATGCCCGCGATCACGACGAGCGGTGAGGCCCAGCCGAGCGTGCCGTACGGGATGACGTCACCGCCGAGCGCGAGGCCGAACAGGCGGATCATCGCGGCGATCGCGGCGGACTTGACCGCCGCGGCCATGAATGCGGTGACCGGCGTCGGCGCGCCTTCGTACGCGTCGGGCGCCCACATGTGGAACGGCACCGCGGCGACCTTGAAGCCGAACGCGACGATCAACATGAAGCCACCCGCGACGACGAGGCCGGGGTTCGCGCTCTTCGCGAGTGCGGCCTGCATGTTGACGAGCGAGAGCGTCCCGCTCGCGCCGTAGAGCAGCGCCATGCCGTACATCAGGAAGCCGGTCGCGAACGCGCCGACGATGAAGTACTTGACCGCGGCCTCGTTCGAGCGGCGCGACGTCCGGCGCAGCGCGCACATCACGTAGACGCCGATCGACATGGTCTCGATGCCGAGGAAGATGGTGACGAGGCTCGCGGCCTGCGCGAGGATCACCATGCCGGAGGCGGAGAGCAGCAGGATCCCGTAGTACTCGCCGCTCTGCCAGCCGTGCTCGCGCTGGTGCGCGGGCGAGATCAGCGCGGTGAACGCGGTGGTGACGCAGAACAGCGCGGTGAGCACGTAGCCCATCCGGTCGGCGACGAGCATCGCGCCGCCCTTGGCATCGCCGAACACCGGCACGATGTCGTTCGGGCCGATCTGGCGATAGAGCACGATCGCGGCGACCGCCGCGGCGAGCGAGCCCGCGACCGACAGGCCGACGAGCGACGTGTGATCGCGACCCTTGAAGAACGCCTCGGCGACGACCAGCAGCATGCCGGTGACGATGAGGATCAGGAACGGAGAGATCCACATGAGGTCGGCGGTGTTCACGGCTTCCCTCCTTCCGTCTTCGCCGCCGGGGGCGGTGACGCGGGCGGCGGTGGCGTTGTCGGCGTCGGCGCGTTACAGCCGGTCAGGTAGAGGTGCGGGCCACAGTCGGGCTCGTCGACGTGCTTGTTGAACTCGACGACGAACCGGTTCACCGCGGGCTCCATCGTGGTCAGCAGCTTCCTCGGGAACAGACCACCGGCCATGATCGCGATCACGAGCGGGATGAACGTCGCGAGCTCGTGGCCCTTGAGGTCGGGCAGGTTGCCGTTGCGCGCCTTGTCGAGCTTGCCGAAGAACACCTTGTGGAACATGTACAGCAGGTAGATCGCGCCGAAGATCACGCCGCTCGCGGCGAGCGCGGCGAGCAGGCGAACGACCGGGAGGAACTCGGGGTGCTTGAGCGGGAACGAGTCGCCCGCGATGAACGTGCCGAAGATCGACAGGAACTCGCCGACGAAGCCCGACAGCGCCGGCAGGCCGGCCGAGCCCATCGTGATGATGAGGAACAGACCCGCGAAGATCGGCATCTGCTTCCAGATCCCGCCGTACTCGGCCAGCCGCCGGGTGTGGCGGCGCTCGTAGAGCACGCCGATGCCGAGGAACAAGCCGCCCGTGGTGAGGCCGTGCGAGAGCATCGCGTAGATCGAGCCCTCGATGCCCATCGTGTTCATCGCGACGACGCCCAGCATGCAGAATCCGAGGTGCGAGACCGACGAGTACGCGACGAGCTTCTTGACGTCGTCCTGCGCGAACGCGGTGAACGCGCCGTAGATGATGCCGATCACCGCGAGCACGGCGAGCGCGGGCGCCCACACCATCCCGCCGTGCGGGAACAGCGGGAACGCGTAGCGCAGAAAGCCGTAGATCCCGAACTTCAGCATCACGCCGGCCAGGATCACCGAGCCTGCCGTCGGCGCCTCGACGTGCGCGTCGGGCAACCAGGTGTGGAGCGGGAACAGAGGGACCTTGATCGCGAACGCGAGCGCGAACGCGGCGAAGCACCAGACCTGCGCGTTCCACGGCAGCGACACCTTGAGGAGCTCGCCGAGGTCGGTCGTGTAATGCCCGAGCGCCTGGCCGCCCTTGACGTAGACGTAGAAGATCGCGACGAGCATCAGCAGCGAGCCGACCATCGTGTAGATCACGAACTTGATCGACGCGTAGAGCCGGCGCTGACCACCCCAGATCCCGATGAGGAGATACATCGGGATCAGCATCACCTCCCAGGACACGTAGAACAGGAACAGGTCGGTCGCGAGGAACGCGCCGAGCATGCCGACCTCGAGCACGAGCATCGCGGCGATGAACTCGCGCGTGTACTTCTCGATCGAGTTCTTCGTCCCGAGCAGCGTGAGCGGCATCAGGAACGTCGTGAGGATCACGAGGAACAGGTTGATGCCGTCGAGGCCCATCTTGAAGTGGGCGTTGAGGCCGGGGATCCACTCGGCATCGAACACGAGCTGGTACGCGTTCGGCGAGTTCGGGACGTAGAACCGGAACACCGCGAGCGACACGAGGAACGTGACGGTCGAGAAGAACAGGCCGATGCCGCGATGGAGCGAGCTCTCGCCCTTCGGCGTGCACATCACGAAGATGGCGCCCAGGAGAGGGAGGGCCAAGATGAGCGGCAGGAGCATGCCGCCGTAGGTCGGTTCGTTCATGGCGCGTCCTCCGTCGGGACGACCGCGGTGACCGCGGACATCTTGCGTGCGATCGCGTCGTCGATGCAGAGCGCGATGCGCCCGCCGGCATCACCGCGGCGGACCGTGAGATCCGGGGCTTCGCCGGGTTTGTCCTTGTCGGCGGAACAATCCGTCGTGCCGTCGAGGTGCCAGTGCAACTTGACGTTCGGACCCACGATGCCTGCGCCGGGCTCGGCGTGGAGCTGGAGCTGCTCGCCGCGGCGCGTGATCGAGAACTCGGGATGGCGATGGCAGTCGGTGACGAAGAACACCGCCGCCGCGCCGATCACCAGGCCGGCGACGTAGCGCTGGACCTGACCGTTCTGGAACCATCGCGACAGCCGGCCGAGCAGGCTGACCACGAACGCGGCGCCGTTGACCGCGACCGTGTCGATCACGAACCGGTCGACGATCTCGAACAGGCCGCGCGCGGTCGCCTTGAACGGGCGCACGATCGTGACGTCGTAGAATTCGTCGAACCACAGCTTGTGCTTCGACGCCTCGTACGGGCCGGCGAGCGGGCCCTCGACCCAGTGCGCGACGCGCGCCGACGGACCGCGCCCGTAGAGCGCCCACGCGAGGCCGATGCCGAGCGCGCCGATCCCGAGTGCGACCACCATCAACACGATCGTCGTGGTGTCGCTCGCCTCTCCGGAGGCTCCGCCGATCGGCACGGAGTGCTGGGCGTCGACGTACCAGCTATGGGTGACGGCCGGCGCGAGCCAGTTCGACAGCGCGTGGAACCCGTTCGGGATCCCGTGCAGCGCCTCGAGGTGTGGCACGCCGATGAAGCCGATCAGCGTCGCGAACAGTGCGAGCACCGCGAGCGCCGAGGTCATCGACACCGGCGACTCGTGCGCGTGCTTCGCTTCCTCGCTGCGCTCGTTGCCCGAGAACACGAGGAAGTAGAGCCGCCACATGTAGAACGCGGTGCCGAGGGCCGCGATCAGGAGACCGCCCCACAGGATGTAGCCGTAGAACGCCGGCCAGCCGGGAGGTGCGCCGTGACCCGCGACCGCGTAGGCGCCGCCGAGGATCTCGTCCTTGGAGAAGAAGCCGGCGAACGGGAAGATGCCGGCGATCGCGAGGCACGAGACCATGAACGTGATCCGCGTGATCGGCATGTGCTTGCGCAGGCCGCCCATCGTCGTGATGTCGCCCGGCGTGGTCGAGCCGCCGTGCTCCATGCCGTGCATGACCGAGCCCGCGCCGAGGAACAGACACGCCTTGAAGAACGCGTGGGTGCCGAGGTGGAAGATCGCGGCGGTGTAGTTGCCGGTGCCCGCGGCGACGAACATGAAGCCGAGCTGGCTCACGGTCGAGTACGCGAGGACCTTCTTGAGATCGGTCTGCGCGAACGCGATGAACGCGGCGACCAGCGCGGTGAGCAGGCCCACCGTCGAGATCACGATCATCGCGGTCGTCGAGATCGAGTAGACGAACGACAGCCGGCACACCATGTAGACACCGGCGGTGACCATGGTGGCGGCGTGGATGAGGGCGGAGACCGGCGTCGGGCCCGCCATCGCGTCCGGCAGCCAGACGAACAGCGGGAGCTGCGCGCTCTTGCCGCAAGCGCCGATGAACAGGCAGATGCCCGCGGCGGCGGCGAGCCGCTCGTCGCCCCACACGTGCGCCTGGTGCGGGCCCCAGATCGGATCGTGGAGCGCGACCCCGTTGGCGACGTTCTTGATGTCGTTGAAGTCGAGCGACTTGCACGCCCAGTAGAGAAGGAACATCCCGAGCAGGAAGAAGAAGTCGCCGATCCGGTTCACGACGAACGCCTTGCGGCCGGCGTACGCGTACGCGTCGTTCTCGTACCAGAACCCGATCAAGAGGAACGAGCACAGGCCGACGCCTTCCCAGCCGATGAACATCACCGGCAGGTTCGCGCCGAGCACGAGGATCAACATCGCGCCCGTGAACAGGTTGAGATACCCGAAGTAGCGCGAGTAACCCTTGTCGTGGCCCATGTACCCGATCGAGTAGATGTGGATCCACGCGCCGACGAACGTGATGATGAGGATCATCACCGCCGACAGCGAGTCGAGCCGGAACGCGAGCTCCGCCTTGAAGCTGCCGACCTCGAGCCAGCTCCACGCGGTCTGCGTGATGCCGCCCTGCTGCCACACGGCGAGCTCGCCGCCGTTCGGATGCTCGAGCAGCTTCACGAACACGAGGTACGCGGACAGCGCGAACGCGAGCACGACCGAGCCGACCGCGACGGTCGAGACCAGGCCCTTGCCGAGCCGCTTGCCGAGCACGAGGTTGATCGCCGAGCCGATCAGCGGCAACAGCGGGATCCAGAGGAGCGCCGGGAGACCGAGAAAGTTGACGTCCATCTCTAGTGCCTCAGCGTCGTGAGCTTGTCGACGTCGACGTTACGGCGGCCGCGGAACACGGCCACCACGATCGCGAGTCCCACCGAAGCCTCGGCGGCCGCGACACCGATCACGATCAGCGCGAAGGTGTGCGCCGCGAGCGCGCTCTGGTCGCCCCACATCCGGGAGAACGTCAGGAGCGTCATGTTGGCGGCGTTGAGCATGAGCTCGACGCTCATCAGGATGATCAGCGCGTTGCGGCGGACGAGGACGCCCGCGACGCCGATCAGGAACAGCACGGCGGCGAGCACCAGGAAGTGGCCATAGCCGACGTCGAACAGCAGGTCGTTCATGGATGGACTCCCGGGTCGGCGTCCGTGCCGTCGTGCGGATGCAGCGGCCGCGCGATCGCGATCGCACCGACCACCGCGACGAGGAGCAGGATCGAGATGGCCTCGAACGGGAACAGCCCGCCGCCGAACAGGTCGGTGCCGACCGCCTTCACGGTGCCCCAGCCGACGGCCTCGGACACCGGTGCGCCGCTCCCGGCGCCGAACACCGGCAGGTTGATCGCGGCGGGCGCGGCGAGCGCCATCGCCTTATTCGGCAGCGTGACGTTGATGAGGATCATCGCGAGCCGGCCGATCAGATAGAGGATCGCGACGCCGCCGAGCACCTGCCCCGCCCGCCCGGTCGGTGCGACCGGTTCGTCCTCGGGACGGTTGAGGATCATGATGACGAACACGAACAGCACCATGATCGCGCCGGCGTAGACCAGCATCTGGATCACCGCCAGGAACTGCGCGTACAGCATCATGTAGACGGCGGCGATGCCGATGAAGCTGCCGACCATGCCCATGACCGCAGCGATCAGGTTGCGGCGGGTCACCACGAACACCGCGCCCGTGATGCAAACGGCGGCGAAGATCCAGAACAGGATCGCCATGCCCTTGCCGTGCGACTCGACGATGTCGTCGTGCGGATGGGTCTTCTCGACCACCGCGCGGACTTCCTTCGCGCCCCCCGGCCGCTCTGCAGTCGGCACCGGTTGCGCCGCAACGATCGCGGGAGTCGCGATGCCGAGCACCAGCCCGAGCGCGATCAGAAACGCAGAGATCTTCACGCGGCCCTCCGGATCTTGGCCTCGAAGTCGGCCCAGTACTTCGTGAGGAAGCCCATCGCGGGCCACGCCGCGGCGTCGCCGAGCGCGCAGATCGAGTTGCCGGCGATGCCGTGCGCGATCGTGCCGAGCAGCTCGAGGTCACCGGGCTTGCCGTTGCCGTCGGCGATCCGGCGCGACACCTTCTCCATCCAGCCGGTGCCCTCGCGGCATGGCGTGCACTGGCCGCACGACTCGTGCGCGAAGAACTTGAGGATCCGCCACAGCGCCTTCGGAATGTCGGTCTGGTCGTCCATCACGACGACGCCGCCCGAGCCCGCCATCGTCCGCAACGGCTTGCCGCCGCCCAGATCGAACTGCTTGCCCGGGAGAAATTGCACCGGCTTGATCCGCTCGTCGGTCTGGAGCGCGTCGAACTCGATCGGCACGTCGAGCTCGTCCGGATCGAGCGGCGGCATCGACACGCCGCCCGGGATCACGGCCTTGACCTTGCGGCCCTTCCACACGCCGCCGCAGACCTCGTTGATCAGCTCGTTGAACGTGATGCCGATCGGCAGCTCGAACACGCCGGGCTTGGTGACGTGGCCCGACACGCACACGATGCGCGTGCCGCCCGAGCGTCCCATTCCGAGGTCGTTGAACCACTTGCCGCCCTTGTCGATGATCGCCGGGACGTTCATCAGGGTCTCGACGTTGTTGACGATCGTCGGGTTGCCGAACAGGCCCTTGACCGCCGGGAACGGCGGCTTGAGGCGCGGCTGACCGCGCAGGCCCTCGAGCGAGTTGAGGAGCGCGGTCTCTTCGCCGCAGATGTACGCGCCCGCGCCGCGATGGACGGTGAGCTCGATCTGGACGCCGGTGCCGAGGACGTTCTTCCCGAGGTAGCCGCGCGCGTAGGCGTCGTCGACCGCCTTCTGCAGCACGACATACTCGCGCATCATCTCGCCGCGGATGTAGATGAAGTTGTGCTGGGCGCGCAGCGCGTGCGCCGAGATCGCCATGCCCTCGATGAGCAGGTGCGGATCCCAGTACATGAGCTCGCGGTCCTTGCAGGTGCCGGGCTCGGACTCGTCGGCGTTGCAGACGAGGTGGACCTTCGGCGAGCCGGCGGGGACGAAGCCCCACTTCACGCCCGTCGCGAAGCCCGCGCCGCCGCGGCCGCGCAGGTTCGAGGCCTTGACCTCCGCGGTGATGTCCTCGGGGCGCATCGCGAGCGCCTTGCGGAGGGTCTGGTAGCCGCCGGTCTTCTCGTAGCCCGCGAGCGTGCGCGCCTCTTCGTTGCCGAAGCGCAGCGTCACGACCTTGGTATCGCGTCCGGTCGGCATCACACCACCTCCGATTCCGGGTGAGGCTCGCGCGACAGCTCGTCGACGATGTTCGCGACCTGGTCGACGGTGATGTCGAGGTAGTACTTGGTGCCGACCACCGCGCACGGCGCGTTCGCGCACGCCGCGATGCACTCTTCCTCGACGAGCGTGAACTGCTTGTTCGACATGCCCTTCGCGATCCCGAGCTTCTTCTCGAACGCGTCGAGGACGTCGTACCCGCCGCGGAGCATGCACGAGATGTTCGTGCACATCCGGACCGTGGTGACGCCGCCGGGCTCGCGCCGGAACATCGTGTAGAACGTCGCCACGCCGAAGACGTGGGCGTACGGGAGGTCGAGCGTGCGCGCGACCAGCCGGAGTGCGTCGTCGGACAGATAGCCGAACTCTTTTTGGGCCAGGTGCAGCGCGGCCAGGACCACCGGCTTCTTGCTCCCCGAGACCTGGTAGCGCTCGCAGAGAGCACTGATCTTCTTCTGGGCGTCGGCGGAGAATTCGAGTGACATCAGGGTGTTGCCTCGTGCTTGAAGGCGAGCGGGCGAAACATATGAGGCACGTGTCACCGCGTCAACGGACCGGGCTACTAAAGGAAGCGATCAGATCCGTGTTATCCGAGGCCCGATGGCCCCTGCCGACAAGGAAGATGCCCCGCTGACCCGGATGGAACGCCTCGCCGTGCGGTTTGGCGAATTCGCGAACCTCGATCCCCGGGGCAAGTGGCTCCAGACCCGGTTCTTGCGCGGCGTGTCGTATTCCTGGGTCCGGGCCGCAATCGCCCAGCGGATCCTGGTCGATGGCATGGAGCCGCTGCTCTCGCTCCAGCCCGAGAAGGGCGTGATGCTGGTCTCGAACCACCGCAGCTTCTTCGACCAGTACATCATGCTGCTCGCGTGCTTCATGGGGCGCGCACCGTGGGCCAAGAGCCTGTCGTTCCCGGTCCGCTCGAACTTCTTCTACGACCGGCCGCTCGGCATGCTGGTCAACGCGGCGATCGCGGGCGGCGCGATGTATCCGCCAATCTATCGCCAGGCCGAGCGCAGGGTCCTGAACGACGAGGCGCTCGACACGATGGTCGAGATCGTCCAGAAGCGCGGCAACGTGCTCGGGATGCATCCCGAGGGTACCCGCGGCAAGGGACCCGATCCGTTCAAGTTCCTGCCGGCGCAACCGGGCGTCGGCAAGCTCGCGCTCGTCGGCAAACCGACCGTGCTCCCGGTGTTCATCCTCGGGCTCGGGAACAACATCGCGATGGATATCGCGCAGAACTTCTCCCGCGCCGCGCGCCGAGATCACGCGGTGGTGATCGTGTTCGGCGAGCCGATCGACTACGCGGATCTCCAGGCGGAGAAGCCGCGACCGACGCTCTACAAGAAGTGCGCGGATCGGTTCATGAAGAAGATCGGCGAGCTCGGCGAGCGCCAGAAAGTGCTGCGGGCGCAGATCAACGCGGGGGAGATCCTCGACGACGATCCGCGGTGGTTGAACAACCTGCCGCACAATCTGTTCTACGCGCCGGAGTAGCTACAGCACGCGCGCGAGCGACACGTCGAGCTGCGACGAGATCAGCTTGAACACGCTCTGCAGCTCGCCCCGGCTCAGGGCGAGCCGCTGGATCAACTCCCGCTGGGTCGCCGCGAGGATCTCCTCGCGCGCCGCCTCGAGCCAGCGCGCACAGGTCGCGCGGTGGACGCCGTGCAGCGCCGCGAGCTGATCGATGCCGAGCCCGTCGAGCACCGACTGGCGCAACACGAGCCGATCGCGGGCCGGCAGCTCCTCCACAGCGGTCTGGAACGCCTGCTTGAACTCGGTGCGGTAGAGGCGCTTGAGATAGCCGACCTCCGGGCTGTCGTCGGGCGCGACGAGGTGCGCGAGATCGTCGTCCGCGAGCGCGACATCGCGGCGCGCGATCGGCAGCATGCGCGCGGCCTCGCGCGTCGCGACGACCCGGATCCACGCGAGCAGTGCGCCCTTGCCCGAGTACGACAGGATCTTCGGCGGCCCTCCCGACGCGGGCGCGACGAGCAGGCGCTCGCGCACGACCTGCGCGAGATCGGCGCGCTCGGCCTCGGTCGCGCCCGCGGCGGTGGTCGCGCGCCGGATCGTCTCGCCGCAGTGGCGATCGAACGCGGCGAGCGCGGCGGCGTCGCCCCGGCCGCACGCGACCGCGAGATAGACGTCGGTCGTGTGGACCTTCGCGCCGTCGGCCTCGCGGCTGTGCACCGCCTCCGCGAACGCGTCGGCGGAGACCTCGACGCCCGGCCACGCGGCGCGCGCGTCGGCGAGGACGGAGGCGAGGTCGGTCACGGAGCGATGTTATCGTGGTGCCGGGGATGACGCACGGTGCTTGCCTCGGGACCGATAACACCGAGCCACGATCCTCCGCGAGATCGCTGTTACGCTCCGCGCAGGAGGTTCCGATGACCAAGTGGATCGTTGCTGCTGCCATGGTGCTCGCCACCGCGTTCGCGACCACACCCCGCCCGGCCCCGACGCCGCCGGCCGAGGAGATCGCGACCGGCACGTGCTCGTACACGTGCTCGACGAACGGCAAGACGTACATCAACCGCACGCAGTGCCTCGCGAGCTGCGCCGGCCAGTGCACGGCCGAGGTCTGCTGACGCGCGTCAGTGCATCGCGACGTCGAGATCGATCACGTTCGACGACAACCCGTTGCCATCCACTGCGTCGACGTGGACGTGCATCGCCTGGCCCTTGGCAGACGCCGGGATCACGAGCGGCGCGGTCGACATCCACGCGCGATCGTCGCCGTCCCCCTGCTGCTGGTAGTCGACCGCGGGCACCGTGATCGTCGGGATCGTGAACGTCGCGTTGAACGATTGGACCGGCGAGTACGCCAGCGTCGTGCCGTTGTCCTCCTCGCCCGCCGTCGCGCTCAGCGCGATGTCGATCGAGTAGGACGGATCGGTGTCGAGGACGAACTCGGGCATCGAGCCGAACTCGTCGCTCACGCTGATGAAGCCCTGATCCATGTTGATGTGGATCTGCGGGCCGGTCAGGTCGCGCTCCTTGATCGTGCACCCGACGAGCAGGACCAGCAGCATCGCGTAGCGCATCAGTGTCTCCTCCCGCGCGGTCGCGGCCGCGGCGTCGGTGATTGCGGTGGCGGCGGCGCGCCGTCACTCGTGCCGCCGATCGTGATCCCGTGAATGTTGCGGAACATCGAGGTCACCGCGCCGCCGCGGATGTTCGCGCGGCCGGGGCCGCCGTTGCGTCCGGGCTGACCCTGCTGGCCGGGGCCGCCGCCGGAACCTTCGCGCTTGTCGCGATCGGCGTTCGACGTGCCGCCGTTACCGCCGCCGCCGGCGCCGCCCCCTGCACCACCCTCGCCACCGTCGACGTTCGCGCCGAGGAAGTTGCGGAGCTCGGGGAACGCGGCGTCGTAGGTGACCTCGACCGTGCCGCCGTTGCCGCCGTCGCCGCCGAACCCACCGTTGCCGCCGTTCGCGCCGTTGCCGGCGTCGCCGCGGCCGAACAGCAGCGTCGTCTTGTTGTTGTTGTCGTCGTAGACCTCTTTGCTCTCGGTCGGCTGATCGCCGCCCGCGCCGCCGTCGCCGCCGTTGCCGCCGGGCCCGCCCGCGCCGCCGACCGCGGCGAACGTGAGCTGCGCATCGGGAGGTGCGAGGAAGAACGTGCCGTTCGCGATCACGGCGTAGAGCTTCGGATAGAACTTCGTCGACACGATCGTGACGTACGCGGTGACCTTGCCGGCCTGGCCGCCGCGCCCGCCGTTGGCACCGTTGCCGCCGGGCGTGCCGTTCTCGCCGGTGTTGCCGTTGTAGCCGCCGTTGGCGTTGTTGCCGGCCCCGCCGCCGTCGCCGGCGATGAACCAGCCGGTGAAGCAGCTGTACTCGGGCTTGAACACCTCGTTGAACGACCACTTCGGATCGAGCGTGTAGACGACCTTGGTCTCGAACCCGGTCTCGTCGGACGCCTGGACGTCTTCCGAGGGGAACAAGTTCGCCTTCGCGTCACCGCGGATCAGCGGGCCCGTGATCGAGAACTTCGACGGATCGAACGAGTCGACGTCGTTGCCGAGCGAGCGCAGCACCGGCTGCATGCCGGGCCACTGGACCTTCGCGTTGACGTAGAGCTTGCCCTGCTTGCCGGGACACAGCCCGGGCTGCTTGTGCAAGTTGACGGTCATCTCGAGGACCTTCGCGTCGGCGAGCTTGCGCAGCACCGGATCGGGCCGGTTGTTCGGCAGCTCGGAGTACGCGAAGCACCCGGGGAGCAGACATAGCCACGCGATCCTCATCGCCAACACCGCGCTGCCATTCGGCAGCGCTGCTTCGCCGGGGCAAGCCCGGCTCATCGGTGACCTCCACGCATCACCGGCATCCGCGGCGGTGGTTTCACGCCCGGCGGCGGCCGCAGCCCCGGTCCCTTACCCGGACCCTTGCCCGGCAGCTGCTCGCCATCCTCGTCGGGGATCGACGGCGCGCCGATCTTCTCGTTGTACGGCTCGGTCTGCTGGCGCACGTACGCCGGCCGATCGAGCGGACCGGGTGTCCTCCACACGTGGTACGGCGGCGTCCGTCGTCCGCCGAGGTAGCCGTACGTGACGCCGGCCACGCCGAGCGCGAACAGCCCGAACCCGAGGTTCACGGTCGCGCCGGCCGCGAAGCCGGTGGTGTAGGTGCGGGTCTCCGGCATGCCGTCCATCGCGGGCGTGATCGTCTCCTTCTGGAGCTTCGGCGCGACCACGAACTGGACGATCAAGCCGACCACCGCCATCACGCCAGCGGCTTCCATCATGTGGTGGCCGCGATCGCGGTGCTCCATGCCCTCGCGGTAGAGCCGGACGTTGTAGTCCTTCGCGACCTGGCGGCGCGCTTCGTACTCGGGATCACCGGACGCTTCGAGCGCCTGCTCCGACGTGATCTTGTGATGACCCTCGGTGATGTCCCAGTCGGTGCGGCTGTCCTTGACGTAGACGCCCTCGCCGGTGCCTCGATACGGCGCGCCGTACCCGAGTGTCGGTGGTGGTGGAGGTGTGCCGATACACGACGCACCCAGGCCCAGGATGACGAAGACCAGTGTTGGCGCGGTGGTCGCGCGTACTCCAAGCGTTCGTGGCAACTCCATCATTGTCGGAAGACCGTCGACGCGGCGCAATGTCGCAAGGTTTGTTTTTCCGGTTAAGCTACGGGTAGATGTCCGAGGGCGCTACCGATGACACGCTGGCCGGCGTCGTGACGGTCGCCGGTAGCGCGTTGCCCGACGGCACCGAGCTGGTCGCCGGCCGCTACCGGATCATGCGCTGGCTCGGCGGCGGCGGGATGGGCCGGGTCTACGAGGCGGTCGACATCGAGCTCGACGAGCGCGTCGCGCTGAAGGTCCTGCGCCCCGGGATGTCGGAGGACGCGATCGAGCGGTTCCGTCGCGAGGTCAAGCTGACGCGCCGGATCCAGCACCGCAACGTCGCGCGCATGTTCGACATCGGCGAGCACGACGGCGAGAAGTTTCTGACGATGGAGCTCGTCGTCGGCGAGGCGCTGAAGCCCGGCGGGATGGCGATGCCGTGGCCGCAGCTCCGCGCGATCGCCGAGCAGATCTGCGCCGGGCTCGCCGCCGCGCACGCGACCGGTGTCGTCCATCGCGATCTCAAGCCCGACAACATCCTGCTCGAGCACGGCACCGGCCGCGCGGTGATCACCGACTTCGGGATCGCGCGGACGACCGAGGAGGTCGGCGTCACCCAGATCGGTGCGGTGATCGGCACGCCGCGCTACATGTCGCCCGAACAGCTCGCGGGTCGCGAGGTCGACGCGCGGTCAGACCTGTTCTCGTTGGGCGTGATGCTGTTCGAGCTCGCGACCGGCGAGCGACCATGGCCCGGCGACAACGCGATCTCCGTCGCGGTCGCCCAGGCCACGAGCGA
>Ga0307509_10007345_pt1 | contig 14445 bp, 11 predicted proteins | sample 10_EM_MG_FD_202245 | JGI IMG/M metagenome (GOLD analysis project Ga0307509, IMG submission 202245) | Populus trichocarpa ectomycorrhiza microbial communities from riparian zone in the Pacific Northwest, United States - 10_EM | ecosystem: Host-associated > Plants > Roots > Unclassified | place... | reverse complement strand
GCTGGCCACGCAGCTCGCGCACGACGCGATATGCCTCATGCACGTAAGGCGTGAAGAGCTGGTCCAGCCAGACCTTCACCGCTGTTAACCCCTGGTCCTGGTACAGCCCACCGACGTAAGACTATCACAAACATAAATAAACTCAGAAACCACAGCGTCCTGATACCAGAAATAAAGCATGGCATAACAGATACCTCGAAGACACCGGCTGGTGATGTGGGGCGAACGAAAAATCAAGGCCGAGGACGAATTAGGGCAACGGGATTTGGCGTTGGGAGATGGGCTCCTCGGTGCACGTACCTTGCACGTGGGTAGATGTCTTGAGGTCAGTGGGTTGTGTACGCAGACGATCCGGAAGCTTGTATGGCACGGCGCTGTCGAGGGGGAGCAAGGAATAAGGTGAAAAGAATATCAGTTATCCCTACCAAAACGTCGTACGATAAACGTGCGTACATGGTAGCAAGTGGGCTGTTCGTCACGACCTGTGCCCGTATTGCCTGCAGAAAGTAGAAGGATCGCCTCGAGTCACGGGGAGGCAACGAATAGGGCGCCGTCACAACTGCGCACCGTTAATGGTTCGGAGCGCAAGTTAGGGTATTCACGCTGTAGCAGATCGGTCACAATCAAGCCGAGCACTAGATCGCCGACATCCTCAAGTCTTGTGTTTATATTATTTTATTTAGCACGGGGAAGAAACAGAACGTCAGTGGAGGGGCGTAGAGGGAGGAAGAAGGACTGAACAGCTCGTCATCTGGATCGTCCGAGGTATCCTCGAAGACGAACGAAGGAAGAGCGGCGAAACTGCGGTGCGTGAAGACGCGCGTTTCAATCTCCTTTGAGTTGATCTTCGGGAGGGGTGGAAGGCCACCGGGACCGAAGTCAGCCCTGGGTTAAAAAGGGGGGTGGTGAGAGGAGCGGTGGGGAGACGGTGAGTATAGAGTTGAGAGTTGGCTGTGGTTAAGATGAGGAGGAGATGGACAGGACGTACTTGAGGGGAGATATCAGGAGTAGACCTTCGACGGTTTTCTGCATCAATTTAGAATCATGGCCGGAAAGGCTTGGGCGTTGTAAGGTGTGCACGCGCTGCACCCTCGGATTCGCTCTATTTCGACCACGTGACGCCCCTGGAACGCCAATGCAACGCGACATGTCAAGCCGTCACTGCTCGCTCCACCTCGCCTTTCACCCTCAAGCTGTTTTCGTCACACGTCGCCTGCTATCAATACAACACGAGCTGCCCACCCTCGCCGGCAGCGCCACAGACGCGCGCTGCTTCGGCAGCCGTCATTCCAACGTCACACGACGTGCACGACAGCACACAGTTCGGGTTCCTGTTCGGAACCATATCCTCGCCGGAGACGCGCTTACTGTGTATAAAGTTGTTTAGGACTCTTTCGTACGTTCGTTTATTCCACTTTTATTCTAGGATATCGCCTCGCGTCTAGCGCACTTGTATATAACCCTCACTGCCTGGCCAAGAGCCAGTGCCGAAGAATACAGCCACTTTCGTTCTCTTTCCGTTCGCGTGCTCGCCGCCTCAAGCTTTACGTCGTTACGAACCACCAGCCGCGCCGTTGGAGCAACGAGTGCCCATCGCGGTCTGCGCCGTCATGCGCCGTCTCTCTCTCTCTCTCTCACACACACACACACACACTCTCTCTCTCTCTCTCTCTCTCTCTCCCTCACTTTTTCGCACACTCTCTCGCCGGCGGTCGCGCGATTAACAACCGCCAATCCGCCACCCCCGTTTTCACACTGTCATTCCTTTCCTTTCGAACTCTCGCGCAGACACTCCGTCTGCGATAAAGCGTATAGCACGAGAGTCGGAACATCTAGAAGGATTGCAGGGTATTTAAATGTTTGCCATAGAAGACGCCCCGACCAGGGGCATTAAGCTATGGGGATACCATGTGTAGGGGGTGTGGGGTGTAGATGACGGCTCACCGTGGCCACGACTCGGAGGCAATGCACTAGAACACCTATGCACAGGAATCACAGTGGGCCAGCTGGTCTTGTCCAATCTGAACTGAGGTGCATAAGACAGGATTGTACAATCCTAATCTCTGCCTCTGCCAGCAGGTGCAAGTGAGAAATTTATGATAAATCCAAATCCAATAAAGTGTAATTAAATGACAAGAAATGATAAATGTGATCAAATATGATAAACTATGATAAACTGTGATGAATGGAATAAGAAAAACTTATATATTATCAATAATTATCACTAGCCTGTTGAAATGATCAAAGTACGTTCTTCCTGATGTGGGATAAGAAAAGCTGCAACGTCCTCTCGCATGTCACGCACCTTAGCTTGCTCCGGCCTTTTCCTCACAACTGGTCTGAACACATCATCCGGAAGGCCGGACCTGCTCTGGTGGTCAATCTTAAGCCAAGAGAATGACTCTCCTCTACCTACCTTTTAATGTGCCGCATGAAGATACCCATCTTGAGTTCATCAAATTTATCCCAACTCTTCACTATCCTGATGAACTGAGTCGTTGGCAAAGATATGTCAAGTCTCCGGGGACCAGTTGAGCCGGCTTCATTCAAAAAGAGAGGAACCATGAGCAATGAGTTGGGCAATAGCACTCGCCAATCCACGCACATTGCCTAGCTTTAATTCCAAACCCAACGTAAAACGTTGTCGAATATGCTATCCGTGCACCTTCTATGTCTTCGATGTCCTCAGCTTCCCGCTTTGCAATGACTGGCGTTGTTTCACCCTGGGCTACAAGGCGGATCTCATCGTCCGATACACAATATGCAACTAGGTCAAAACCCTTGATGAAAGGGTGAGCAAGGGTCAGTGTCTCGACGAACTCGAGCTTCATGACCAGCTGTCGTAATCGGGACCCAACGAATCCAGCCCTAGAAGGTTACGACGTATAGAGAACGTGAGGGTGATTAGAGAGCATCGGAGGAATATATACCAGTTGATTTGGAGTTCGTGATCACCAGTGGATGCAATGATTTGGAGATAATGTCGATATTTATGAAAGAAATCGTGCTTTACAAAAAGTTCAGACCAATTTGCTGTTCCGATGATGACCCTGCCCGCGATATCCGCCCCTGTAATAATGACATTAGGGCCATAACCGCGCAGAAACACTCAAGGCAAACCTTTTTTAAATTCCTCAGTCATGACCATTTGCGTCGAGGCAGTTACATTGTGGGTGGCACACATGGAAGGATATGCGGGAGTGATAATAGGCATTCGATGTGCTCGATCGCTGAGGTACAACTGGAAGACGAATCACAATAGGCTCGAGAAGCCAATGGAGAGGGTCGTACCTGGGGACTCCATACTCGAACTTGTAAGGGCCCACCCTCAATCTGTTTAAGAAGTACAGGTTGTGGCCATGGCCTGATGGATGTGAGGTGAGAATCAAGACAGCTGAGAATTTGGAGCATACCATTGATACATAATGATAAAAAATCGGCTAACAATTGCGCCAGCAACGGCATTGGGATATAGCTGGCATATGCGTGCAACGAGTATATCCCAGGCAACGCCACCGAGGAATCCGTTCACATTGGAGTGGATCGCCCGCCCTGAAACAGAAAACATGAGGTTGGGGGGAAAACACATGTGTGCAAGACACGGACGGGAAGCCCAGAGCTTGATGCATCGAAGAGCATCACGAAAAACATTGACGTTGGGAACGAGGCGCAGTATCTGATCTGTAACACGGGGACCTATCACATGTCAATAATCGATATCACTTTGGAAATTGGGCGGGGCAATGACGATACCTCCTAGACTCCGGATGCTCTTGACGTCCGAATTACGGAGTAGATTGTCATCCTGTAATGTCAGGTCGTCCGGTATCGACGCTAGGTCAAGACGAGCCATGAAAAAATATACTGGGATGTCCGAGAAGTTCAACCTGATGATGGGAAGGTATGCATGGGGAACACCCTGTGACGGAAGGCCCAATCGGCGACCATTACAGAAAATGTTAGATAGCTCACCGAAACCTCTGTCACACCTTCTGTGTTCCTGAGCATGCCTTCGAAGACGTCGAAGAAATCTTCTCGAGAGACATGTTTTGGTACGACACATAACGTGTCTATGTCAGAACCAGGCTCAGGCGCACCCAGACGGTACGACCCAAATGTAAAGATTTTCCCCCCGGCAGTCTCCGCTGCAGCTTCCGAGAGACCGCGGGCTAGTGACACGGTTTTGACGAAAGATTTGACAAGGCCAGAGAGGCGACCAAGTACGATTTTTCTGATAGGAAGCGATGTAAGCAAACGCGCTTGATGCAAAATGAAAAGCGTCTACAGCTTATGTCGTAGTCGATAAACCAGAGAGAGAATGCCAGGGGGTGACCGAAAGTCCGGGTAGAAAAGAAGCCCAGATGGCGAAGAAATCGAAGTATGTGCGGAAGGAGGGGCAAGTACCTTGTTATAGTTTCCTCTTCGCTCTCGATCGTGTTTTGTCTGCGGAGTTCATCCATGAGGCTGGCAGTCACCTCTTTTTCTTTTTCGCTCGATTCACTGGTTGAATTTGGAGGGGTGACCCCAGGATACCTGTGCGAAGACATGTGCTTTTGATGTTTTCCCTACCTTGGTTGTTATCCTTTGCTGGTTTTTATTGATATTTATTGATGATAAGCCCTGCGTCACGCGAAAGATGATTTACATGTCGCCAGTCCCCTTCCTACATGACGGGGTTGTATAGATGGTTATCGTATGCTTGCTACTGGATTTTGGGCTCATACAGACAAATGTGAAATTTCGAAGGGGGGAAGTAATACGTTGGATCATCCGTGGTCATACATAGAGAACACACAAGCTTGGGTCTCCACACAGGTGCAAGACGGGCTCATTGGCACCTCCCGGCGCGGGTCTGGAGACGCAAGCTAGCAATCCTATACTTTGCGCGTCAGTGCCTGAGTACAACGTCCACGGCATGCATTGGATGCATCACCTCGAAACCCATACGCCTGAGGCCCTGTTTGGCGGCCTCGTTCTTGGCGGCCTTCTTAGTATTCCCACGGCCATATCCCCAACAATCGCCATCGACGAGAGCCCTGGCGGCCCAGAACGGCGTGGCCTTGGTGCTCTCGGTGATGGTGTCGTCGAATACCCACTCGATGGGCTTGTTAAACTGCTGCAGGCGTTGGTTGAAAAGGCCGAGGTGGCCAAGCGTGGCCGAGTTGGGGAGCACCTTGCGGGACTCTGGAGGGGGCGTCGGGGGCGAGGCTGCCGCGATGGCCGTGTCCAGCTCGTTGTTAAAACCGACGGGTTGGAGACCATGCTGCTCGCGTACGATGCGGTATGCTTCGCGCACGTAAGGCGTGAAGAGCAGGTCTAGCCAAACCTTCACCGCCCACAGGCCCTGGTCCTTGTACAGCCCACCAACGTAAGACTATCACCGAAAATATAATATCAGAAATTGCAGATACCAAATATAGAGCGTGGCGTGACAGATACCTCGAAGACATCGGCTGGTGATGGGGTGAGCGAGGAATTAATGAAAGCATAAAAGGAAGAATTAGGGCAATGAGACTTAATGGGCGTAACGGATGGACTTCTCAGTGCGCACGTACCTTGCACGTGGGTGGATGCCTTGAGGGTGACCGATTGTGCGCGGTGGAGCCGGAGACGATCCGGAAGCTTATATTGCACGGAGCTGGCGAGGGGGAGGAAGGGGATGAGATGAAGAGGATATCAGCTGATCCTGCAAAAACGCAGCACGATGATCGTGCTGTTAGGTTCTTGTGCGTACATGGTAGCGAGTGTACTGTTGCCCACGACGAGCGCCCGCATTTTCTACAGAAAACATAAGGGGGTGGGAGTTATCTCGAGTCAGAGACGCTGATGGTAGGGGTAGGAGGCACCGAAAAGGCGCCGTCACAACTGCGTACCGTTGATGGTCCGACACGCAGGTAAGGGTACTCGCTCTGGAGGAGATCGGTCACGATCAAGCCGAGCACTTGATCACCAACATGCTCAAGCCTTTGGTTTGTGGTGTTTATTTAGAGCGAGGGAGAAGCAGATCATCAATAATAGGACACAGGGGAGGGAGAGGAGGATCAGGGAAAAGGGACTGAACTGTTCATTATCTGGGCTCGGATCCTCCGGGGTATCCTCGAAGACGTGTGTAGGGCGGGCGGCGAAACTACGGTGTGTAAAGACGCGCGTCTCGACCTCCGACGAGTTGAGATTTGGGAGGGTTGGGAGGCCACCAGGACCAAAGTCAGGCCTGGATCAAGGGCAGGGACAGGCGAAGAGCGGCGGGGGCACAGTGATCGCAGAGTTGGGGGTTTTGAGCCGAGGTTAAGTAGGAGGAGGAGACGGAAGGGACGTACTTGAGGAGAGACATCAGGCGTAGGCCTTCGATGGTATCTCGGATCGATTTTAAATCGTGGTCGGTACTTGGTGCAAGTGTAGTGGGTGGGTCTGGAGGTCTCTGAGGCGTTACGGAGTATTTAAACCTTGCCCAAGAAGACGCCCCAGATGGAAACGTTAAGCTATGGGGGCGCCGTAGGCGCGTGTATGGCTGTGGATGGTTTGAGATGAGATACCATCAGCTGAGCCATGATAGCTCACCCTGGCCACGAGGCGGTACATGTAGTGCACCTGTGCACAGGAGCCACAGTCGGACACGCCGTCTTGTTGTTGTTTGAGCTCGTCGTTTCACTGGCGAGGAAACAAAAAGAGGTGTACGCAAATGACGACAAGGAACAAACAACGATTGATATTTACGGCATCGAGAAAATTCTAGGCAGAATGTTGAAACAGGATCTGGACCGGTGGGGTGATGGGTGATGGAGATAGAGATGTAGCGATGATGGAACGATGGGCACTCTGCCCTCGGTGCGCTCGCTTGAGACAGCTACTTGGCTACCGCTTCTGCCGCCGCCGCCTCCGCCTTCAACTTGAAGTAATCCTCGTGTAAGCCACACTCCGTCTTCTCCTCCCGCCCGGCCCATCTCCCGGCACGTTCCCCCGCCTCGCCCTCACCACTCTTTACCGTGCTGTGCCAATCGCCCACGCTCCGATAACCCTGCTCCAACAGCTTGTTGTGCGGAACCTTGTTACTTTTGATGTACCAATCTACAAACTCGAACGTCCACAGGAAGAGCGGGTTGAGCTTCAACAGCCCCGTCTTATCCACCTCGAGCGGTTGTAGGGATGCACGGGCACCACCTTGCGAGGCGCGCCGGCCTGTGATCACAGCCTTTACACCAAGCTCAGAGTACGCCCGCCTTCCGGGCTCGACCTGATAGATAGACAATGAAAAAATTTTAATACCAGGCGAAATAGGCACATGAATTATTATTTCCTTGCCAACCTTGACGGCATAATCGTACCCTCGCTCATCACGCTCCCAGAAACGCTCGCCGTGCTTGCGCTCAAACTCTTCCGCGGTCGTGCACCCCTCGGGTTTGTAAACGATAATCGATCTACTGTAATGAGTCTTGACGAGTTCGACAAGTTCGTACGTCTCCGGGAAATGGTACAGGGTATCCAAGAAGATCAGAGGCGGGGGGGATGTGGTTATCTTTGATAACATATCAATTGCAACAAGACCCGTCAGGCCGAAAGCCGTCGTCTGGTACAGAGCGGGAATGTGTTCGACGGCCCATCGCAGGATCTCTTCTGGCGTGAGGAGTTTTAGATGTCCATTGATGGCCTCGAGATCTTCACTCGATAACGGGAGTTTCAACGGTTCAGAAAGCGAAGGGGGAGTCATGATGGAACGGGAAAATTGTATTACACGGCCCGGGGGAGGGATTACAGTGTGATTTAAAATTCCTTCCACTCCTCATCATCCCAGCCACCTGATGGCTTCGCCGGTTCTGCGGTGGCCCTCGAGGTTCCCCCCTGAGCGCTAGTTGCGGTAGACATACCGGTGTACTCGCTGAACAAGTCGGGATCGTCGTCGTGATCGTGGTAGAGAGCCGAGGTCTCTTCCTCACGCGTACCGCCGGAATAAACGGAACTATATCCACTGCGAGCAGGTCCTCCACCGATTTGATCGCGTACGGTGCCCACGACACCACCCACCTGTTCTGCAACGTCGACCCCAAGCTGCGCTTTGCCCCACTGGTTTACGGTGCTCCCTACTTCCCCTGCGCGGCGACCTGCCTCGCCGACATAACCGCGCACGGTCGACTGGAATTCGGGATCCGTGACACGTTCGACGCCAGGCTGGATGACGTTCTCCGAAACCGCACGAGATGCACCCACCACTGCCGACGAGAAGAGTGACCATCCCTTCGAGAGAGCGGCCATCGGATTTTCCTGCAATTCTGACAATGTGGGAGCGGCGCGTGAGGTGAGGCCGGACGACGGGTGCTGAGAACCAGAGGGAGGATCGGGAGTATTGCCAAATCCTTGATAGCGACCGCCCTGGGAGGGGTGCAAGTCATCGGGTCGGGAGGAGTTGAGCGAACCCAGCGACGCGAAATATGTCTCGTTGGCTGCCTTTTGGTCTGTTGGGTTGCCACTGTTCAAGTTTGAGCTGGCTGGGTTGAAGAAAGAGAGCGATGGAGAAGCCGAGTCGCCGCGCGGGACCGTACTCGCACCGGCGCGGGCGGTGGTACGTGATTTTCGCAGGCCTTGGGCAGAAGATGGGCGACTGCCGGCGGTACTGTCCCCACTACGGTTGGGAGTGAAGTCCGCTGGCGGTGCCGAAGGGGTCCACGGCTTATTTTGAAGATCCGCGTCTAACTGGAATCACAGAGTCAGATATGTCGCGATTTTACGATATGAAACTGCGGACTTTTTCACGGTACTGGGCCGCGGCCCAAGAATGGTACTTATCGTGGATCGACATTCCCTCCTTGTAGCCGCCTTGTTCTGCGGGGGTATATGACTGCATAAACGCGACGAAGGGGCCATTTCCTCCTATCTGTATGACACTGTGAAAGTATAATTTGTCTTATGGGAGAGCACGGCTGCCCTACCTTCATTCTCCGAACTTGATCCTCTTGCCAAGTGTCCATCGATACGGAGCGGACAAAGCTAAGTATGGGATGCATTCATTTTAAAAAAATAGCCGTGAACGATCAAAAAAAAGGAGCTCACCTGATGTGTACGCCAAAACCTCTGTGAATTCCCGCGCATTGTAAGCAAATGAATACGGCGAAGCTGAGAGGGTGGATCGGTCAATAGGGTCGCCTAAACGGAATGAATTGGGCGAACCTTAAGGAAGCCCATTGAGGATTTGGATTGCTACAATCGACGCAAAACTTATTTTTGAGGTCGTCACGCTTTATGAGGTCTTGGAGAGTACGCCTAGCCAAGGTCTGGTCCATCGTTGCTGGTCGCTAAAAAGCAAGCGTGAGAAATTAGACTCGACCAAATCGCGGGCCGAGTTTGGCTCTGTGCTAAAGAAAGATTCCGTTGCACGACTCGTCTTGTCCCCACAGACTGGGCTCTATCCCTCTCCTTCCAATCCTTTTTTCTTCTCACTTGCTCGTTCACCATAACCCCCTCTCTCGATTTCGAAGGGGCCATGATTCAGAAACTCAACGGCCGACGTGGTAGTTCCGCTTTGGCTCCACAGAGAGAGAGCACGTCTCTGGATGCTGATGCTCCAGAGACTTGGGGCTCCTGGTATAACCGGAGGTCTGTCCTTTCCCTCCTTCCCCCAGAATTGGTTCACCTTCGCTTCCCTGACACCTTTCTGTAGGTTTTACTCTCTGGAAGTTGTCCAAGAACCCATTCGAGCACGAATGTGTGGTTTTGGCGATAAAGTACGACAATCCAAAGCTAATTTCTACCTTGCCCCATCTGTAAACGCTTTTTCTGTCCTCCCAACAGGACCGGCGGCCATTAGCACCGGCTACTGTGGCAAAAGTCGTAATAAAAAACCAAGATCAGACCCTTGTGAATGATGAGTAAGTGAAATTGCCCCATGTACCCACTTTTGCGCTGTCTGATCCAGCTGTGACTACAGCGACATAGACTGTTCGTTTTTCGTTGTCACTGCGGATCTTTGGTCGCCGGACGGAAACTTGGACCGAAACCTCGTTCTTCATCCCACTTCATCGGATCGTTACAGTGCCGCTCATGCTCCAAAGAAGCGGAAACCTAACAATCCTGTGACCCCACATCCAGGAGAAGACTCTTCTTCTCAGACTCAGACGGGTGTACCACCTGCCTCCCGATATCCCATTCGCTTGCCAGCAGACGATCAGGTTCGTTTTAGGCGCTGACATGTTCTATGTTCATGTCTTGACACATCAATCTAGATGTGTGGGCTATCTCATGTCCCCGCCGGATACGATGGGAATAACTACCCATTTCCAAATGCACAGCACGACGCCGGAGGCAACTCAATAACTCTCCAACCTGGTCCCAACTATAACGCCGTAGCTGGCGATCAAGATTTGACATATCATGCAGGCACAGCCGCCCAAGCCACCCACTCTTATCCTGTTCGCCCCCTTTCTTCTGGTTTGAGCAACGGCATGGCTGGTCCACCTCCGATATCCCCTGTGCCCGCCGCGGGTGGATGGCACTCTAATGGCGTATCAGCCCCCCAGGACGCTAGTACAAATGGGTATCGTTCATGGGGGCCTGGCCATCAGTATGAGGCAGCCCTGAGCGCCCAGGGACATTCCTCCATTCCAGCCACCTCTGTCCCCTCTGCCTTTGATCCTTCCCTTTCTAGCACGCTCCCTAACCAATACCAGAATATGGAACTTCAGGAGGGTCAGCCGCCATGGTCACAACCCGTCTCGCCACCGTCCCATGCACGTGTTTTCACCCACTCCGATCCTGCTCGGCCAGCGCAGGAGATGCCCGTCAACCGGCCCGATGCGGGTCCACCACCACCGAACCATAATTCGTCGTCCTCGTCGGAACAATCGATGTACGCGTCTGCGTCGATCGCGCAGCAGCAAATGCGAGAGGGTCCCTTATCCCCATCAAGTTCCTCGAGTCCGGCAGCAAACGTCCCTCTACCCGGACACGTTTATACGCGGACGCTCGTCGGTCCACTCGCAGCAAACGCTTGCCGTTTAGTCGACGAACACCGCAAACCCGGCGTTTTCTTCCTCTTTCAGGATCTATCGATTCGAACCGAAGGTACGACGTGCCCAGCCCCTTTCCCCCCACTCGTACTTTTCAAGGTTTGGGAGTAGTTACTAACTCGATCCGGGGTGTATGTATTTACAGGCCGTTTTCGCCTCAGGCTACGACTCATGAACGTTGGCGGGTGGGTCTAACCTTCATTCGCACCTGGCACAATCCCCCTACTGTTCTTGGCACGCTAATGACAACCATTTGATCCGGCAGCCTGCCCGCGCCCGAGAACGGTGCCCTTCAGGTCCACAACAATGTCTCGCCTATCCTGGCCCAGACCTACACACAAGCTTTTGACGTCTATTCCGCCAAACGTTTCCCAGGCGTGCCAGGTAAGTGCATACATACAGTTGAGGGCGCAACCTCCCCACCAACCGTCAGAAAAAAAATTGATTCTAACCGGAACACGTTAGACACCACTGCGCTTTCAATTGCATTCGGGAACCAAGGACAAAAGCTTCCACTGGTACGCAACATTTTCATATTTGATGTCGGGTTTGCTCCGAGACTAATGAAAATTTTTCATGGGTGCACAACCTATAGCGAAACCGGCATGGTTCAAGCAAACATGGACGGCGTCGTCGCAGAGCCGGATCCGACGGTTCTGATGATGATGATTCGGACGGTTAGCTAGGTTTAGGGGCCACGTTCCGCGTGCGCGCGCCTACGCATCTGTCATGTGTACCCCCGCGCGGACAGACGGGTAATCGAGCTTGTTGTTTCCTAATGTTTCTGTGTGCTCTATTGTCTGTTTTCAGTACAGTGCGGGTGGAGTTGTGTAAATAATAATGTACTAGTGCAATCAGCGTCTAACCCTCCTCATCCACCATCCTCGCTAACTCTTGGCGCACGCGCATCCTGTACTCGTACTCTCGCACTAATGCAATGGCCTGTGGGAAAGACGCATGTATTCTTCCGAGCAGTGTCTGCGCTGCCCCAGCCTCGCTCTCCTCGCCCAGCCAAGTCGTCGCTCCCGCCGCGTTCGCGAAGCGCCGGGGAGGAACAGGCGGGATCATGTGGCCGGATTCGAGCTGAATGAGGACGTCCCTCAGCAGCGACACCACCGCCGCGTGCGGTTGCCAACTATTCCAAGACGGCAGGATCTGTTGCAAAACGTGCAGAGGATGGGCGAAATCCGGGCGAGGCCCTCGGGCGCTAGAATCCGTCGAGAAATCGATGGTGGCTGCTGCCAGAGGGGCGTGCCCGTGATCACGGCCATGGCCTCCCAGCTCTTTTTCCAATTTCCGAGAAACGGACGCCGGTTCCGTGGCGGAAAGGTACGTCTGCCCAACGCGGGCGCGCGTGGCCTCCTCAGACGCAATCGCCGAAGCGCTGGTACGATCCTGTGGCGGCGGACCATTGTCATCATCATTATCGCCATATGATAAGGGCGTCGTCGGTGGAGCTGCGTCTCGAGGCGGGGAAGCTGCTGTCAAATTCGAGGGGTAGAGTTGGTGGTGGTGGTGTCGGTGGACAATGAACGGAATGATAACTCTATCCAGAACCTGGAACGCGCGCTCGATCTCGCCCGCTCGGACGAGCACGACGATCAGGTGGTTCCAGTTGTGCGAATCGAGCGCAAAGCCGTGCGCGCGGACGGCCTTCCACACCCCCGCCACCTCCGCGTGCTCCCCCGCGGCGGAGAGCGCGTCCATGTGGATCGAGAGGGGCACGCAGATGATGTTGGCCTTGCGGTGGAGATCCGGGCGGTGCCGTACGTCTGGATGATCTGTCGAGGTCGAGGTCGAGCCGCCACCGAGGAGTTCGCCCGTCCGGAGGAAGCGCAGCGCGATGGGGAGGATTTCGTCCCACACCCGTCGACACTCGTCCGCGTTACCCGCATTGCGGTAAGCGTTGAGTAGCAACGTCAGGGTCGACAACGTGCGCTCTCCCCCCGCATTGACCATGTCGTCCATGAGCCCCTCGACTTGCTCCGGTCTGGCCTTGCGAGCGAACAAAGTCATCAAGGGGCTGTATACGTTCTCGAAGCCCGAAAACCTCCCGTAAGTCTTCGAGAGCCACTTTCGGGACTGGTCGGGAGAGTCCACGAGGGACTTCATGAAATCGCAAGCCAGTCGAATGCCCGCCTGACGACCCTGACGACCCTCTGAAACGTAGGCCTTGAGGATCGAACCATACGTGACGGATGTGGGGTCGATGCCGCGAAACAGCATCTCATCGTAGATCTCCTTGGCTTTCAATCGATCTCCAATGCGCAAGTATCCCCCCATGAGAATGGTGAGGGTGTATACGTTCACCTTCATCCCGGACTCCCATGATTGTGCCAGGCTGTCCAACTCCATAAACACGCGCATTGCTACGTCCATCTGACCCGAGTCGCATGCAGACTTGATTAGAATCGAGAACGTGTGTGCGGTTGGCCGGACGCCGGATCCTTCCATCTTCTGGAAGACGTCAGAGACAACTTCAAAGGGCGATCCAGCAAGTACGTATGCGTTGAGCAGAATGTTGTAAACGTCAATGCGGGGTCGCAGCTGACGGTCGATCGATGATGCCATGTAATCGTAGGCCCTAATGACACCTTTCCAGGAGCCGACCTCTGTATGAGCCATCATCAAGGACGCAACCATCTGTCTATCAGGTTTGACGCCTTCTCTGAGCGCTCTTTTATAGAAGGACTCGGCTGTGACTGGGTCTCCACGTTTTCCGAGGGCAGTGATGATTGTCGTATATGTCTCGGCAAGCGGGGGTTGTTGGCGAAGGCGCATTTCTTCAATGATGGACGCCACATCTTCGAACTTCCCGCGTCGGATACAATCCCCCAACAATATGTCGTAGACATGTCGGTCAGGCATCACGCCATCCGTGATCATGTTCCCGAGCCATTTGCTCAGGCCAGCGCTGTCACATGCGTTGGCATGTGCAATTAGCACGGCAGTATAGTGGAATATATTCGGTCCGTCCCCAGTTTCGGCGTCTCGCGGAAAGTGATGATGAAAATATCGAACGACCGTCTCAACATCCCCATGGCGAGCATGCGCAAGAAGTCGCAGCCCAATGGCCCGGCCGTGAGCCATGCCGTTATCTTCCAAGTCCTTGAAAGCAGCCTCGGAACGGGTGGTGTCGCCTTGACTGGCGAAAAGATGAAGAGCAGTCGCGAGAAAGAGCTCATTCTGGTGACCGAAAGGGACGGATGCCGATATCTCGGAAAAAAGTACGTTGGCCTGCTCCGTGGCATGTCCCTGAACAAGGGCTCGAACAAGCCACAGCTTTAATGGGGTATTGATATCGACCGACTGTCGCCGCATCTCCCTGTAGACGGCCAGAGCATCCTCAGGAACACGGCGTCGGAGGAGGTACCTGATGAGCAGTACTCCGGTAAGGGTGATGTCCCTCTTTGGCTTGTTGCGCATGTCTGCGATTACAGCGACTGGGGAA
>Ga0307509_10007344_pt1 | contig 14445 bp, 13 predicted proteins | sample 10_EM_MG_FD_202245 | JGI IMG/M metagenome (GOLD analysis project Ga0307509, IMG submission 202245) | Populus trichocarpa ectomycorrhiza microbial communities from riparian zone in the Pacific Northwest, United States - 10_EM | ecosystem: Host-associated > Plants > Roots > Unclassified | place... | reverse complement strand
GAGATAGCATCACTCCCCTAGGCAGAAGCCATCAAGGGGGAGGAGAGGGGGTGGTGGTGGAATCCCACGATGATTTCCCTGGTGTTGAGATTTCAATCGCCGGAGGTGTAGGGGAGATGGTTCGTGAAAAGGTTCACCGACCAAGGGGTTCATTCGATATAGACTCTTCGTTCTGGGTCCTCAGTTATCAGGTGTGCGCTGCGTTGTTCTTTTTGAGTTTCGATTCCCGGAGTTACACCCGAACTACCCATCCGCCGTCGTCGGTGGTGCCTCGAGAACTCCTATATGTCTTCCCCGTCATACATGCTGCATGCCATTGGACGGTCTATTCTGTTCACCGTTCGTGAACTTTCTCCTTGGCTTCGTTCAGCCACGACAGCTACTCTTTTTCTCTGGGTCTGAGGTTGATCACACTTTTGTTTATTTGTCTTGTACCTTGTGGTACCGAATGTCGCGACGGATTGCTCTTTCCGACAATGTTTCCAGCTATGGTTGGTCATTCCACATCGTGTACATGCCTTGTTGTTCCCTCGTCGGTCTCTGACATCTTTGCGGATGGTGTCATGAGCTTTATCCCAGTCTGTGTGTACTACCTTCTTTTTGTCAGTAGCTGTCTTTTCCTTCGACCACGTTTTGGTATGGGGTACCTTAGGCTTTCCCTTATGGGGGGCCGTTTGTCTGCCGTATACCTTTTGGGGGGTCTTGGATTGCTCTTTGTTCAAGTCCGGTCTTCTGTTTTCCCACTTATCGATGTCCCCGAGGATTCGCCCTTTCCGTGTCTTAGGCGTTTGTCTTCCCCGTGATTCTCATGTTGAATCATGGCATTTTTGAAACCTGCCTGCCATAATTCGTCGTTGGGATAGGTTTCAAATGATAGTCTTAATAATCCGGCTTCCGGTATCTGAGCTTTAAGCATGTCTCTCCATGCTACCCCTTGGAGTCCAACTTTAATGTTGTTGTTCTCCATTCGCAAAACGAATTGTCATATGTCCCCGAGATACTTCTCAAGTTTCATCAACTTGAGGGTTCTTTCCGCCTCGTGGGTAGGCGCAAATCTTTCAGTTATTTTTGTTCAAACATGAACCATCTTTCGTAACCGATCTCCTTTGTGTATCCCAATGCCCCCGACATCTTTTTCCGATAGGTATCTGTGAAAGGAGCTACATCGTCTCCTTCCATTCGTCCCATGGTGTATTTGATTGGATCTACCTCCATGGTCCATTGGTGGCTGTTCCATTCAAAATAGTCTTGAACTGCCATTAACCATATTCGAATATCCTGGTGGGATTTATTTTTGAATACCCATGGAGGGTCGGAGGGTCTTTTGGTATGTAGCAGTCGTTCTCGAGCAATTGCTTTAGCCATGACGTCTACTACGTCTTCCTCTTCGTCCCCTGTTTCGGGATCTGGCTCCACTCGGCCCTTTCCCTTTTTTCCTCAACTTGGGTCTCCTTTCGGTTCCTGCCCTTCGTCGTCATCGTCATCATCACCATCGTCTGGGTCGGGGTCTCCTACCCCGTGCATAGTCGTTGGTGGTATTCGCCCTCCCCCGTTTCCTCCATGTTCAGGAGTGGGATTTGACCGTTTCTTTGGAGCTCTGTCGGTATTCCGTACCGGCCGTTCCCTATTGTCAGTAACTACAGTTGGGGCTGCTGACCTTTCAGCTGATATGGCTCCTACTTGGGCCTTTAAATCAATCAGGATATCATGAAGCTTCACCATTTCTGCTTCATGTCGTCCCTGTTGATTCCTTGCGGCCTCCTTGTGTTCCTCTTTGTGTCAATTTATAACCGACACGTAATTGGCATTGTCGTTTGCTCGGGCTTCCTCTATTTCGAGGAGACAATCCCGAAGCTGCTCGTCTTGTCGCTCGCTGTGTTCCGCCTGTTCTGCTTGACGCGCTTGTTGGGCTTAGAATTCTACTTGGACCTTTGCCACGAATTCCGCCTGAATAGTCTTGGACTCTTGGTCCAACATGTCGATGGTTCTTTCAAACATGTTTAATTCCTCGACCAGTATGGACTCCCCTAGTTCCAACCGGTGTTGGAGTTTTCCTAACGCTCTCGCCTGTTGTTGGCCTTCTCTAGCTAGGCATCCGATATCCAGGTACATGGAATTTTGTTCTCTAGCCATTCGTTGACTAAATCTTCCGAGAACTCCTCCAAGGTGGCCCGCAAATTGGTTCAACTCTTCTCTTGGAACAAAGATGGGAGTAGGTGTTTTAGAAGGTGCTCGTACTAGTTGTCCGAAATCTAACCTGCCAGTTGTACTGGTATCTAGTGGACCAGGGGTTTGGCTGCTGCTATGGATGATACTCTCATCCCCACCGGTGATCTCGGAATCGTGTGTTTCCTCTGTCATAATTGGTGATCGTGATGTGTCAGGTCGCCGATACACCGGGAGATTCTTTGGTGCTTTTTATTGCACTCGTTTGGAGAGAATCTGATGATGCTTATCAAATTGGCTTGGGGTTAAGCCAGATAAGCGGAATCCTTTCGTCCTTGTTCGACGTAGGGTATGGGGTGTTCCAGAATTTGTCTGGGAACTCGTAGGTTTTTATATCCCTCGTGGGATAGGGAGTGTTCCACTCCTCGTCTGGTTCTTCGACCAGATCTTCGTTCTTCTGAACAGCTGCAGGTGCAGCGGCAATAGTATTGCCGTGCGGGAAAAGGTAAAGTATTTGGAGAATATGAGGTGTATCTCCTAAAAGTTCTTCGAATGTGTAGAATCGATGTTCGAAAATACAATCGGCGAGAGATAAGGGTTCAAAAATGAATGCTTCACTTATCTCGCCGAGGAGAGTTGTTATATAGTGAGCCTTGGTAACAAGGAGAACTCTCAATATACTGTTAGGCAGAAGCCTATCTCAAAGTCTTGCGAGATAACTCAGGCCGATAATCTTAATTGTAGACGGAGATTGTCTAGGAAGGCTCAATGTTTCAAAATAGAGGTAGGTAAAGTGATAAAGGTTTTTCTAGCGTAAAAACTTATATTGATAAGATCTCTTCTCCGTTGCTTGATAATGTTCAAATAGCTCAGGAGGCACCTCGATATTTATATGCCGCATCTGGGTGGTCCCGGGCTACATCTAGTTCTCATACTAGCTAAGTACCTACTAATGTTGCAGCTTCTTCTGTAAAAGTGCGAACACCATTTGACCCTGACAATTCTGTTTTCTCACTTCAACTTCCAAACCACAACACCATGATATTTCCTGACGGTGCTCCCACACATCAGTTCCTTGATTACGATCCATCTTCGTCGGCATGGAGTCTTGCTTACCATTTGCATACGCAGAATGGTCTCCATGATCGAACGAACAAAGGGGCCAGCTTTGTTATCGAACCTCTCAGCATTGCACACATTTTCTGCAACCGACTTCTGCGAGGCATAAGATAGACTTGTCACGATAGTCGCACCAATAGCCATTATGTCTCCATAGTCGTATCGTTATCGTATGGTTCCGTCAGTATCGGAAAATACTATTGACGTGTGTGAGTGCGGGTATGTCTGATTTCTCAAACTACCTCATCCAACAACACCATTCACTTCTGCGACTTTCATCGCGGGAGCGTGGAGTATAGAATGCGTTGCTTAACCATTGTCCGTAAAGAGGTCCCGTTACCTAGTGACCACATTCGCGACTCTCGTCCTTAGTGCTCAGTAACCTTATGCGATGTCGACCGATTTGGCTCGATCTACCTGCATAAGCTCGCCAAAGGTCTTCCCTCATATATCCTGCGAACGGGATCCGGTCGGAAGGACGGCCACGACATATACGGGGTTACGAGGAGGGCTCTAAAGAGTATGTCCTTGGTGAGGGGACGCAACTACAGCAGCGTCTGCTAGTGTAGCGCCGTCCCAATACTAGTGCAGGAGGGGGGTGTTGGCTTTTCCTTTTAAACTCAGAATCCTAAGGTAGGGTTACTATAGGTCTTTATTCACTAAGGGAAGGCTAAGCCTTCCGGTATGCCTAACACCCTACTGCCCCTTCCCCACCTTGTTCGCATACTTTTGCTGCCCTTTCCACTGCGCTCGATCTTCAGTCGCTATACAGAATCCCCCCTCGGTTTCTCCAGTCCTTCTTTCCGCCGCTAATGCCGTTTTGCCACCCCCAAATAGAACCCCCCAGAGTCCCCTTCATCCCCCTGTTCTTATCCTACTATCAGACACCGTTTCTTTCTCTGGCACTACTCCGCTGTGCTGGTCCATACTCCCACTCTCTAGCTCAGGCTGACCTGCATCATTTATCCGACGTAATTTTCCTTTGTCAGGAGTTCATTCATTCCATTTGGTTTTATACTTTCTGTTGGAGATATCGCTACATGTTCTCCTCTCCTTCCTGCTTGCTTTGTTCCTTTCTACTTCCTTCGCATGTACCTGTATGTTCATCGGATCTGGTTGCGCGATAGGCGAGATGTGTGATTGGTCTCCTACCAGAGGGACATGCGGTTTCCGATCTTCCCTGGGGTGAGGTGGAAATGGTTTTTGTTGGCAATAAGGTACCCAAGGTAGAAGCGAGACACCAGGTAGAGGTGAGACAGTGTAACACTATGGTAACACAGAGGTAAAAACAGTGACCACTTCATCAATTCTCGCCCAAATTGCACCACACAAAAGTATTGAATACAGAAATTGTAGGAGAATGAGCTCAAATCCGCAAGAGAGAGACAAAGTCAAAATACAGTAAGAGAAGTAGGAAACAATCTGAAAATCATTTGTGAAAGTGAGAGTGAGGAAACCTATCAATTGAGAAGATGTGATATACTATAAAACTCTAGAAAAGAGATTTGTAGCTAGTTCTTAGAGTGTCAGAATGGTTTGGTAAATAATAGAATACAAGGGAGAACAGAAAGACCTGATACATAAGGTAAACAGGATGAAAATTGAGCTGGAAAAGAGTGAAGTACAATAAAGACACAATTTCGTAGAAGGGGATAATATTGGATATATTGTGATAGATGATATCATAATCGCATGCTGTTAGTCAACTTGTAAGGTTTAAAATAGCACTATTTTGTTAGATATGAATAATGATAGTGAAGTATCTCATTGCTCTCATATGGGGATTGACTATTAGTTAAACTATCAATTCAAAGACTATTCCTACTTTTGCAACTATTACTCATATGTAGTGTTATTAGATAAGATATATTGTGTTTCAAGACAATGGTATTCGTACTTTAGTATCTAAATCAAACATATTCTCTACACATATTACAAATACTATGATTTCTATTGTAAATTTATGAAAATTGACCATTTGTTCTTCTGATTTAAATTTTTCAATCTGCCTATTTCAGGTCGCAAATTGTTAGGCATCTGATGAAGAATTGAGTGCATTATTTCGGGCTTGGAGGACATTGTAGAGATAATAACTATATATAAAGATAGCATGTTCTATGGAGAAACTATGGACACAATAGGCTTGATATAAGAGATGTATATTTTATTAAAAAGAGTAGATTTTTATTAAGAAGGTAGTGAAGAATAGATTGTTATTAGAAATAGTGTTGCAATCAAAGAATATATGCAAACGAGTATAAATCGAGTAATTTCAATTTATACTTGATTCATTTAAAATATTATAAGAGAGTATACTTCTATATCTAATACCAAATAGTTATTTATTAAATCAAAGTATAAATAGACATTACCTGATATTTCCTTAAGTGATTAATTATAATATTCTCATCTTTCTCTCACCTTACAGTTCAAATCCATCAGGCTTTCAACTATCTAACTCTCAACTCAATTAAGCACACTATTGGGGCATATATTCCTGTAAAACTACTCTTCTTATAACCTCTGCTATATTGTGACGCTTTACTAGCTATATATCATCTTTCTTTACTCTGGTCATAATGTTTGTGTCTTAATACTCTTTATCATTATTAGTAATATTTATTCAGCTTCATTACCTTCAACTCGCCTGGTTCTATCACTACAAATCTTCTCATGCTGCAAGCTATTTTGATTCCAATAATTCCCCTACTCAAAAGCTCTATGCTGGCTCTTAGATTCTAGTTTTGCATAACCCAACATCTCTATATTGTTAATCAGGCTCTATTTTAATTTTCTATAATAATTCCCACCTTCTCCCCCCCTTCTTTCAACCTTTTTGTACTTTTTTCTGATCTTTCCAACTTGGGATAATTCTCCTACAATTTCTCAATTGAAATTATTTTGTTTGATCCAATTTGGATTGGAATTGGCTGAGTTGTTGTAGTCTTTATCACTGTGTAACCAGAGAGTCACCCTGTCTCGCTTCTGCCTCGTATCTCGCTTCTACCTTGCGTATGTTAGCGATAAGCTGAATGCTGTCTTTGTACCTTAACAAATGCATATGAACAAAAAAATTAAAAAATTAAAAATTAAAAAAAAGTGACTTTATTTTCATGGTAGTATCTCTATTATACTTTGAGATATTCAAATGTAGGTTTTATTTTTCACTGTTGCTATGGGGGAGCTGCATTCCTGTTGCCAGGAATCACCTTATTGCTTGTCTGACTCACACTAAAAGCTCAAAAAACTCCCACCAAGCATTTAAACGTGATGAAAATAAAGAAAAATAAAGAAACAATTTTTCTTCCTCTACCTGCTATCTCATCGTAGAACTGAAACACAATATTTTGGGCATGTATTACAGGGAAAAACAATTGAACATCATGATTTAGATAATTCTCAAGTTTTGTAACCTACTCCTAAGTATCTCGAGAATCCCAAATGGAACTCTGGAGATACTGATATGATAGGAGGGCAAGTCTCGGTGGAATATCTTCAAGAGATATAAGATAGATGAGGGACAAATAGAGTGACCGTTCAACTTGTAGTATATTAAAGAAGAGCGTTCCTGTGAGGCTTGAGAGAGTGTATCATTATGGGATAGCAGGCTCTTTAAATACAAATAAAACATAACCAAATATCCTGTGCCTAACGCAAACACTTACTATGCTGAGATAGTATCGAAGCAAACAACTAAGTCCTAGAACATAGGTATAAAGGCGACAGGATTTAACTAACAAAACAAGTAATGGAATCAAACAATAAGGGATCGCTACTAATGTACTAATCCAGTAGTACTAGTAGGAAAGCATAAGGTTGCCTAAAGGGTACAAGGGTTGCAAAAGAAACCATAAGCGAACTTAAGAATAAATAACCCAATAGGAAACTATAACAAATAAGAAAAGTACAAGGTAAAAGAACAGTGCTACTATTGTAGAACCTAAATAGGAAACATCCAACATCAGGTAGGTACAGTAGCGAGAACAATAGGCAGATTCCGTTACAAGTTTTGTCATATCATGGGTGTAACAGAATTCAGTTCCCAGAACTATTGATATGGCCTGGGTGGGCGTTCTGGGGCACCCGAAACATGGTACCACTACGCCCCTCAATTGTAACCATGAATTCCCCCTCCTTTTGAAGATTCAGGGCCTCACTAGCCATATTGGTTAGAATATCATCTTCATTCACAAGCACTGCACTTACCTCTGCTCAGTAATAAAAAGATTGTAATCCGCTATGGATACAAAAGTATATCCAAACAGCTTCCTGTCTGTAAGAGACAGGGAACGCAACTATTGTCATGTGTGGATATAGCTGGTACATCTTGTAGGATCTTTCCCTGCCTACCAACTCAGGTCTGAGTTTGTTATCAAAATTTATTCAATATAGGACGGGTAACAAACCTCTTTCAAAACATCCTATGAAACCAACCAACCAACTAACCTGCCAATGAAAACAGGTCCTAATCATCAGAAGCCGTTCTTGCCCATTGGGAACCCCGCTGATAAACCTTTTCCTCTGGCCAATCAGTCCTGATGCTACGTTATAGTAATATGTCATCCATCCCGCTCCTTTATAGTTCATGCCAGCAAACATCGCTCATTTGGGCTGCGAGGATTGGAAGCACTGACATAGTATGCATGCTGTTGGAATGGGAGGATGTTAACCCCAATGACCTAAACAACCATAGGCTTGTTGTTATGAGATCTGGATAGCAGAATAATAGGTTGGAAAGATGAAGAAGGACGAAGAAGTCAATGAGGGAACTACTGTATTTTTTTTAGAGAACATATCTTGCTTGCTTGCCTCTCTACTTATGGCGGTACCAGGAGTTTGTATACACAATTCAGAGAGTGCCAAACAATTGCTTTATTCACCGGAAATCCTCCGGAGAAGTTCCTTTTGCAAAGGAGTTCCGGTCCTTTACTCGTTCAGAATTCTGATCCAATCTTCGCACTCTTCTCCGACAACAACCCACCACAAGTGCGGATACTCGCATCTTTTATACGGCTAAGGTAAGCGTTCCTCCTATTTTCTTGGAAATGAATGACAAATGAGACTAAGAGCACGAGACTTAATAGGATAGGAAAAGTGGTACAAAAGAAACTTGCCTTCGTGTGGAGTGATCACCGGTGACTTTCAACAAGGCTGACTGCCCTCCGTTATGCCGCCATCAGAGGGAATATCGAAGAAGTTTGTACACAGCCATGAGCCTGCCACGCTGGGCAGCACGACAGAGTGGTGTTTGGCGGTTAAATCCGGGCATATTTGGTGTGACATCGTCCCTTGTTAACAGCATCTTAATTACTTCGGCCACGCTCAGCCGAAAGCAGGAGGGGTCTTTGACCTGTGATTCCTGTAGATGACGGGTAAGGACTGCTTATACCGTTCGGGAGTTACCGATCCGTAGAGGACTTTAGAGATCTACAGTCACCCTCTTAGACGGTAGTCTTTCCCAAAGGACGGACACCCTTGCCCTACAGCTTGACACAGACGCCCGGGACGGACGGGACTGGAGCCCTGTAGGTGCCTACAGGGCAGACGAGACGCTTGGGAACACCGGATAAAGGTACTTGTAGAACTTATCGGCAGTAAATATCCCGCCGAGTTGGTGTACTTTATATGTATCGAGTAGCGAGGCAGGAGGAGGCGTCGACGTGACTATGAGTACCGGAAGGTTAGTTCGAGTTGCCGTCGAAGCTGCAGGCTCTGCCAGAGGAAATGCCGCCGACTCAGGCTCCTCCGCTTTAACCACCGTGTCCAGCCCCGGAACCGAGGGTGAGGGTAAGCGTGGTAGTATTGGTGACGGTGGGGCAGAAAGAGCAGAAGGCGTCAACGCAGGAATTTTGATACCGCAATTAGCCGCAAACGGCTGAATACTCAGGGTCCAATAGGAGCCTTACAATTTCGGCATTCCTGCGTTTCACAACCTTGCACAGTGGTGTACTTCCATTCAAGGTAGGAAAATTCGGGTCGATCGCTTTGTGACCTAACAGCAGCTGTACCATAGTATCATTCCTGTGGCCCGCCGTACGTGCCCTCTAGATTGTGACGGAATTTAAATACCTGGAAGATACCGACGGGATAGCTACTGCGAGGTCTGCATTGGGACTCCTGGACTATCCTTTTGCTTCCCTTCCGTCGAGTCAGGTGGAAATGCCGTCAGTGAACCCAAGCGTCCAGTCCGTCCGTCTTCGGGTCCGGACGGGACGGACGGCAGTTCCTAGAAGGGCGCCCGGGACGGACGGGCGGGCCCTGCAGTTGTCTCAAGTGGCGCAATTTTTCCGGTAACTCCGGATAACGGGCGGGCCCTGCAGGTAATTCGCGAGGACTGCAGAAGACGGGTGAGGACTGCATATATCGTTCGAGAGCTACCGATCCGTAGAGGACTGTAGGGACCTACAGTCACCCTCTTGGACGGCAGTCTTTCCCAAAGGACGGACGCCCTCGCCCTAAAGCTTGAGACAGACGCCCGGGACGGACGGCACTGGAGTCCTGTAGGTGCCAACAGGGCCGACGGGATGCTTGGGAACACTGAATGCCGTTACTTAATGTGCTTCCCCATTACACCCATAGCCAAGATCCGGAATATAGAAAGGTGGCAGTCCTGGGCTTGAGGATGTGTGTAGAAGGTGCTCCCAATTTCATTTCCACCTAGATTAGCTCAATCTTCCCCGTCGTACTTCAACTTTTATCAGATCCCGAGGCTAGAGTTAGGCAAGCGGCATTGCACACGGTTGCACAGTTGGCGGATGATCTCGCGGAAGATATAGGGAAGGAGCACTCCCGTTTGATTCCCGCACTCATCAGGTTGCTTGATTCTTGTGATGGTCGGACACTTAGAAGGCAGCATGTAACGCAAGCCCACGAGAGTGGTATCCCACCATCCCCATCACTGATTGAAAATCGTTTTCTGAATCCCTCAACGCATAGTGATTCCATATTTATGCCTATACCGCAGCCTTCACAAGCAACTGAGAATTCCTTGATAATCAGCTGGCATTCCACTGGAGGGCTAGGCCCTCCAGTTAAAAGCCTCAATTTCTTCGATTGATGCCGGGCATCCAACAAGACCCCCCGACGGGGACCCCCGAAGAACCCCCCGAGAACACCCGGCGCTTGAGAGGTGACCCCCGCCGCATCCCACGTGGTATGCCCAGAGAGTTTATAATACCCCCTATCGTCGCCAACAACGTCATTCCAGGAGGTCCATCACCTCACCAGAACTCAGGTGCCAAACAGGCAACACCATTCGCTGTGCAGACTTTGGAGAGCTACCTAGCTATGAGGACACAACCAATGATTAGAATGTGGGATAGCGAGTTAGGCAATACAGAAGAGTGCAGGGACAGCTCACCAACCATTTCATTGGGTGCTGGACCATTGGCTGTCACGAATACTGTGATGAATCTTCGTGATTGCTCACAGAAATATTCAGCGGAACTCCTGTGATAGGCCTGTGAACAGAAGGTGGTTGACGGATGAGAGAGAAAATAAAATCAGCAGTTCCTGGTTGCGAGAGTGGCAACTCTTGAGTAAAATGGTCCAAGCTTCTGGTGGCACTGAGCCATGGAAGAACGATGGTTCGGAAGAAATGTGTGGCTGACAAAAAAGAATCCACCCTAAGACTCATAGAGGAGAAAGAGAAGAGAAGGAGGAGGAAGAGAAGCGGCGAAAATCATGAACACAAAAAAAACAAGATTAACCGAATCTAGATTATAACGTCACCCAAGCACTAGTGGTAAATACGACCGGTCGGAGAGGTGGAGGCTGGAGCCGAGAGGATTGGGAACTGTGAATTGGGTTCTGGAAGTGATTCCCCCGATAAAGCCCCCGCCTAGAGTGTCAAGACAGATAGCAATGAATTTATTCCAAGGCAATCCCTTCGTTCGTTCCCGTTTTTCAAGCCCAGGCACATCAATTTTAGTTCGTGTTTAAAGCGAAGCTAAAGTATAGTTGTGTGCCCGAAAGGTAGCAGTAGGCAGCGCACTGGGATACAGGTCCCTAGCATGAATAGACCGAACATCAGAGGCCTCCTTAGCAAAGGACTTTAAGCTCTCGGAACCCCGCTGGTGTTCGGTCCATTCATGCCAGGGACTTGTAAATCAAAATCAGGCGAAGCACTCGTACTCATACCATAGTCGGGAGCAAATCTACGCAGAAAACCTAGTTTCCATCATGACAATACTGAGCAGTACTCACATAGCACTATTCTGAGCACTACACCACCTCTGAAGCACCACGTTTTTCATATCACGATTACCCAAATAAGCTATCTCAGCAGTGAAGGGGTTACCGGTGTGGGGTGTTTCGTTGCACTTCCCCTAGTTGGATGGTGTGTTCGACCGAGCCGTATCCACCCGTGTGCTGTGTGGTTGTGGTGCACTGCTATACTACCCGTTTTCAAAAGTATCCGGATGCCCTGGCGCCAAGATTCTTACCCAGCCAGTATTAGGAGAAGCCTTAAACCCGAGCAGTAATTATAGTAGAGCTGCCTTAAATCCCTATAACATATTCAAAGGTTAGTCTATTTAAAATATCTCTCTATCCCCTAGATCTCCAGCCATCTTTCTATATATCCTTAGAGAGAAAGAAAATATAAAGTTGGTTGGGGAAGAGCCTTAGCAGTCTGAAGCTGGGCATTTGAGATCCGTATCCTGGTTAAAGGTTGCCCCTAACTTGGTTAGTGAAAGAATCTTGGCGCCAAGGCATCCGGATACTTGTGAAAACGGGTAGTACTCTGCAATAACTCAATGGAGAAGTAAGCTGAAGGCCAGATGCCTGCCTGTGTAGACAAGAGATAGGTAGAATGACAGTAACAGATATCGATAGAAGTAAAATAGATATGTAGTATATTGGGGTGATCCCCACCAGGGGGTGCCTTGCCTTCTAAACTGTGATACATCAAGGTGGCTTATATGCACAGAATGCTTGCATGCCAAGGCTAGCTAACAGGGTGTTTTGTTGGGTGGGAAAGAGTGCCCTCCGAACCACTAGTTTACCCCATCAATCCGGCCCTCAGCACACCGGTACCACCCTTCATGTTCATCATATGCTTCTTACATCATAGTTGTCACAATTATCCCTAACTTTGCTCTCTTTAGTTACTCCACTACCTATCGCTTCCACTACCAGCTGTGCCCGTACTTAGCGCGAGTGCCTGAAAACGAACGAAGGGATAGCTCCTCTCCCTCTCCCTCTTGATGGAGTTAGCGCGCTTGACCACCGTCCTGCCGGAATTGCAGTTATTCCTTAAACCGTTTTCATGCACACGCACTAAGTGCGGATACACCTGGTTGTTGAAGCGATCGGTGGTGAAGTAACTGAAGAAAGCAAAGTTAGGAATAATTGTGACAAATAGCATATCTCCCACTAAATTCGCTGTCTCACACCATGCGCTGCGGGAAGTTTCACCACCCGAACCAGATTGCACACGTGATGCGACAAAGCAAGTCGGTGGGAGTTTCCTAGAGAATTTCGCAGCAGGCGATATCTGACGGCAGGATGGCCAGGATGGATCAAGGCAATTTTCCAGCGATAGAAGGCGCATCCCTCCCTCCCTTCCGTGCCCACAGTGCCAATTTTCTGTAGATAACCGATAACAATATCTGTTGGAAGAGACGAACTAGGCTTCAAAAGTGCCGACTGTGGAAGCCACCGATGTTGATCCTAGCCCGGCGGTTACCCTCGAACGGGATAGATACTCTTCATATACACAGCAGTCGATCTGGGAAGCAGAATGGTTTTTGGATGTCGGTTGGGATTGAGGCGGAAGTTAGCAGTGGTGATGAATACGCAGGGCGGCCACAGGGTGCTGGGGGGTCGGGGGGACATTGGTGTCTTGATGGATGTATCGCGAGTCCCATTTCTATCAGCTTCACCGACATTTCTGACAAGGGTAGTGCTTATACCTCCCGTACATGCTTTTTGGGTATGAAGTCGTAGGCGAAAGGAATCGTTGAATAGACGGAGGGCGCGAGGGATAGAGTAGGGGTAATGACCTTTACATGATCTATGCTGAATAATGTGTACATTCTCAACGTTCACGAACCATAGCCAGACACCCGCCGCTAGAAGATATTACACCTCACCCCCTATGGCCAACGAGCATCACGCCGTCATCTAGAAACCCGGAAGAAGCAGTAATGGCCACCATTAGAAGAGGGCAGGCCTTGCCTTAACAGCCTTCGAGATCCGAGTGGAGGATAGAAGTGTTGATTCATTCTTGCTAACTTCTCAACTACATGATAGGGCTATAGACTTACTCCCAGAGATGATACAGGTACACATACTTGGTATAGGACCTAGGTTATGGCTCAGGAACGAGATGGGGTCTTCGGGATAGTGTGTTCAGTCGAGCACTTCAGACCCAAGGACTAATAGCAATGATAGTTTCACCTGTTAGGTATTAGGTTAGCAGTAGGCACAGGTAGCTATCCTCATAGGTGTTAAGGTTGAGTATAGGGTTAGAAGAACAAGATTTTGGATCTTGGCAGCATCAGCAAAAAAATACCCTGCGTCTGATATGTCGGCGTTGCCTCCTGTGTGTCATGAGTTCCCTTGCAACATCCGCTGACATCGCCTGTGTCATGAGTTGCCTTGCAGCGCCCACCTACATCCTATTTGAGCATGCTTGCGGTGCCCCCTTCTATCTCTCCTGATGCAACATAGCCTTATACGAGCGTCCTGAATACGCACAGGCTCCGCCTCATGTTATTGATTTCTCCTGGTGCATCTAGCGTGTTTTGGGTCTTCCTTGCGTCTGTAAGGATAATTAAATCCCTGCCGCTCCCAGCTTCGATTGGCATCGGGAGCTGTAGCATTTTTTGTTCTTTGCTTTCATCTCTTCTGTGGGCTGGTAATCAACTAAACAGCCAGCATCATGATTTGTTTGATCTTATGATTCTGCAGAATGGTTTGTATATAGAGTGCTAGAGTCTATAGTAGAGTCCTGTCACGAACCATCTCCCCTACAACTCCGGCGATTGAAATCTCAACACCAGGGAAATCATCGTGGGATTCCACCACCACCCCCCTCTCCTCCCCCTTGATGGCTTCTGCCTAGGGGAGCGATGCTACAACCCCTCCTCTCACTCTGGGGTCTACCCCCTCCTCCACGGGGTTCTTGTTCCTGTTCATCGTTGACTCCCGCTCATG
>Ga0307509_10007343_pt1 | contig 14448 bp, 13 predicted proteins | sample 10_EM_MG_FD_202245 | JGI IMG/M metagenome (GOLD analysis project Ga0307509, IMG submission 202245) | Populus trichocarpa ectomycorrhiza microbial communities from riparian zone in the Pacific Northwest, United States - 10_EM | ecosystem: Host-associated > Plants > Roots > Unclassified | place... | reverse complement strand
GAAACCCCCCAGGAAGAACATTACAAGTCCCTGGCATGAATGGACCGAACACCGCCGGGGTCACGGGAGCTGAAAGTCCTTTGCCAAGGACCCCCCAGGTGTTTGGTCCATTCATGCCAGGGACCTGTACTAGTACAATCCCACCGGCATGATATATCATAACTACGAATCTGGACAGCATACCAATCATACCCCGGACCGAACCCCCCCAACGGCGGAGCTCGGTACTGGAGTCCAAACACCAGCGGCGTGCCCCTTGCTCAACTTTTTTATTTAATCCCTGGTCGGTACACACGTTGCCTGGTTCCGTTGATACGATATTCTCAATTAGATGCCCTGGCGCGGGGATGGGAGAGAAGGTGGGGCGGTGGGGGCCGCTAAGGATACGGGAGGATGCTCGGCTTTGGCGGTTGTGTGCACGCGAGTTGGTGGTGGGTTACGTGCCCTAGGTTAGAGCCTGGAATGATGGGCCAACATATTACAGTGATAAGAGTGGGTACAGCACTGTGCATCCCACGTGGTTTTATCCTCTTCGCGGTGTAAGCGTTTGGAGTTTCGAATTTCCGTCGTGGTGTTCCAGTGCCAAGCACGGGTGGCCCTGGGGCGGGGAGCGGGTGAGGAATCACGACTGTGTTCACGGTTCATCACTCACGGTCGTAAGTGCCGGAGGAGGAGGTAAAACAATCAATAGCCTGGACGGGGTCCCTCCCAAAGAAGACAGTGAGGGAGAGGGCCGCATAGCCCATTCAAGCATATCGAGTGCTTCAATAATCCGAATCCTACTATTACTATCTACACAATTATTTCCACATCGCTGGCGCACTCGCAGCCCCTCGCTAGTCCCACTCTCACCCGCAATAACAAACAAACTCTTTACTTCGTTTCGCTGTCGCAGCAAATTACGAACGGGACATGGCAACCTGGTATCATAACCAATCGACTAAATAACCCACAAGACCCTGCCCTTATCAGAACGAAACCTCGCTCCCCATAACAAAATTAAAGGCCCTCGTTCTATGTTACAAAAACCCAAAACTAATCGAGCAACCTAACGTACATCGCCCGCCATGGCCACGGCATACCATATCCATTCAACACTCACCAGTCGTACCACTATCAAACTCATGCCATTCAAAAAGCGAATCAAGGGGCCAAAAACAGGAGAAGAGTTGGGAAACGGGAAAACGGAAAGAAGAAACCAAAAGAAATGAAGAAAAAGGCGGAGGAGGACTTCTAGTTGTATTTTTTATTGTTTTATTTTAAAGAACAAAAATGACAAGCTTTCCTCGCTTACTGAGGATAATCCATGGCAGAGAAGGAATTGGAGAGGACCTGGGAAGGCTTATTAGCAGCCTTGGCATCAAGCGCATTTATCTTCTTTGACATAAAGTCGAAGAAAGCGAATTGGCTCGGGTTGCTGCCAAACTCATAGATGAAGCGAGAAGCAATGTAACTACCGAAGATAGCGCGGAGGTAGTTATCAGGAACACGCTTAAGAATAAGATCGAGGCCAATCTGCTTGACGAGGGTTTGCGGGAGGGCATCTTCAAGAATGCTCGTTCTCAAGGCAACATTATTCCAAAGCTCGGTCTTCTGGAGCTCCTCATCCAACTTGGTGATCGCTAGGGAGAGCTCGTCAGAAAGGATGGAGCGGCTCTTGCCAGTTTGCTGGTTCTCACGCCAAATGGCCTCAAACTCTAGGCGGGCGTTATCCTGGATGGTTTTCTGAACCTCCTGAACGTACATCTTGTAGAACTTGGGAACAATGCCAGATTGGACACACATGTGTTCGACAAAACCGGCCTCGTCAAAGGCAAGCGATGCAAGGACTTCCATGGAAGAGCTAGTGACACCACCCTTGTTTGCGCTAGCGTCCTTGAACAAGATTGTGCCAGCGTTCTCCAATCTCAGCTTAGCGTCCTGAGAAATGAACAAGTTGGCTCCCTCGACGATATAAGAAATAACACTCTTTCCATCCTTGATAAACTTGCCAACATTGCCCAAGTCAATTGCCTCAGGCCGTCCGCCGCAAGGAACGAAAATATCGTAGGGGATGTCGGTACGGGTATGGAAGGTGTTGCGGAAAATAGTACCATTGGCGACAATCTCGCCACTAGGAAGAGTAACATTGGTATCCTCTATAAGAACTCTATACCCCTTAGATGAGAGCTTGGAGATATCGAACTCGGAAATCATAACACGTTTCTTGGCCAGCCGAATGAGTTCCTGGTGATCAAGACCATTCAAGTCAACTAGGACACCAGACCCATCGACGATAGCGCTATATCTCTCGTTGCTCAGAAGGATCTCGTTGGACCCCAAGTCGCCATCGGGTCCACCAGTCTGCAATTTCCTCATTTGGCACGGGTTAACCTTCAACTTGCGGTAGATACCGAGGATATATTCGCGAACGCTCAAAGATGTCATTCCATAAGTATCGTGAGGAATACCACCCAAGCTAGGGCTTTTCCCGGTAAAGAAGGACTTCCACCAAGGCGCGCCTCTAGCCCTAGCGTGCTCTGTAGCCCAATCTACCAGACCGGCGGTGTTCTCGTCAGGACCCATAAACAAAATCTCGGGCTCCTTGTGAAGGTCGACAATAGGGTCCTTGATTCCGGGGCTATTGGGGGTAAGGAGAAGATCTAGGATCGAATCAATGTACTTCTGGAATGCTCCCGTAGCCTTATCCTGGTGATTAGCATCAAGGAGGATGACGCCTTTGCTACCGCCTTCAGGGATGTCTTTGTTCTTTCGCTGTTGGGTGTTTGCGAGGTTGTAATTCTCGTCGAAGACTGAACGTGCATTGATCGCGTATGCCTCTCGATTCCTGCTTTTGACGATACGGATACCTCCGCGAGCAATATCGCGGAATCTCAGATGGAATCCCCTAAATTCTGATCCAATAACCAAAAACATGCCAAACAATGGTTGAGGATACTCAACAGCTGGCAAGAATCGAGGGTTTAGCCGGAAACTCAGCGCAACCTTGGTGGGAGTATAAAAGTTTGTCTTTAGCACGTTGCGGTTGAAGGTAATAAAGTACTGCATAACTTTCTCTTGATGTTCATTCACGACGCTAGTTGAGATTAAAGTCTCGAGCTCATCATCCTTCAACACCCGACCAACTTGCAGACGTTGGTAACTAAGTGTGGGGATAAAGTCATCGTGTTCGCCGCGAGTCTGCACATAGTGCTGGTTGGCGAAGGAGAGGTATAACGAACGAACCAACTCAGGGTGGTCGTTGATGATTTCGAAAATATAATCCGAAGTAAAGGTCTCCTGACGAAGACGACGCTTGATCTTGGTGAGAGTCTCCGCGTGAACGCTATTGCTCGCGTCAAGCAACGAGGACAAGGCGGCATATTCCGAGCCTAACTCACACGATCAGTAAGCCGCATGTGGCGTTCGTAAACAACAGGGGTTAAAAACCTAGCCTATTTAAGAAATGGCTCACAAAGTGGCAAACACAGTGAGCGTATATTGTCTCCTGAAGACTCAATCGGCCACTAATGAAGTGTTCCTGAAAGATATTTTGAGGAATGCAGTACAGAAGAGAAACTTCCTTCATGATTTGGTAGATTGATGCCTCGATAGGTGGGTACTTGGCAGGGTTCGGGATCGTAGTATGGTAAGGGAGTGGTCGAAGGTAGATTGACATTACGGTTACACCGTTAGAAAATTGTTCTGCAAATGTTAGCCAGGACCCAGACACAATTGCGTGACGGAAGACATGTTTCTACTCACCGACATATTTCCTCGTGGAGGTGCATCCATAATAGTGGTAAAGGTCACTCAAAGCCGAAAACAGCCCCATGGAGCTTCCCTGTTTGAACCCAATCACTAGCCTCTTCTCCCTTGTCCCTTGAACCTCAAACATCTCAATAACAGGCCCAGTGCGCTCGATAACAGACTTAACAATGCCCTGGTAAACCTCCTTGGTGTTAGGAGTAACCTTTTCCAGAAAAGATTTATCTGAGATGACGCTCAAGTCTGTCTCATTAGGATCAGGGTTGGGATTGACAAAGTCACATTGGTAGACGAAGTAGCAGCGGAGCTGCTGGTTGGACGCGGTGAGCTGGGAAGAGGAGCGGAAAGTTTCAACGCGGTAAGCTTTCGCGGGGTTCGAAGGATTGAGGTATTTCTTGTCGATTCTCTGCTCATACTGCGGGCCGGAGAGCACGGACACTCCGGGAGTGGATGTATCAATATATACCGCATGATCTACAATATCGCTAGATTAGCCGAGCCCCAACAGAAGGGCAAGGATATGTGGATTAAAAAGAGGTGTGAAATATTACCCTCTGCTTCCCTATCTAGCCGAACCTCCAAGCGTTTATCATCCCGAGAAAATGCCGCGACCTTTCCGGCATAGAGAGATAAAATATGGTTCACAATTGATTCCTATCGCAGCCCAAGTCAGTTCAATTCCCGCCCCAAGATATCCATCGTATGCTAGGTGCTCACAGCGGTTTCCGATTTGAAGTACATGTCTAGACACAAATAATTAGTCACTGTGCAACCGAGAATGCGAGGCCGGATAAATTTTCGAAAAAGGACCAAAGGACGTACCATCAATCCCAAGAGATGAATAAAACCATTTCGTCTCACTCTCAACGAAATCCGGAGGGATGAATCCTTTCTCTTCGAGCATGTCCATGACTGTAACAATTAGCAATTGAAACTCCCCTGACAACACAGTCAGATGAGGAAGAAAGGGTAAAGCCTACCAAGCTCCATCTGCTTCTCCTTTCCTTCAAAAACAGGTGCAACATAGCCGGAGGCATCGTCTTTCAAAACCCGTTGATTGTGGACGCCAATACTGAGATGTGTCGGATGTGGACTGGGAGTGTTGAACCGATTAATGCCGGCATGAGCAGCAAGCGTAGAACTAGGAGACATGGTGGTAAATTGCGAGCTGGGCAAGGAACTTTGAAGGCTGCGGAACCGGCCAGTCAGTTTCTGAAGATAAACTTTGGGAAGCGAAGACAGAAGTAGAGAAGTGCGGAGGAAAAGCGTGCAAGACGAAGAAGAAATCTAGTATGGGGAGAGATAGGTATAGGTCAGAAGGCAGGTGTGCAAGGTTTTGATGCGGCCAAGGAGGACGAGGGGGAACAGTTTGCTATCGCTAGCTAACCAATACCCCCCCCTCTGCTTCCTTTCCACTCACTACGGACAGGACCATCTAGCCGAAAAAAACATAACGGAACTGTACGGAAGGGTTGAATCCCAAAATAAGGAGGGAGAAAATTTAACACCCACACAGAAGCTTGCTCCTAACGGGCTATCGGTTGAGAAGTAGGAACGGGAGGATCTAGATGAAAAGGCGGCGGTGGGGGAGGGGTTTGTTGGTTGTTTGTGGACAATCAAGACAGCAGAAGCAAAAATGCAAGAAATATAGAGGTAGAGAACGAGACAAAGAGGTAGGGGGTGAGAGGGAAGGCCGAAAGACAGACGTTGAGGCGATTAGAGTAGGAAGAGACTACAAGTCCTCTTATCCTCTTGCCCTGCTGAGGAGTGAGGTGCCGTATTGTATCGTTTTTTTTGCTTCTTGTTTTTTTCCCTTTCGCTATTCAAAGGTTCGTGACAAGTGTGGGAAGCTTCAACTTATATAGTTTGCTAAGTACTTACGGTATCTAGTCGAAAAGCCAGCTCTCTGAGCTCATCCCTGGTCGGGCTTTTCAGCAATTGTTGGAGTACTGTTCTAGCATCATACTGTAAACTACAATATCATAAGTTACTCGTTACACACATATTTACGGCTTTTTTAATTTTCTTCCTTCTTGCCATTCCTCACCGTAGCCCTTGCCGGTAGCCTTTGCTGTAGCCCTCCTTTGTTTTTTATTCACTCACTCACACCCGAGCTTCCCTGTACTGTATTTAAAGTAGACTATGGTATGCTACAGCGGAATAACCTCGCCATAAATTAGGTACCGGCAATGCTTCGTAAGAGTACTCGTACAGTACTCGTACAATAGCCTAGCTTCCAAAAGTTTGCAACGAGCGAACAAAAATGACAAAAAGGAAGGAAAGGAAGAAAAAAAAGAAAAAACGGGCTTGCCCACAGTCTTTTCAGTTCAGGAACCGAATCGAATTTGGAGGAGAGAGAAGGGGGGGGGGGGAAGCTACTCCTCAATCATTTGTCAATTCACAGACCAGATCAGGTAAAAACTAGACATTTACACACACCACGGGGCCCATCACATCTCCACGATCCAATGCAAACCGCACAATTGGCCGCCCACCTACACACTTCATTCTTTTTTTCCAACTGGGCATGTATCAACAGTGTCCCTACCTGAGACAATCTCACGATACTGCATCCACTTCCTCCATACCCCGGGTGTAAGAAAATGAAGGCGGGAATGGGAGAAAAAAAGGGGGTAAAGGGAAAGGGAATAAGGCACGGATTTTTTTCTTCCGTCCGAACGCCAAAATTGAACACTCTTTTCTTACTCTCTCAGCTCTGAAAGATCGTGAATGTGACCAGAGTTTGAAGAAACGTAACGGGGTAGAATGGCACTCGTAGCCGGGAAAGAACTAGTTCTGCAGAGTTCGAGTTTAATTACAAATTTTGGCATCGAGCTCCCCCATGAGGGTCAAAAATGGAAGGGGGAGAGGGTTTGCAGGAAACCACATGACATTGACCAAGTACTATTCGTAGAAGGATGATATTGCCCACACTATAACCTCACGATGCTTGCCGTCATCGTCCAAAGTAGGCTCTTGTACTCGAAGGAACGTTGGTTTTTCTCTCTCTTTCTTTTCCCCCACTGACCCAGGATCCTAGAGCTCCTCCATGACAAAGATATTCCGGAGGCGGGGCTGGAACATCATTTTGGTACCCAGCTAGTCAGCTATAGCAGCTACCGTAACGTAACATTAAACCTTCCTCCAGAAACTCGTGAACCATAGTGAAAAGAGTAGTTTCCTAACCAGCCCCAATAGATACCGGTACATAATCTATAGAGGTATATACCGACCAGCAAAGCAAAAAGGGAAGGAGAGGGGAGGAAAAACTCGTTCAAGAAAAGAAAATGAAAAGAGCGATCCCATCATCAGCATCATCAGCATCATCATCATCCTCAGCCCCACCACACACACACGCATACGGGTACACAGCGCGCGAGAAATCCTCTAACGGCAGTCCGATGCAGCTAAATTCGATTCACTCCCGTGGCCGAGCCGTTGGGAAGTTGATGAGGAAGGAATCGTTCTGTTGCGGAGAGCAAGATCCCTCTCTCTGTCTTCTTTTCTTGGTAAATCTATTTTTACCTTTGTGACGCCAGCCACCCACACAGGCTTTGCGCATCGCACCGAACCGCATGGTAATCCCCGCAAGAGGCGCAGAGACATGCACTCGAGTACCGGCACTCGAGTACGAGTACTTGTCCTCATACACAAGGTAAACAAATAAGATGGAAAAAGTGCTCTAGTTAAAATGCTGCCGGAGTTAGTTATTATGCCTGTTTCGTAGAACAAAGCACCCATTAGCGGAGTAGGGAAAAGGGCAGAAATGGAACAAGAGCGTCGACAATCCGATTTTTTGTTCCCGTATTGAAAGTTCGGGTATGTACCCGCAAGCGCGATTGGAATTCAGGAACGCACGCAAGATCGCCAAGGTAGACAGCCCTGCGGACGTAAACCCAGCGGAAACCATCTCATCCATAAACCATCCCATTCATTCAACACCATCAAATTCCACGCTCCGATAGATACGGGGTGCGAAAAAAAGAAGCACCGTCGTAAAGCATATCCTCACAATGATGCTGTCAAAACACAACATAGGAGGGGGACAACGAACAGGGGGGCGTTGATGCAAAAAATCGTTGGTTCCACTTTCGGATTGCAGGTCGAGCACAAGGCCCGATAAGAAGTTATGGAATAGTTATTTAAGGTTAATCAGCCAAATATCCATGTCTATTCCAGTTAAAAGGTTACCATCCTTTTACTGGAAAGTTACTAAGCAGTTAACTTAGGTTAACCCGGAAATATTCCCTGTCTTGGGCGAAAACATCCCCCAGTGCTTATGTAACGGAAATGGCTGGGCACAATAGGCTTAGGTTAACCAATTACGAATCCCAATTAATGAGAGCCAGACCCGGCGCTCGTTGGAAATAAGCTATACCCTATCTGGAAAGCAGTATTCCTTTTCGGACTATTTTTGTCCCGGGTTGGTGGGGGAGGGGCATTGCCTCGCCGCCAATGATGGATTAATGCTTTACTGTAATGTAATACCAGCTCCTCTATGTTGCTTTCCAACATCAAGATCACAGCACCAACTCGCTCCTTTGCATAGAGTGCAACCCAAGAGATATGTCCGACCCTCTCGCAATTCCCACCACCCCTTGCGGGTTGCCACTGGGAGAGTGGAACTCATTACGCACGCACCCCGCCCCGTCATCCGGGAATGAAAGCGAATTTGCGGGGAAGGATTACTGTGGCTAATATTTCGCAATCCGGGGTAAAAAAAGAAACAGAAGAATCTTAAATCGGGGCTTTCTTTTTCTTATCTCCACTTTCCTCCTTTCATGCGGAGGGAGGAATGGACCATCGATCGTTACAAACTTAGAACCGCACACACACATATGCGTTGAAACGCATTCACACACAAATGATAGGAGCACAAACCAGTATCGAAGGCATTATCCCTTGGGCGATCTGGGACGGTAAAATTCATCTCCAGGCACACTGAGCTTGTTTTGGAATGACTTGAGTGCGGGGAATATTTAAGTAGTTACGGAGTGCTGAGTCATTTGAGCACTAAAGAGACTGAAGGGTCTAGTTCCCTGACTGAGTGCAGCCCGTGGGTGCCCATTCTGGCCTTGAGGTTTCTAGAAACTAATTCTTAATAATTCAGACCGCCCAAGGGATACCCTTCCACCCCCTTTTGAGTAATGATAATGGAGTGGAAATGGGGTATAATAAAAAAAGTAGATAAATAGAAAAAATAGAGCTAAAGCAATTGCAGGAAACCTTTTCGGAATATTCTCAAGCAAGATGCATGTTCCCAAGAAATGATGAATGTCCACTTTTTGGTCGAGGTATCATATCTCACTGCAAACTTGCTCAACCCCTGCAGTGGTGATAGTGCCGAATCCCCCTGATGGTATTGCATGTTTTGGTAAGTACCGCTTGAGCGGTAGGAATAGCGGTAAAACGATTTTTTGCAGGGATGGTGGTATAATATGTCGTGGGCGATGTTGTGGATTGTTCAAGGCCCCTATTCCCCAATGCTTGTGCTCGTGCGGTGCCGTACTGCACTTCAGCCTGGAAAATGGAGTTCAGGGGTAGGCGGGATGCCAAGAGAGTGGTTTTCAGTTATGCTGGAGTACCGTGCTCGGGGAGCCGGATTTGAGTTTTTCGTTTCCCTCTGTGCGTCTACTACAGTACTGTCCAGATCGCAGCTCCGATCCGATGGCTCGAGTATCATCGAGACAACCCAGCGAACGAGGGAAACCCAGCGGGTTTTTCGCAGCGCTCTTTTTTGTCATTGTGACCTCGGCCTAGTTGATATTATGCTATCCCAGACCATTCGATATGAATAACCTGTTTGGGCACCGGCCTCGGTTCATGATCAGTTCTATTAATTGGAATTTATCCTCGCACACAAGCTAAGTCATGATGCAATGGGCCTTACACTTTAGTGTGTTTTTTTCGTCGATCAGCACAATAACCTAATTTGCGCTCAAGTCTGATGGTCGGGGAACCGGAAGCATCACCAGTGCAGGAGATTTTCGCTCCCCACACTTCCACCACATCTGCCGCACCTCACTCGCTACGGGAGGAGAAACTAGAGAGTGACAGTGGCTCTTTGAATGAGTTGCCTATTTCCTTTTCTAGCATTTTCCAATTATAGTGTTTGAAGCGCTCCCTAATATTTGGGTTCACCCCGGTGCGAATAAGATGGAGGAATAACATATATTTGCACTTGGAGGGCAACCAGCGGGACCGCAGACTTATGAAGTGCCCTTTTTGGGGCAAATTTTAAGGAAGAATCATTATGTTAAATGAAGGCTATTTGGATGTAAGAATGCTGTCAAACTGTGGCAGCTGAGGACACTTTCATGAGAGATCACCCACAATCACTCGGTCTCTTGGCGCTCACTGTTGCATTACCTCCATTGGAACTGATGTGCATTCATCACGCCTACCAGCACAGTCTCCAACAGGGCAGGAAGAATCCCGGCTGGTGACAAACGAGGCATTTGGAAGGCACGAAGCGAGTTCACCAAAGTGGCATAGGTTGATAAAAAAAATATCTATTACTGACCCCTGCCCGTCTCCCGTTGGCTTTCGTGGTGTCCCCGTTGAAGGCTGGACCACTATCTGCCATCTGATATTCGCTTATTTCCACGTTGCGACGTCTAACGCCTATCATATTATGGCATGTTACGCCAAGACCGGCCCCTTCTTGACGAAGCCTCGGGAATTTATCGATAGTATCATACTTGGGGGTAAATTAATGGTTGGCACCGTGTGACAAACGAAAGCCGTGGTTGCAACATGCGTGTCAATGTCACTCTGTCCCAACCTTTAATTTGCGCCCAAGTACCGCGCTATACTAATCTAAATTAAGAATTGAGTTGCCGGTGGTCGGAATATTAGGACGGGACGTTGTTTGTGGATTTTGATCTAGCCTTAACAACTTCAGATCGAGTTCAGAATTCCCTACCTCGCATGAAGGAAATTTCCTCCATCTGCTCGATCAGAATACAATACTCTTGAGAAATTAGACCATGAGGTTGCTCTCTAATCTATTCTCTATTGGTATGACGGTTAGTATTTGGAAATGGTGGCTGCGGGAGTTGAAGAGGGAAGCGATTGCGTGGAAGCGATGGGAAGCAGTGGATTGTTCGGGGGGGGGGGTGACTTAGATCGCTCTTGAGTTGCCGTGATCTGCAAAGAAGGCTCTCCAGATATGCCCCTCCTTTGTTACCCCGAGGGCCTGCAAGCCGGTGGGGACAGGTCTATGGGCAGAGAGATATGCGCGGGAATCCATGGAAGGAACAGAGTGCTTTTATTAAGTTTTATATATACTACTGCCTTTGCCGCCCCTTCGTTCGTATGCCGAAATTCACGGAAATTTGGCTGGGGAGCCGGAGGAACACACTGCTGGAAGGAGGGAGGGTATGCTGAAATCTTCCTATGGTGGGCCGGCCAATTGGTCTTTCCGATCCCGAGAGGCCGCGGAGAATTTGCCTGAATCGACGGCGCCATTTTCATCTCAGGTAGGAGGCAGCCTCAACGATGGTTCCGCCTGTGCGGGCGCGGGGATTAGTTTAGTTGGGGAGTAAGAGTGCGTGGCCATTCCTTTCCTGCTTCTGCTAACTAACACCTAAGTCCCAGACCACCTCGCTTACTCTACCGCTGCGCCATTTACTCCAAGCATTGACACACCATGCTGATACCTCTCCCACAGAGATCTCTTCTTTTTTTCCCTTTTCTTTTCTCAGAGGTTCGGCTGGGTCTCTATTGCCGCGGTGTGGATGTATCATACGTCGTCATTACATTCTGTAAGTACTGGCATTGTGGATTGCTAAGATTGTTTGTACGAAGGAGCTGGAGCCACGAGCTAACTAGCACCACCACTGCCATAAGCTTGAAAATCAAAAGAAGCACGTTGTGTGCCCACGGTTTTCTGATGGAGGAAATTTTTCAAAGGATAGACGGCAAAGCTTGATAGTTTGGTTGGTCTTTGAGGTCTCTGTACTGCACTATGGGTACGGTAAATCCTGGAATCCCACAATACCAATTGACCCCCTGTCACCGGCCCCATCGTGATGGCCTCCCCCAAAAGGAAATCCGACGCGGTGCTCTAGACCGCTCCGTGCACAGCGGTGGGAGCCTGTTTACGTACTTGCAGATATCTTTTTTCTTTCTTTTCTCATCCTTCGGCAATTTTATTCTACAGCCGGGGAGCACGACAGGAGAGCACAGTACCGGCACAGTACAGCACGTGAGGGATACCGGTATTGAAGGGACCTTTCCCACAAGGTAGCTGGAATACAAGTGTCACCAAGGTTCCTGCCTTTACTCGTACAGCCTACGGCAGAAAAAGGTCGGAAGGCAGGGGTTAGCAATGGAAGCCGGTTGGCTCGAGCCACCGATCCCCTCCAACCAGGGCTTCGGGGCCCCATGCCGCTTTTACTAATTTTATCTATATTTTTTACCTCAGGCTTACGTCCAGTATGGTGTTGGGCATTTGAAATCAACCCTCATGGGTACTTGTACGGTACTTCATCTTGTCTACATAGTAGGCGTAGAGTGGTGGGCTTGGCAAAGGTGGGGCCACCATACACGAGTAATTCGAAATTTTGCCAATTCCACTACTATTGCTCTGATTGAAAGCCAGGAGACATATCATAAAGTTTGAGAGGAGTTTCTTCTGAGCACTTCTATCTCCCCAGAGGTGTGGTTGTGGTTGAAAGCTTCTGAAAATTATTCTTTTGTCGATTTTTGGTTGATTTCAAGTGCCCGGCAATGCGCAATGAAATCTCAAGAAATCACCTGTCTCCGCCAGCCCTGTAATCTCGGGATTCGGAGTCAATTTTCTTAAGAAGGATTTGTGCTTTCCTAACACGGTATGGCCTAGGTCGTTTAGTTGCGTTGGATCTCATTGAGTGGCTTTCATAATTTAGTTAACTTGCCAAACTACACCAATCTTGGGCTGATGCCGCGATATAGCGATATTCATGATATGCCGGAGATACTTGTTTTAGGCAAGAATCATTCGGAAATGGGATTCGCAAAATATATGGCGAAAAAGCCATCTGCATGACAGATTTACTACTGGCGGACTATTTCCCCCGATCTTCTTGCTTGGGACAAAGTGGTGCATTTCAAGAGATCTTGCCGCACTGTCTGTAAGTCGTGCCCCAATCCAGTGTCCGTGTGGTAATAAATGGCCATGACAATTATATATACAAGACTCCTAGAATCACTCATACAAGCCCCACAGCGGAAGGAAAATAAAACTCGAGAGAGTGAACCGGGGGCATTAGTGAATTCCAGAATAGGGTTTTTTTAAAAAATAAAAAAAAGTTATATAGACGGCCCGTCCCACTGGAAATTTGTCGGTAGATCTCCCTTTTCGGGAAAATGCTTGGGTGGTAGTCCTGTCAGGATGCATTGGGAGACTGTGCCTGTGAAATTGCCTTGCTTGGCACGACGTGTTCCCGGCCTACTAATATGTCCCCAAGACTTTTCCAGGAAACACAGGGGGCAACAAAAGATGAAAAAATCCACAAATATGCCCCGGGTCTATTCCATTTTTAAAAATAAATACCGGTATTTGGATTTTATGGTTGTTTCCCCTCTCTCTTGGAAGTTGAAGTGCAGGTGCCGTGAAAACCGGAATATATTAGAGTATCATACTTGAGAATCTCGTCTGGGCATTGGGATTTGCCTCTCTTGGTAAGGTTGGTTGTATTTTTCTTCTTTTTATTCGTCCCAACTGAGGGCCCAAGGAGAATATTTTCGTAGTGACTTCTACTTTTGATCTAGAGGGGGGAGTTCTGGAAGCCCCAGCGGTATTCTCGATTGTTTTAGTTCTTAAGATATTACTTTCTTGGGAGTTGGTGAAACGTTGCTCTTTGTTGGTGTAAACATACATTGATAGTGCTATTCAAGATGCCCGGGATTGGCTGGTATTGGATGGGCTTTTTCACTTAAGTTCGAGTAGTAATTTTCTCATCGGGTTTAGGATTGTGCGGGGGGAGGGGTGTTCATTGATCCCTTACTGCATGGCATTATGATTGAAGGCTGAGTTACAATATGGTGGTTTTGGAGGATGGTAGGATGTGAGGGTGTCACGGTTATAGCTCATGAGGGGGTTGGTATAGTAATGTGCTGTATTGTGCTGTAATGCACCTATCTCTAGCTCTGGGATGCTGGGTATCATACTTTCTTTTATTGCTTACAGTATATTTTCCTAATTGAGGATTCAGTTAAATTACGATATGGTGGTTTTCGGGGAGGGGTGAGGGGTGAGGGGTGAGAGAGCAGTGGATAACTTATGAGGAGGGGTTAGGGGCCTGCCTGGTGTGCTGTAATGTGCTGTCGGTACCTCAACGATACTTGCATTGTACTTTAACTTTGCCGGGGCTCTCGCCAAATCTTATGTATATCGGCCACTGTGCGGTAATATACCAGTAGCCCACAATACCACCAAAGACTGCCGTACGAGGTACCCCTCCATCCAGGCGACCGAAATGTTCGGTATTTCGCCACCACGACCATACCAGACCTTTTCCCGTCCCGAGATTTTTCCAAGACAAACCCGGTTACCTCCTCTCTAGCTATACATAATTAGACAAAAGAGAGCTGCCGGATTATACCACCAAGAGAGCACTGCTCGCCTTCCCTTCCTCCTCCTCTGGGGGGCCCCCCCCCCCCCCCCCCCCCCCCCCCCCACCCCAGGGGGGGGGGTTTTGTGGAGGGGGGCGGGGC
>Ga0307509_10007342_pt1 | contig 14448 bp, 17 predicted proteins | sample 10_EM_MG_FD_202245 | JGI IMG/M metagenome (GOLD analysis project Ga0307509, IMG submission 202245) | Populus trichocarpa ectomycorrhiza microbial communities from riparian zone in the Pacific Northwest, United States - 10_EM | ecosystem: Host-associated > Plants > Roots > Unclassified | place... | reverse complement strand
GACTTTCTGCTGTTGTCCGGTGATTTCCGGTGGAAATGCCTGCTGGTTTGGTGATATTCCGGCGGACTGTCCGCCGGAAAAGTCCGTCGGACTCAGTAGTCCGACGAGCATGCACCGGACAATCACCAGAGAGTCACTGGACAATTCCAGCCATTCCAGAGCCGAAAATTCAGAATTCTGGATAGGTCGGGTCCGATGGAGTCCGCCCGGAGTCCGCCCGGAAAACCAGGGGGAGTGTAAAGACCTCCAATCTGGTAATGGCAATGGAAAGATTGAAGATTTCCTGATTAAATTAAAAGTCATGCATGATGGAATTCCTATCACTGCTATTATTGACACAGGATCTCAGTTAAATGTGGTACGAGAAGAGGTTGCCCAGAAAATAATTGGAATGCCTGTTGATCTTACCTGTCCCATTACCATGAATGATGCTAATGGAGGAGAAGGTGTACTTCGAGGATTTTTAGGAGATGTGAAACTCAGATGCGGAACCATTACCACTTCATGCGACTTGCATGTAGGTGACCAGGTACCATTTGACTTGCTATTGGGACGTCCATGGCAATGTGGAAACCATGTTTCCATTATTGAAAAACGCAACAGAACATATTTAGAGTTCCGAGATGTCAACACAAACCAGTGCCACTTTGAAGTATGAGTCTCCCCTAAAATGCGTAGTGTGGGACCATATCAACAAGCCTTCACCTTTTCAACAACTTGTATGCCTTCAGCTAACTTAGAACAACTTTCAATCAGCTCCAAGTACAATTCCCCATGGGATAGAACAGCTGCAACCCTTTGGAACATCCTAGCAAAAGGTGTACAAGAATTTCAGGTCCATCCCCCAACCTCATATGACTTAAAACAATATCCTGCTAGCTCGGATGAATTAATATTCATATATGTCTTCCGAAAATACCAGCACACTTGGTCAAGAGATCACCCTGGTTCATCTTCAACAATTTATTTACTTATTGATCATTTAATCAAGCAAGTTATCCAGGATTACCAAGCGCAGGCAGCAGAAAATATTTCCCAAGTAAAATTGAGGAAATACCTCAAATAGAAATACTTCCCACCATCCCAGAGGAAGAGGAAGAGTATTATGAAGGTACTGAAACTACTAATTCTCAAGAAGATATTGAAATGTCTACACTTTTGAGTGAAGAAAATTCACCAAAATCATCACAATCTGCAAATCCGGCACTTAAGCGTGCGCTTAGCCCGATTATGTCAGCACGGCCCGCGTCTCGGGGCCCTCAAGAATCAGATGATTCCTCGTCATATTATTCAGAAGATGAGTCAGAGGACTCCTCATCAATCTCAGAAGAAAAGCCATATGGTACAGTAGATAGGCCTTTATTGTACCCTAAAAACATAGAGGAATGGAAACCCTCCAAACCACCCAGCAAATGGACAAGTGACTTGGAGAATGAATCATCGGATGACTCCAATGAAGAGAACATTCCACCAGAATGACAGAACAAAGGGAAGTTAAAAATAGAATGAGATAAAGAGTTTAACCGTGGTATGGAACCGCTGGGGAATGATAGACTCAGAATTCTGAGTTGTATCACCTCCGAGGCAGCTTACCTCCCAAATTCCTCAGCCATCCCAGAGCCGAAAACTTGCCAATCAACTTGCAGAAATACAATTTGTGAAGAAAATTGCAAGTATAAAAGAAAGGAGAATTCACCACTGAAAATAACACATTCAGTTCACATCTCGGGTTTGTCTAGCATCTGTGCTATGGCACCCTCTGTCCAAACGACCCTCGGAAGGGATTTAAATTTTCAATTGCCAACTATAGCTCCACTGCCACCTCTGCCATCGACACCAAGTTCCGACATAACAACACTTGCAGCAATGATCGAAGACATTCGGCCTGTTCACGCACCTCCTGGTGATCCATCCTTATTTTTTTGTAAATTTACCGACACTACTCTACTTGGCTACAACACTACAGGTATCACATGTGCTACATGAGCTGACTTACAAGGATCCTTCTGTCTTGATCTCGACAACCCTCAAGTGGTCAAATTTATCAACCTATGCATTCCAGGCCATCTGGATCAGGCCCATCAATTGAGTTCGGAAAATGCTGGACACGCACTCACCATTCAATAATCAATGACATTGCCAACACCTCTTCCATCATGCGCTCCCTCTCCCCTCGTCCACTATGGCATCCCCAGTGTGCCGCCTATGCCGCCTCTCATTCAAATCTGCTCAGATGACCCCGCCCCTCAACCCCTCGCCAGTCTTGAGGAAGAAGCGACACTGCCAACACTGTCGATAGCCAATTCGAATGCCGTCTACTTCGCTATGCCCAACATACCACCCGATGGTGATCCTTCGTTACCACCGAAACTCATAACCACATACTTTTGCTGCTATGAATGACCGACATACGATGATCCGATGACCTTTGGTGGAGCACCCAGACTGCATCTTCATGCACCACATGACGACGGACTTCAGGAGTACCAACCTCACGAGCAAGATTTCTTACTCAAAATCACACACTACTTCGAAGAGAGGGAGGACTTTCAAAACGGAATTCCGATTCCAGACAAGTTTAGGGAAGGAGAATACCTGGAAGGAATTGGACAGGAAATCCGGGTATGTCTACGCCTCCCTTTGGTCGAAAAATTGCTGGCTCACACTTCCAGGACATGGCCAGGCACCATCTTTAGTATTTTCAGCGATTCCGAGTATCCAGAAGCCCGCCCAGGAATTGCAATGCTCCCCGAAGCCAGTCATTACTTGTATCACCTGTGCCCATCATTCATAACATCATCAAACGTCAAACATTATCACCATATTTCTGTCACTCCCACTACCGAAACTGATGAGCTCATATCCACAGATGAAGATTGGATTTATCCACCTACGCCGCCCCGACTTCCGTCACTCAAGCTACCAGTCATCCAGCAGTTCACAGGACTCCAGGCGACAGACACAAAACCTACTATGACCATAAATACCTTTGTTAACATTACTGAAAACTCCAACATTGTTGCTACAATATCACTAAAAGCCCTTGAACCTATGGACGACACTCCAGAATCCCCACCAGCTCTGGAGTACATTGATAGTAAGGATTCTATGGCTACAGAAAGCAATACTACTATATTGTCTACAGGTCCCCAAAACGAACCCATGCTCTCTCTCGAGACCACAAACGACACTGCCCCCTCAAGTAACTCATCTTCTGGACCTCCTAGTCTGCGAACCATGTCTCCAACCAACGTAATGCCAGCACCCGATAGCAACAGTCAGCGACCAAACATGCCTTTCGAAAACCTGCCCAACACACTCGAAGAAATGCATGAAGATCCACAAGCACAAGCACTCTGCAATGAAGAAGAAATCACTCACGTCCGATGAGACTCTCCTCATACTTACCTCCAGCGACTTGTAGAAGTTACACTTCGGCAAAGTATGGCCAAGGCACTGGCTAACCTGGCCCCAGCTACCTCTATTCAGTTTGGATATCGTGTTTCCCGTCACACCCATACAAATTGGACTGAACTGATCCCACCCCTTCATTTTCGACAGTTATTTCCTGGTCTTGAAGATTACACTGGGCTCTAGCATCTTCTCTCATCAAAACGAGCAGACTACACTCAACTTAACAACCGCTGGAAAGATCAACTCCCTCGAATTCGACGTCTCCACCACCTCGTCTACCAAGTTATCCAAGACACTGAGTACCTCCTCACTAACTTCAGATTTCCGTATGGACTCTGCGACTTTGCAATTGGATTCGACTATTGGCATGCCGGACTCATGGTCAATGGTCTCCTCCACCCACACGAAGCCCAATACCTTTATGTGCTCAAAATCTTTCTTATATGAACTGGCATCATTGATTTGGCAGCTAACGCATGTAAAATTCTCTATGCCCGGTTCAATGCACCTTGTGACTTATGGACCCTGGTTCATACCATCATCGACCGACTTGACCCGCCAGCTGATGACTTCGACCTCGACAAAGCTCCCATCATCGTTAGGAGAGAAGGATATGCATCTGAGGAAGAAGATGCCCTCGTGGAGTGAAGGTACCTCTCCACTTCAATGGAGCTGGACTGTTTATTCACACACCAACAGAGCCAGGTCCCTTGACCAACCAAAATTATTTTACAACCACACTAATAGCCCCTCAGGCCTTCATTTCTTTCTTATCATCTTTGAATTCATTTTGTTTGACTCAATTTCCTTTCAGGTTATCTTTCTTTTCACATCTACTTTTCGTTCAGTCGCCTCAGGACCCAATTATGTCTTCCTTATTTCTCAAGTCCCTTCGTCTCAAGTTATTTCTCTGCTCAAGTTCGAAATTGTACCAGTTATTGCGACCACCTCCCTTTTTTTCTTGTTTTCTATTTTCTACTACTGTACCTGTATTGACTTTGCCCGATTTCCAGACCCCCAATGACCTCGGATCATCCATGACCTCCGAAGTTCCCGTGCCAAATCAACCAGCCGAAAGACATCCACAAGAATCGACACGACTCTCGCTAGAAGGCCGGCTATCGTGACCTCAAAAGCCTCGCCCAGTAAAGACTCGCCCCAAAAGTGCCTCAGTATCCAACGACATCGCCCGAATCCACCCGTGTCCCACAGTCGACCTCACCTCTGCACAACGAAAAGAACTCAACCGAATCCAGTCGCTCTGCAACTGGTAAGGAGGAGTTTACTACCATCATTCACAACTGAACCACATTTTTTAGTCCTGCCACTCACAAATACCATCCATGCCCTCTCTCTCCCTCGAAAAGTCGAACGCCATCACCCAAAGCCCCCGTTTTCAACAACAACAACTACTTTGCCCCCGCTCTTGTATCACCCCTACTCTCACATTACCAATCAAAACCAATGACGAGCGCCATTCAACTTCCCACACCACCTCGAATGCCACCCATTTTCGACCTCGACAACTTCCCACCACTTGCAAGAGCTAACTACATACCCGAATGACAAGAGAGAAAGAAACCAGACCACCAGGAGAGCAGCAGACAAGGCAAATAGGCACGTACCCACCTTGATTGAAATTGACAATGCCAAGCTCACCTTTGTGATGCCCCAGCCTTGTCAACTCAACTCTGAAGTGTTGTACTATTATTATTCCCCACCTAACTGTGTTCGTTGCCAAGCCGACCCCTCATCGATGCCAACTTCTTGCAACATGCGACACTCAACCGCAAATCAAATAACCCAGGACATCCCAATCACTGACGCACCTTGTACAGGTCCCAACTACTTCATCGCGAACTGCGTTTATTTCTCCATTTCATTTTCTATCTTATCTTTTCCTTCTATATGCCTATACTTATCTATTTCTCCGAGACATGATGACTTCACTCTGATCTCCATTATGCCTTTCAACTCTCTATTTTCCTCTTTACCTATGCACCTCATTTATACTCTCGAAAACTCCCAGTTATCTGATTCAATTTATTTACAAGCTTTCGTCCTTCACCCCCTTAGTTACTTCAGACTTATGTCCCAGAGACAAATCAAATATTTATCTATTTGCTGGTCACTTGGTCTGAATTCTAAGTTGCGACGAAAATTTATTAGTTCCAATGGTTCACAAGTTAAAAGTTTTTCTAAGTCCCCAATCGATAGTGTGGGAAAAAGTTCATTGGAAATAAGGTTCGCCGATTTAGAGTTCATTTGGCAGATCAACTCTTTAACGACTTCGCACGGGTTCAAACCAATCATGTTCCCTGCAGAAGGCTGGACCGAAATAACCAATTCCACAGAATTGTACCTGTGCATAATTAGGACCCGGAATCAAGGGGGCACCGGGATCAAAAAAAAGGACCCGGGGTCAATTTTTTCGTTAAGGGCATTCCTCAGTGGACTAACTAACTAACGTAATCAGGCACGCGTCCAAATATAGTAATATGATATCATCTGCGTTGGTGCTTCCCGCTGCGTCTGCCCCCCGATGCCTCACAAGCCACGCACGCCCAATTTCGTGGCTCTTGCTCAAGTTCTACACACTGGAGGTGGTACTATACACATTAGGTGAGTCAGAAGATGGATCAGCACCCACTATACAAGGTACTTACCCACTGAGTCTCACAGCCCACCTGTTTACATTTGAGGACCCCACCCGATGAACCGTCGAGGACTAATCCACATAAACACCCGTTCAGTGCGTCAGCGAGCTGCTGCGGAACCCGTTTATGCTTTGACCACCCAGATTCCTCGGGATTTTCAGATTTGGTTGCCATTGGTATGTGATTTACTTCATTGGTTGATGTCGTGCCCACCCCCATGCTTGTGTTTGCAGTGTTCACACTGTTTTCATTCCTACTTCCGGGCATTTCATTATTTCCATTTCCAGTTGTTCAGTTGTTCTGTTCAATGTGGGTAAGTAATCTTGACTGTTACGAGATAGAACTCACGCTGTCAGTGATCGATGTTTTTTCTTGCACGAGTTCGCAGTCTACGCCGACCTCCTCCCTTCCCACACTCTAAACGATGTCAAGATTTTGACCTCCCTCCAAAAAACCACCACTCGCCAGGTCTTCAGCCTCGTGTTCTTCGTCGAAATCATCCCCCTCGGCTTCGTTGGCGTCAATCCCCTCAGTCTCGCTGGATTCATCTACCTCAGGGGAATGAGGCATCAGATATGTTTCACCATCATCGCTAAGGAATTAATTCGAAAATGAAGCTTTTTCATATGGCAAGAAGGAAAACAAACGACATACATTCCAGGAATTCGAGCGCAGTGGCTCTCTGATATGACCAGTGGTGGAATTTTCGACTTTTTGGTGCGTTTCATTGTTCCTTTCCCTCGTTTAGCCCATATTTTCTTCATCTCAGATCTTTAAAAGTTCAAGAGCTTCCAGATGTGCTCATACTTGGTAAGATCCAAAGTTTTGTGTTTTTCTTCGAAATGAACCTTCATAAAATACTTCCAGATGGCGGGGTCGATTTGGGGGCAGATCGGACAGTGCATGGGCACATTGGAGCAAGGCGAGGAAGCACTTGACTCTGCTGCTACGCCGTAAGAGTAGTTCATCTTTACGAGACACCCTTTTGACGTCCTTTGATCAATTCACAGGTTTCCATTTGCACCTTTCCCTTTTTTTAAATAGAACTGGCACAGTTGCGATGGGCAGAGGCACAAGCCACAGAGAGGCTCGATCGCTTGAATGACAGTGGGATCGTATAAGATATGTGACCCAATGTGCTCGAGCATGCATTGGCCTTGAGAAAGATCAAGCGTGATAGTTGGCGAGCACCGAGGGCAGTCCGAGGTTGTCATTGATCCAATGTCCCCCAAATCGTGCTCGCTCTCGCAAATAGTGTTTGGAAGTCCGGTTACAAGACCGGAAAAAGACCGTAACTGGACCGGACCAAGACCGCAAAAAGACCGCAAAAAGACCGGACCTGTTCATTTTTGAGATGTAAAGACCGCAAAAAGACCGGTCTAAGTGAACCGGTTTTGACCGGTCTTAACCGGTCTTTTGTAGCCCCGTAAATACCCTTTAAAACGCACCTAAGTACATATTATTCGGTCAAAGACTGACAGAGATATGATTAAAAATGTAAAATACGACCCAAAATAGTAGATGTACCAAACTTATTTTATAGAAACACCAATTCGTAATGAAAATTAACGTTCTTGGGCTCATTTTGAAGGTAGGAATAATGTTAACAAAGTTACCGACTCATAATTGTAAAATATTTGCTGTAAGACCGGTCTTAAACCGGTTAAAACCGGTGCAGACCGAGACCGGTCTAAAGACCGGTTAAAACCGCGGTCTGCGGTCTTTTTGCGGTCCGGTCCGGTCTTTTTGACTTCTGGGAAAAGGGTAGACCGGTTACGGTCCCGGTTAAGGCCTTGGGGGGTCAAAAAACCGGACCGGACCGGACTTTCAAACACTACTCGCAAACGAAGCAAGCTTCTCCTGGAAGTCAAATGCAGGTGTAAGTTTGTTAAAATCTTTAAGCGATTGATGACTCACCGGAACCCTGGCGATAGGGATATTCCTTGGTCGGTGCGAGTTTTGGCACAGTCTTGAGATCCGACACGGTAAGGCTTTGGAAGAGACTGGCAGTTAATGCAACTAAAACGGTGCTCTGTAGAAGATAAAAAGGAATACTAAGATGCGTTTTCGAGGTGGTTGGGTTGACCGACTGGATAAGACGTCCAGGTACTGTAAATGACTGTTCGCCCATCGTGTACATTCTCCAGTCATGTTGTCCATTCGGGTCGTCAGCTGATGTCGCAGGTCACAAGCCCAGCATTTGATATGACACTGAAACGGTCTCCTCTGGAAGCATTTCGAAGCTAACATCGTCGACCGGCCGACCATCAACTCGGAGCCCATTCACTTCTCCAAGGCAAAGCCAGAACTTGTCCTCAATGCGGATCAGTGTAGAGATCGGGTCTGAGATGACAATTTTCTCTGTGTCATCGACGTGAGGTTCGGGTGAGTGATTTGCCCTGGAATCGAGTATTTTTTCGGTATTGACAAATCTTGGAAGAGCTTGAACACATTTTAAGCGATCTGTCGAGCTGGCATGTTGCCGATACTTGCTAAATTCCTTGAGGGCTTGGGCTTTGGACTTTTCGATACCATTGATGAGTACTTTAGGATCGAATACTCTTTGATCAGTCATTTCGGTGTTCAGGACAAGTTCCGCTCCAAGTTGGTCCTCAATGTCGACGCGCATATCCATTTCATGGGTTCTGGAGTCAGTGATATCGGGAGAGGTCACGGTCGGAGCTTCAAGACTCTCGTCTATATCGTCATCGGCCAGAGGTACTTCAAACAGGAGCATGCCGAATGGAGAGAGAATGTCAACACCTTCCAAGGTATCAAGTTTGTCGAGGACATGCTTGAGGCCTTCGCATTCTTGCTTGATGATGCACTGACCACGATTCCAGGAGGTTTGCAAGGAAACGTCTTTGAGCTTGATGTTTCCTTTCCAAGATGCGGGTTTTATGTGGTCTGCACTGTCCGGAATCTCTTTCAATTCGCGCGACATGGCAGGTAGTTTGAGCCGTCGAGGGGAACGATCCCACTGGGGATATTTGGCTAGTATATTTGCCACTTCTGTGGTTCCAGAAAGGCGCAAAACGAGCTGCAAAATGTCCAGGTTGGTGTCGTTTCCAACCATGGTCCTGAGAATCCCAAAAAGTTCTTTGAGATGGTCCGTTCCTAAGAGTATGATCCAGAATTCTCCATCTGGATTGTCGACTTTCGCTTTGGCCACACAGAAGAAAACATTCTTGATCATAATCATGAGATCAATATAGAGGTTGGTTGGTATAAATTCTTTCCCCCCCAATCTATACAATATTATAGCGAGATGTGCAGTGGCACTGAGGTGTTCGATTTGCTCGGAGAGAGAGAGGTCAACGCAAAGATAGGGGAAGATCATGTGGTACAAGAGCTTTCCTAAAATCCATAGCACCTCTCAAGCTTCCAGAAACCCTCGGCACGAATTGGTGGAGGAATGGGGAAGTGACCAAATGTCCTTGAGCATGTCAAAGGCCATTTTGACATCTTGCTGGTCATCTGGATTGAATAGAGCACGGATATGCTCAACCGAGAGTCCGGCGGACTTGAACTGATCCCTAATGATATCAGGTGTAATACGAACACCATTGACTACCACTCCACGTTGTCAAAGTAGAAGATTACGCCACCGTTTGAAGATGTGTTTCCAGTCTTTGTCGCATGTGAGGTCGTCATCACCAACATGGAGATTTAAGAATTTGAGTGGACTGAGAATCGGGTAGATTGGTGAATGCCGTGGTAGTGGAGTTTTGAAGGTGAGCAGAATGAAAGCTGATCCTCGTCAAGTTTCGCCATCTGATGAAATGGAAACCATACAGAGTTTCATTTTATCTTGCAGCGCATTGACACCCTTCAGAACAGTCTGGATGATCTCTGCATGCTCTTCTCCTGATTCGTGCTTGCAGTCTCCCGATACAAGGACAGGACGCCCAGGGTATATTCGATTATCCTTGCACAAGATTCCCAGAGCACTGACAGTTGCCTAAAAATAGATCAGGTCCCCAAAACGGCGGAAGTAAAAATGCTTCCGCGTGGAGGCAAACACACCTCTCCCGCATGGTGAACCCTCCCATCATCGAGCCTCTGAAACAGCTCCTCCATGTCGCCTTCATTCGTAAACTCTGTTGCGGTGTTGTGCGCATGCTCCCTGCATAACCCCAGGAAGTAGTTGGTCTTCGGATCCCAGTGAACCCTTTTCTCTGTGGCGAGTTCGTCGAACATCAAGACTGCATGGACAAACTTGGAGAGGTTGTGAGCATGAATAACCTCCAGTACTCCGTTGAACGTCGCTGCAACATTTTCCCTAACCTCGTCTACTGTTGGTTGTTTATGAGAAGGGACGATCGACGGAACAGTTGAGCGGGTCCTGAGGTATGAAATGCTTGGTGGGTTATTTGCTTGATGGTTGATCTCTGCTACCCTGTTTCCACCCAATTTCCAGAGCAGCAACGCCTTCATGTCCTCTTCTTCCATAAAACTCTTCGGGTTGTAGTACCCTTCGGCGGCTGCCATGTACGAAGCCAACAGCCCACGAGCGCCCATTTTCTGATGAAGACCGATGCTGATCAGGCGATCAACCTGACTGGCCTTCCCACTTGCGATAGCCATCAAGAGTCGCTTTTGGTCAGACAGCGCAGTTGCTTTTGTAAGGAGCTTCCTGGCCTGGTTCAGCCCACGCAGCCGATAAAATTCGATTGCCCCTGTTTTTACAACGAAGCATCTCCTGCAGGCCGCTAAATCCATGGTATGCAAACCCTGTGTTTTCGTGAACACCATCCTCTATCCAGGTGAGTATATTCTCCAATGTTTCATTCTTGACGAGCTGTTGACATGGCTGACAGGCGGTACCCGATCCTTCAGACAACCTGCGGCAACTTCGTGCAAACAACTTCATCACGCCGTTTTTCAGTGCATAGTCCCACAGAAGGATGATGGTGTCATGGAGGGCGAAGGGATACGTGGTATGTGGAGATTTCCCATCCAGAAAAACCATGGCATACCCCTCGCATGCTGATGCTGATGTTGTTGGTCATTTCAGAATCTCCTCATACTCGAAGGCGTCAACGTCGACGATTGCAGCTTCACCTCGCGATTTGGAAGGTTCTCGTTCAACAACTGCTGAAGGTGGATAGGGTATTTCCACAACTGCAGGTGGCATACTCTGGCTGTCGCTTGCTAGTACCCTGCGTACGTTCGTGAGTAATTCTTTCAATGATATTCAATTTCAACTTACCTTTGCTTGAGGACCATCACCAAATTCGACAGTTTCCCTTCAAATAGCCCTTCGCTCACACCGCGTTCCTCCACGAAGTACGCCGCAAATTTTACCAAGCCATCCAGCCCCCACTTCCCATGACGGATGATCTCATCCATGTTTCCTTCTGTTCCCCAGCCAAGCGTCGACTTCAAGACGCCATTCAATGTCATTTCCCATAACTCGTCAGCATCCAAGGTGGGGTCGTCGAATTCCTCTGGGTTTCCTCCAAACACTGCCAGCCTATCGAACTCCGAAGCTTCAGGAGCACTCTCTGGTAAATCCTTGACCAAGTTCCGTAATGTTTCGATGAAGCTGTTGTCAACAGCTGTTGAAAATACGTCCCGAAACAGGCAGGGAATTTGAGGACACAGTATCATCTTGTGGACTCGGGGCCTGAGGGGTGGTGGAAATGGTGGGGCTTGCATCTGTCACTGTGAGCCTGTAACTATGAACTGGTGCTTGACTGCTAACCGTCGATGGCACAGTGGTCGCTTTTGGTTTCGAAAAAAACCTGAGTATGGTTTCGCCCTTCCTTGTTTTCGCCTTGTCTCGCTTTTCTTGAGCTGTTTTACAGATCTTCGTTCTGCGATGGCGCTTCTCAAGATTAGCCAGCCCAATTGTACCACACCTTACGCGACTACCACAATCTGGACAGAGTGCGTATCCCTCATCATCAAGAACGGGTAGTGCTTTGGAAATAGTAGGCTACATTCATATTGTCAATTTTCAATCGCATTATGGAATTTATGATGTACCATATCCTCTTGAGCAGAATTCATCCTTTCAATAAGTTTGCGTGGATAGGTATGCGCATGCAACTTGTTGTTGGCGGGTACTATGACTAATTTTAAAAAATGTCCAAATATGGAAGTGATATGTTATTTTACTCATTTTCTGATATTTAATAGCCTCTCTTGGGGCTAAAAAGCTCCCCATACTATCCATAGGTCTGGTAATATGCTTTTATGTACTTAATTTTGCATTCTGAGACCCTGTTCCGGAGGCATCCATTTTTTTTTTCGCACCCTGAGGCTGGACTAACTAACCGGGTACCGGTATGGGATTCCCGGGCCGGTGCCCCCTTGCCCGGAATAACCTTAGACCCACAACCAAGTCTGAAAACTATACAAAAATTCGACTTCAAAATTCTCCCAACATTAATTCCTGGCTTATTAGCCTTATAATTCTGACTCTCCTCACCCCTTTACCTGACCCAGTCATGGATTTAGAGGTACAATTCCTTATGCACCATCCATATGAAGCAGAAGATGATGATGAACTTATATTCTACCCTAATCAGGATCCAGGCTCTAGTATCATGCCACCTCAATTCACTTTCACTGCTTACAAACAGGTGGACAAGAAAATTCACCCCGTTTCCATGCAATTCCCCCAGGACTGTCAGGTGACACGTCAGGTCCCAGAAGATCCACTTCTTACACTAATGCCACTTATGCAATGCCCTCCCCGATTTGAACCAACAAGCAAGATATCGGCAGAGCGCATGAAACTCTTGAACGTAAATGCTACCGGATTCCTACAACCTGAAGAAGAGAAGTTGTTTGAGCATATCATGAAGCTTAATGAGGATTCTATTGCCTTTGAAGATATTGAGCGTGGAACCCTCAAAGATTCATACTTCTCCCCTTATATCATTCTGACGATACCGCATGTTCCATGGGAATACAAGAATATCCCTATTCCCCCTGGACTTTTGGATAAAGTCTTAGAAGTTCTCAAACTCAAAATCGATGCTGATGTTTATGAACAAAGTCAGTCGTCCTACCGTTCTCGTTGGTTTGTGGTGCTAAAGAAAAGCAGAAAGTTGCGCATAGTGCACGACCTTCAACCACTCAATAAAGTGACCATCAGAGATGCTGGAATGCTACCGATAATTGACAACTTTGTTGAAGGATTTGCTGGTCACCAATGCTATACTGTGTTTGATTTATTTTGGGGCTTTGATGCTCGAAAAATTCACCCCAAAAGCAGAGACTTAACCGCATTTATGACTCCCCTCGGATTGCTACAGATTACCTCATTACCTACCAGATTCACTAATTCACCTGCTGAATTCCAGAAGTGTATGGCTATAGTACTCAAGGACGAAATCCCTCACACTGCCAATATATTCATTGATGACCTTCCGATCAAAGGACCAGTCACACAGTACCTTGATAAAGATGGAAATCCTGAAACCCTGTCAGAGAACCCTGGAATATGAAGATTCATTTGGGAACACGCCACCACAGTACACCGAGTTATGCATCGCATTCAATGTGCAGGAGCCACATTTGCTGCCAATAAAGCTCAGATCTGTCTCCCCGAAGTATTAATTGTTGGACAATGATGCAATTCAGAAGGACGAGAACCTGACACTGGTAAAATTGACAAAATTCTCACTTGGCCACCACTAGAAAATCCAAAAGAAGTTCACCGCTTTCTAGGACTATGTGGTGGAGTCCGAGTTTGGATTCCAAATTATTCCCAGATTGTTCGACCCTTAACCGAATTATATTGCAAGGACATAGAATTCATTTGGGATGAATGCCAACAAACAGCATTTGACAAGATTAAGGAACTTATCACTACAGCCCCTGCCTTACGACCCCTCGATCATCAGGAAAATGCATTTTGATCTCGGCTAAACTTAGGTAAACACAACAATGCCAAAGCTCCGGCGTGAACCCCAGGACAGCTCAAGATGCTTTAGGAATCTTTGACAGTCTTTGGGAATCTCTGATATACCTGGAATTCAAAATAATATATATTAGATAAATATTAGTCTCTTCTACAGTCCATTGAATAAAGTTTATAGTCCTTTACATGTGGGAGACCCTGATTTGCCCTCATACTGTGTGAAAACATGGACAACTTGTCCATCAGGGAGGGCAACTCAGGGTCCCTCACATATGAAAGGACACAAACTCCATTGAATCTACCATACATGGGCAGACAGCCAGTAAAGATAGCTTTCAGGACCAGGTTTTATTATGTTAATATGATCAGTATTGGGTGTACTTTACACTCCCCCCTGCTTTCCAACGGATTCCAACGGACTTTCACCGGACCCAGCCAATTCCAACGGACTCACTGGACAGCCTGTCGGACTTCCAACGGAATCCGTTGGACTTGACCAAA
>Ga0307509_10007341_pt1 | contig 14450 bp, 14 predicted proteins | sample 10_EM_MG_FD_202245 | JGI IMG/M metagenome (GOLD analysis project Ga0307509, IMG submission 202245) | Populus trichocarpa ectomycorrhiza microbial communities from riparian zone in the Pacific Northwest, United States - 10_EM | ecosystem: Host-associated > Plants > Roots > Unclassified | place... | reverse complement strand
TGGAGGTCAAAGCAGATGTCTCAAACCAGTCATAACCTCACTGCTTGCGACATTCCCCCTTTTTTTAGCGGCTAAGCTTATTTCAACCGCTTAGCACATTTCTCTTATATTTCAGTTTTTACGGTATGGTTCTCCCCCATACAAACGCGTTTTATGCTTTTTTTTTTGTAAGGTCGACAAAAGTCGGGCGCACCCCCAGAATAGGAAATAAACCCAGACTTTTCGTGGGACCGCGCCCGACTTACCCTTGTACCCGAGTACAATACTCACGCGGCCGGATTGAAATCAGAAGGGCCTATTTTGGACTAGTGCATGTTGGGTGATTGTTAACCATATACGGTATAAACTCGCCAAACTCGATGGAAAATCCCACCATTCTTGTGGCAGTGCACTCATGGCAGCCTTGGCTGCATAGCGAGTTTGGAAAAATTATACCATATGTCGTTGGCTGTCACCTGGCAAGCACTAGTCCAAAACTAGGCCTTCTGATTTCAATCCGGCCGCGTGAGTACAGGAAGCTCTCTACTGATAGCTCGGACTTAAATACAGAAGAGAGCGCACAAACGCACAAAACAGGAAAAAACCCACACAACGGGAAAAACCCACAAGCGGCAGTCACGACCCTAAACCGGTCGTATCATACCCCAAACTAACTATCATACCCTAACAACTATGGGATTCCAGCTATCATATCAAAACCCCGTTTACTTACATAAACACCCCCAACAGTCCATCCGACCTTAGAGGCCGGCACCGCCTCGAGCTAATTACTAGACAACCGTCGATAGGTTACCGGACAGACCCTAATTTACGATCTAGCTAGGCTTATTCTACAGCGGGCACCTAGGAATTTTCGCGAGTGGCTGTGAGGACAGCATTGTATGAGAATGGTGCGATACATCAGGAATTAAAAACCCGCATGAACCGGTATGACTCCCAGGGCGCCAAAATGGCAGCCGGACGAATCATGATAGTTCCACAAGGTTCGGGTAGCTGAATTAAGCTATTACAGTAGGCGCTGTAAGAGAGCCAAGTGGGTGCTTGCGGCGCTACTTTTACGCTGACAACACCCCCGCTTTTCTCCAACTAGACCCACCTCCCCCCGTCACAGGAATATCAACCAGCAATATCCAGAAGCCCCTCCAGTTCGACCGTGCCAGCGATAAAGAGTGGAAGATGCCTCGGTATACCGTCGATCTCAGCACTACGTCCCCCAATAATGGGAACACCTCGGATGTGTGGAATAGCGATTCTATTACCGATGGTCGGTCCCAAATCCTAGCCTGGTTATCACCACTGGGTCCTGGGTTGCGACATTGGGAAATTCAAGAACACCATGCCAATGGTGTCGGGGGGTGGCTCTTAGAGACGGAGGAAATTCGAAGATGGTGCGCCGGTAGTGAGAGCGGGGAAGGCGAAAGCGCTGTTCTGTTCTGTTATGGAGATCCTGGGGTCGGAAAGACATTTATCAGGTAACAATAAATTTTCACTTAGGAGAGGAGGAAGAGAGTTCCTTGCTGATGAGTCGCGATGATAGCTCTTTAGTAGTGGACAGGCTATGCGATCAGAGCAGCGGACAAAACATTGCAGTTTCATGTTTTTACTTGGACTTCGCAGCGCGAAAAGAGCAATGCGCGACCAATGTACTGGGCTCTTTGCTAAAGCAGATGGTTGGTGGGATGGAAAGGATTCCGGAGGAGATATCGCGGGCTTTTCAACAACAGACAACGACCATTGGCGGGCGCAGACCCCAACTCACTTATATCGTGCAAATGATACAGCTCATCGCATCCTCACGGCGGACAGTTATGTGTATTGACGGCCTAGATGAATGCTCGGGAGTTCAGCTAGCCAGGCTCCTTGATTCACTAAAACAAATCCTTGAGAAGTCCCCGGGCACCCGAATATTCGCAACCGGAAGGCCCTATATTCGAGCTGAGATCGATAAGCGGCTGGCCGGATACGTGAAAAGTGTCTCTATAAGTTCCCTCAGAAAGGATATCACCGGATACCTGCGGATCAAACTCCGCGAGGACGTCGCCCTCGATGCTATGGACAAGAGTCTCGAGACAGAAATTCTGGACAAGCTTCCCGGAAATGTATCGGTGTGAGTAGGGCCAATATTGCTCATAATCATACCCCGATTATGTGCTAACAGGAATAATTAGGTTTCGACTCGTTTCCTTAAATATTGAAGCAATCTTGCGAGAACCAACCATTTATCGGAGACGGGAAAGGCTTAACAAGATGGTCGACGGATTGGGGTGGGGAGATGCTTACAGTTCGACTATTGAACGGATAAAGGCGCAGGATGAGGGCAAATCCAGACTCGGGGTGGCAGCTTTGATGTGGGCCAGCCATGCGGAGCGGCCGCTAAGGACGGATGAGCTCTGCCATGCCTTAGCAATCGAGCTGGGCTCTAAAGATTTCAATGCCGGGAACACCCCTTTAATCTCGACATTGGTGGGCTACTGTCAAGGGCTTATCACTGTGGATGAAGAGACATCAACTGTGCAACTCATCCACCCTACCGCGAAGGTGTATCTTTCCACCCGCCCCGATATTTTCGGCAACCCCCACTCGGCAATGGCTGAGATCTGCCTAACCTATCTGAATTCCGAACAGGTCAAAGCCCTTTCAGCCGACCCCTCCACCGTTACCCATTACAATCCCTTTCTTGAATACAGTTCCGTATACTGGGGAATCCATGCGAAGAGGAAACTCTCAAATCATGCAAGATCGCTTGCACTAGAGCTACTTCGGGAATACGATGACCACATATCCGGCAATTTGCTTTTAAAACACGTAAAATATCTGGATCACAGGGGCTGTGCTAGCAACTCTGGTAGCGGTCTTGGGCGCGATATTGATTTTCCTTTCAATGGACTAGACTGCGCATCGTTCTTCGGGATTGTAGAGCTTGTGGATACTTTGAAGGCAATGGCATGCTATCGCGACGGAAGAAGTGTTCTTGTGCCTACTCCCGCTGTATGGGCTGCGCGCAATAGGCATAAAGAAGTGGTACAAATGCTTCTTACGGATTATATGTCCGGCCACAACCATCGCCTGATACCGCTAATATATGCCATTCGGTCTGGCCATGAGCGAGTGGTGGAAATACTACTCAGGCAGAGATCGGTCGACCCCAACAGGCCAGATGACCGCGGGAGGACAGCGCTCTCGTACGCTGCTCAGGATGGACTTGAGGGAGTAGTGAAAATACTGCTCCAGCAGCAAGAGGTTAACCCCAACGAGCATGATGATTCCGGAAATACACCACTTTCATTTGCCTCCAGGAACGGGCATGTCCGAGTAGTGGAAATACTACTCGAGCATAGCGGTATCAACCCCGACAAGCCAAATAGTTACGACCAAACGCCGCTGTTGTATGCTGCCTCCGGTGGACATGAGGAAGTGGTAAAAATATTACTCGAGCGGAAAGAGGTCAACCCCAACTACCCGGACACTTACGGTGGAACACCGCTCATGTATGCTACTTCGGGTAAACATCAGGAAGTGGTGAAAATACTACTTGGGCGAGAAGAGGTCGACCCTAACAAGCCAGATGGCCAGGGCTAAACACCACTCATGCTCGCAACTAGGTTGGGCTTCCAGGAGGTGATAGCTCTGCTACAGTCCCACGGGGCCAAAACCCCAGCCCAACCCGAGACCTAGGAGTCACCGCCCCGTGGAAACCACTCCCATCCCTTCTGTTTTGTCCCATGTTGCTCAGAGTAGTATCGCTGCGACATCGCCCTTTGCAGGCGAAGGAGGTCCCTGAGCTGAGAATGCACATACCTATTATCGCCCGTCGGAAATTCTCTGTCTCACCTAGCCGAGTGAGGAGGATTCATGAATTCCGGTTTACAAAGCGCAGTAGTCTTGTCTTGTCTATGGGGTGAAATGGTTTCATTATTGTGAGAAGGCTTAGTTTATAGCTTTATATTTCCATCCTATCATATTCAATTTTCCTCGAGCTGCGATTTCTTTCCGGCGCCATTTTCTTTTTCGTATTTTTTTTTAAAAACTTTCTTAGATAGTTTCCCTCTCCTCCTTTGCTCCCCTCCCAACCTGTCAGTGACACGAGGACTATATAGCGCGTTTATTTATAGCTAGAGGAACGGTCTACGATAGCGATTGTGAATAATTATATAACGGTAGTTTAAGGACAGGAGACTAGTTATCATAAATGTTATGGATTAATTAAGGGTGCGGCATTGCACTTGGTAGGTATTGTATCTACTAGCCACCTACCCCCGCTATAAGCAAGTGTATGTGTGAGGACTTAGCGAACAAGCCCTCTATGCCACCCGTCAAACTCACCCGTATCGCGATCAACCCGACGGCATTAAACATACCAGCAGAGAAAAAGTCAGGCAGATACATTGTAATTTAGTGAGCATCCGAATGGTGCCGCCAGGTGCTCACCCCCTGGCCGTAAGTGGTGCATGATCGGCAGGAAACTGTCAGAGTTGACGGAAGCGAATAGCTGTATGAGACAAAGAAAGCGGATAGATGATGGACAAGGCGGGATAATAGTTTTAGTTGTTTCATTTGTTACAGACGGAAGGATAGACGGAAGGGTTCCGGTTATGTGTTTTCTTTATTCGGAATACGGAGGTTTACGCATGAAGGAGAGATCGATGGGTGTGGCAAACGATAGAATGGCTGGGATGGTTTTATTATATAGACTTATGTTTAGATGACGACGAGCGAATGAAGTTTTTGATTTTCCCTAGCACCCTTTTAGTTGAGCCCTACCGTAGTCTAGTTCGATCGTTTGACCGTTACGCGCGATTTATCCCCGGCAATAGAAAGGACATCACGGAGGCCATGAGGGGCTGCCAACAATCCTAGCTCCTTCGACTCCCGTACCGGCACTAGGGGTAGCCCCACTAAGGTTGGAAACAGAGCGAAAAAAGAGCCCACAGCATCGTACTCGAGTAGTGTTCCGTCGGCTAGTGAATTGGGCGGGACAGTGAGGTGAACGGCGGTTATCTTTGTGCCCCCTAGGGCTAGTTGGATTAGAATTAGTGCGGCGCGACATGACGGACTGCAGTATAGATTGGGTAAAGATAGATTACTGGTAGTGAATATGTGGTTAAGATAGGGTTATCCGTGATCGGGTTTGCAAAGGCCGGGGGGTTGGGGAGGTGGGGGTTGGGCGACGACTTGTGAAAATGGGGATTGATGGTGGAGTTGTTTAATTTCTTAGTAAGCAAGAATAGCCGAGCCTCCTACAATAGGGGAATTTCTATCTAACTCGGCTGTATGGGTGTTTATTACTACTTGTAAGGTGGGGAAGGAAGGGTACCCTACGAGGCATTTGCTTTCGCATCTTTTCCGATCATTTTATTCGTTTTTTTGGTTCCGATTACCTTCAAATGTCATTGCTCATTGTTTTAATAGAAGGGGTTCTATCTTGCGCTGTACTGTACTCGGGGATGCACGAAAGTGATTAACATTTTGTGGCGCAGTTTGGCACAAAGTAATAGGACAGGTCTGGCATGGCCCGCACCCAACCAGCACTGTCACTTTGAGCCGAAATGCGCCACAAAATGCAAGACACTTTCATGCACCCCCGAGTACAGTACAGTAAGTTACAGTAACCACACCCCCCCATATATGTTACTCGAGTGCCAATATCCAATACTGCGTTCAATGTAGCATATACCGAGATCGTGCCTCCAATTTAAGGACTGGTCACCGTAAATGATGTTGGTTAAAGGTCTGTATTGGACGTGATAGATACCTGGTGACTAGCCCGGCTATATCAATGTCGTGAAAACTGTAATAGTTGGACCTCAGGCTAAGACGTCTGGAATTCCCCCCTCTGGATTAGGGGGAAAAAGTCCAGAAAAATTAGTTTCGCACCCCCGCACTGAGACAACTAAAAAGAAACAAAAGACTGGCCCCACCAGGAGAGGCAATTCCAACATCCTAGAATGAGGTCTGATTATTCTAGCTGTTACGGTAGCATCAATTGGGAGAGGAGCAGGGAAAGCAATCTCCTGACCACTTGCCAAAAAGTTTCCGATCAACAACACAGCTCTTGCTCAATTACTATAAGAAAGTGTAAAGGGATGGCCCTATCTAGCTTGAAAATAGACTAGCCGAAGAGCCCGCGTGGAGAGAGAAGGTGGGATGAATCGTGGTTTTCATTTGTGGAGCGGCTTCGGATGGGTTGGAGGCAGTGTGGCGTTGTGGCGCATGCTGCAGGTGGGAAGTCTTTTTTCCTGAGTGTTGGCACACCGGCTATCATATCTCTGGGCCTGCACGGCTCTACAGATCTCGATATTTCTGTTCATGATGGATTCATGGACAATAGCTGGAGGAGTAACGTTCTCTCTACCATACGAAGGAAAAGTCAAATCAAAAACCCGCGGAAAGAATGAAGCATATGGAGATTCCATGCTTATAGCCCGTTTACCTAACCATCTAATTCTAAAGTTTGGATGATAAAACTTGACGATGGTGTCCCAAGTGGGGTCATTGTCCGATAGATAGTACAAAAGCTTTTCCCCAATTTTTTACCGCCTTGAATTCTTGTAGCTAGATGCTTGAAACATGATATTTCACCGGAGGTGCAGTGTCAAATTCCACCATACTCTGGACTACCCCCTACGCCGTTTACCTACGCACACATCCCCAACAGTCAAGCCCACATTAGTGGTCGGCACCGCCTCGAGCTACTAGGCGGCTGTCTATATGCAAACGGGGCTAATTTACGATCTAGCTAGGCTTATTCTACAGCAGGAACTTAGGAATTTTCGTGAGTGGCTGCAAGGACAGTATTGTATAATATGAGAGTGGTGCGATAGATCAGGAATTAGAAACCCGTATAAACCGGTATGACTCCCAGGGTACCCACATGGCATCCAGAAGAATCATGTTAGTTCACAAGGTTCGGGTGGCTGAATTGGAAAGCTCTTAGGCGCTGTGAGAGAGTCAAGTTGGGCGCTTGCGGCGCTGCTTTTACACCAACACCCCCGCTTTTCTTCAACTAGACCCACCTCCCCCCCGTCACAGGAATATCAACCAACAATACCCAGAATCCCCTCCATTTCGAGCGTGTGAGCGATAAAGAGTGGAAGATGCCTCAATATACTGTCAATGTCAGCACCACGTTCCCCAATAATAAGAACACCTCGGATCTGTGGAATAGCGATACTATTACCGATGATCGGCCCCACCCCCTAACCTGGTTATCACCACTGAATCCGGGCTTGCGGCATTGGGACATCCAAGAACACCGTGCCAATGGTGTCGGGGAATGGCTCTTAGAGACGGAGGAAATTCGAAGATGGTACGCCGGCAGTGAGAGCGGGGAAGGTGGAAGCGCTGTTCTGTTCTGTTATGGAGATCCTGGAGTCGGAAAGACGTTTATCAGGTAACAATAAATTTTCGCTTAGGAGAGGAGGAAGAGAGTTCCTTGCTGATGAGTCGTGATGATAGCTCTCTAATAGTGGACAAGCTATGCGATCAGACCGGTGGACAGAACACTGCAGTTTCATGGTTTTACTTGGACTTCGCAACACGAAAAGAGCAATGTGCGACCAATCTGCTAGGTTCTTTGCTAAAGCAAATGATTGGTGGGGTGGAAATGATTCCGGAGGAAACATGGCGGGCCTTTCAGCAGACAACGACCATTGGCGGGCGCAGACCCCAACTCACTTATATCGTGCAAATGATACAGCTCATCGCATCCTCACGGCGGACGGTTATGTGTATTGACGGCCTAGATGAATGCGCGGGAGTTCAGCGAGTCAGGCTCCTTGATTCGCTCAAACAAATCCTTGAGAAGTCCCCGCGCACTCGAATATTCGCAACCGGAAGACCCCACATCCTCGCCGAGATCCAAAGGCGTCTAGCTGGACACGTGAAAAGCCTCTCTATAAGTTCCATCAGAAAGGATGTCACCGGATACCTTCGGATCAAACTCCACGAGGACGACGCGCCCGATGCTATGGACGAGAGTTTGGAGGCTGAAATTCTGGAGAAAGTTCCCGAAAGTTTATTGGTGTGAGTAGGGCCAATAGTGCTGAGAGTCGTACCCGGATCTTCCGCTAACAGGAATAATTAGGCTTCGACTTGTTTCCTTAAAGATTGAGGCAATCTTGCGAGAACCAACTATTCATCGCAGACGAGAAAGGCTTAACAAAACGACCGATGGATTAGGATGGGCAGATGCCTACAGTTTGACGATTGAACGGATAAAGGCGCTGGATAAGGGTAAATCCAGACTCGGGCTAGCAGCTTTGATGTGGATCAGTCACGCGGAGCGGCCCCTGACGCCGGATGAGCTCTGCCATGCTCTCACAGTTGAGCTGGGTTCTAAGGATTTCAATGCCGGCAACGCCCCTTCAATCTCGATATTGGTGGGCTACTGTCAAGGGCTTATCACTGTGGATGAAGAGACATCGACTGTGCGACTCATCCACCCTACTGTGAAAGAGTATCTTTCCACCCGAACCGATATTTTCGGTAACCCTCACTCGGCAATGGCCGAGATTTGCCTGACGTATCTCAATTCCAGACAGGTCAAAGCCCTTTCAGCCCACCCCTCTACCGTTACCCATGACAATCCCTTTCTAGAATACTGTTCCGTATACTGGGGAATCCATGCGAAGAATGGACTCCCAAATCTTGCAGGATCGCTTGCGCTAGAGCTACTTCAGAAATACGAGGGTCACATATCCGGCAAGTTGCTTTTACAACAAGTAAAATATCTGGATAGCAGGGACTGTGCTAGCAACCCTGGTAGCGATCTTGGGAGTGATATCGATTTTCCCTTCAGTGGACTAGACTGCGCATCGTTCTTCGGAATTGTAGACCTTGTAACTATTTTTCCAGAGATGAGGCGCCATCACTACCAAGGGGGTAGTCGACTATCTGCTCCCCTTGTATGGGCTGCTCGCAATGGACATGAGGGAGTGGTGGACACACTTCTTAATTCGCGAGTGTGTGACCCCAACTGCAGAGATTATTCCGGCATGACACCGCTATTACTTGCCGTCCGGCGTGGACATGAGCAAGTGGTAAAAAAGCTACTCTGGCAGGGAATGGCCCACCCAAACACACCGGATGGCTGTGGGAAAAACCCCCTTTCGTATGCTGCTCAGGGTGGCCTTGAGGAAGTAGTGAAAATGCTGCTCCAGAAGGGGGTTAACCCAAACGCGCACGATAATTCCGGAAATACGCCACTTTCATTTGCTGCCAGGAGCGGGCATGCCCGAGTGGTGGAAATACTGCTCGGGCAGAATGAGGTCAACCCCGACAAGCCGAACAGTAACGGCCAAACGCCGCTCTCGTATGCTGCTTCCGGTGGAGATGAGGAAGTGGTAAAAATATTACTCGGGCGGAAAGATGTTAATCCCGACGGGCCGGATAATGACGGTCGGACGCCGCTCATGTGTGCTACTTCGGGTGGACATCAGGAAGTGGTAAAAATATTAAGACAACGGCGGCCAAACACCACTCATGGTCGCAACGCGGTTAGACTTCCATGAGGTGATAACTCTGCTACAGTCCCACGGTCCTGAAACCCCACCGCAATCCGAGACCTAGGAGTCACTACCCCGTGGAAATCACTCCCTTCTCTCTCGTCTCATGTTGCTCATAGAACTTTCTCTTCAACATCGCCCTTTACAGGAGGAGGATGTCCCAGAGCTGGGAATGCATATATATGCTATCACCCGTCTGCAACCCCCCGTCTAATTCGCTGAGTGGGGAGGATTCATGAATTCCGGTTTACAAAGCAGTAGTCTTGTCGGTGGGGTGAAATAATTTCATTATTGTGAGAAGGTTCAGTTTATAACTTTAGATTTCCATTCTATCATAATATTATCATATTCAATTTTCCTCGAACTGCAATTTCTTCCAGGCGCCTTTTTCTTCCGCCTTTCCCTTTTGCTTTCCTGGGTGGTTTTTTTCTTCTCCCCCCCCCTCCCCGGCCTGTCTGTGATAGGAGGGCTTATGTAGCGCGTCTTCCTTTTTTTCAGATAGAGGAGGAATTGTCTACGATAGCGGAAGGATTCCTGAGATGATTGTGGATAATTGTATAACGGTGGTTTAATGATAGGCGACTGGTTATCAATGATGATATGGATTAATGAAGGGCGCGGCGCGGCTATGCACTTGGCAGATACTATATCTACTAGCCACGTACCCCCGTTACAGGCAAGTGTACTGTATGTGTGAGGACCTGGCAAATAAGCCCTCTACGCCACCTGTCAAACTCACCCGTATCGCGACCAAGCCGACAGCATTAAAAGTCAGGCAGATACACTGTAACTTAGTGCGCATCCGAATGGTGCCGGTGCTCCTCCGGCCGTAAGTGCTGTATCATTGGCAGGAAAGGACATCATGGAGGCTATTAGCCGAGAGGCTACCAACAATCCTAGCCCCCCTGACTCCCGTACCGACACTAGGGGCAGCCCCACTAAGGTTGGCCCGGCAAACAAAGCGAGGGAAGAGCCCTCAGCATCGTACATCGTACTCGAGTAGTGTTACGTCGGCTAGTGAATTAGGCGGGGAGGGAAAGTGAGGTGAACGGTGGCTGTCTTTGTGTCCTATAGTGCTAGTTGGATTAGTATTAGTGCGGCGCGACATGATGGACTGTGGTATGGATTGGGTAAGGGTGGATTCGTGGTTAGCGAATATGTGGTTAAGATAGGGTTATCCGTGATTGGGTTTGCAAGGGATACGGTACCTTCGGCAATCGACCCCGGGGGGTTGTTTAATTTCTTAGTAAGCAAGAATAGCCGAGCTTCTTTATCTTCGGGGAATTTCTTCAAGTATAATATTATGGAACTTGGCTGTGTGAATATTTATTGCTAAGAGGTGAGGAAAGTAGGGTGCCGTGTAATACTAGTTTACTTCTGCTACATTTTCCTTCCTTTTCCGACTTTTATATTGCTTCTTGGTTTCTAATTACCTGCAAATGTCATTATTTACTGTTTTGTTAGAAAGGGTTCTATCTTGTATTGTGTGCACCCCCGACATATGTTTCCCGAGTGCCAATATCGAATACTGCACTCAGTGTAGTATATATCGAGATCGTACCCACAATTAGGGACTGGTCACCGTAATTGCTATTTCTTGATGGTATAGTATTGGACGTGATGAATACCTAGTGACTAGCCCTGCTATACCGTAAAAACAGAAATAGTTGGACCTCATACTCGCAATTTTCTGACGTTTGTACTCGTAAACACGACTGCTATTGCCTAAGGGGAAAAAATCGACCAGAGCCTCAGGATTTTGGTGGCATGCAATAGCAGTCGTTTCGACAAACGTCAGAAAATTGCGAGTATTGTAGGATAGTGGTGCGATAGATCATGAATTAGAAACCCGTATAAACCGGCATGACTCCTAGGGGACCGAAATGGCAGCCAGAAGAATCATGATGGTTGCACAAGGTTCGGGGGGCTGAATTGGAAAGCTGTTATGGTAGGCGCCGTAAGATAGCCAAGTGGGTGCTTGCGGCGCTCCTTTTACATCGACAACACCCCGCTTTTCTTCAACTAGACCCACCTCCCCCATCACAGGAATATCAACCAACAATACCCAGAATCCCCTCCATTTCGACCGTGTGAGCGATAAAGAGTGGAAGATGCCTCAATATACCGTCAATGTCAGCACCACGCTCTCCAATAATGGGAACACGGATGTGTGGAATGGTAATACTATTACCGACGATCGGTCCCAACTTCTAGCCTGGTTATCGCCACTGAATCCAGGCTTGCGGCATTGGGACATCCAAGAACACTGTGCCAATGGCGTTGGGGAATGGCTCTTAGAGACGGAGGATATTAGAAGATGGTACGCCGATAGTGAGAGCGGGGAAGGCAAAAGCGCTGTTCTATTTTGTTATGGAGATCCTGGAGTCGGAAAGACATTTATGAGGTAACAAGGATTCCTCACTGGGGAGAGAAGGAAGCGAGTGCTGACTAGTCGTGATGATAGCTCGCTAGTAGTGGACAAGCTATGCGATCAGACCGGCGGACAAAACACTGCAGTTTCATGTTTTTACTTGGACTACGCAGCACGAAAAGAGCAATGTGCGACCAATGTGCTAGGCTCCTTGCTAAAGCAGATGGTTGGTGGGATGGGGCGGATTCCGGAGGAAATATGGCGGGCCTTTCAACAGCAGACAACGACCATTGGCGGGCACAGGCCTAAACTCACTTATATCGTGCAAATGATACAGCTCATCGCATCCTCACGGCGGACAGTTATGTGTATTGACGGCCTAGATGAATGCTCGGGAGTTCAGCGAGTCAGGCTCCTTGATTCGCTCCAACAAATCCTTGAGAAGTCCCCGGGCACCCGCATATTCGCAACCGGAAGACCCCACATTCTGGCCGAGATCCAAAGGCGTCTAGCTGGACACGTGAAAAGCCTCTCTATAAGTTCCATCAGAAAGGATGTCACCGGATACCTTCGGATCAAACTCCACGAGGACGACGCGCCCGATGCTATGGACGAGAGTTTGGAGGCTGAAATTCTGGAGAAAGTTCCCGAAAATGTACCGGAGATGTGAGTAGGGCCAATAGTGCTAAGAACCATACCCAGATCATCCACTAACAGGAATAATTAGGTTTCGACTTGTTTCCTTAAAGATTGAGGCAATCTTGCGAGAACCAACTATTCATCGCAGACGAGAAAGGCTTAACAAAACGACCGATGGATTGGGATGGGCAGATGCTTACAGTTCGACGATTGAACGGATAAAGGCGCTAGATGAAGGTAAATCAGGACTCGGGCTGGCAGCTTTGATGTGGGTCAGTCACGCGGAGAGGCAGCTGAGGGCGGATGAGCTCTGCCATGCACTAGCAGTTGAGCTAGGCTCTAAGGATTTCAATGCCGGCAACGCCCCTTCGATCTCGATATTGGTGGGCTACTGTCAAGGGCTTATCACTGTGGATGAGGAAACATCAATTGTGCGACTCGTCCACCCTACCGTGAAAGAGTATCTTTCTACCGATATTTTCAGTAAACCTCACTCGGCAATGGCCGAGATCTGCTTAAGCTATCTAAATTCCGAACAGGTCAAAGCCCTTTCAGCCCACCCCTCTGCCATGATCCATGACAATCCCTTTCTTGAATACAGTTCCGTATACTGGGGAATCCATGCGAGGCAGGGGTTCTCAGATAATGCAAGATCACTTGCACTAGAGCTGCTTCGGGAATACGAAGGCCACATATCCAGAAAGTTGCTGTTGAAACGAGTAAAATATCTGGATCGTGGGGGCTATGGTGGCAAAATTGATGGTGATCTCGGGAGTGATATTAGCTTCCCCTTCAATGGACTAGACTGCGCATCGTTCTTCGGAATTGTGGAGCTTGTGAGTACTTTTATAAGGATGGGTACTCAAGCATATTCTCCCCTTAAATGGGCTGCTCGCAATGGACATGAGAAAGTGGCGGAAACGCTCCTTGATTGGCGAGTGGGTGATCCCAACCACAGAGACTATTTCGGAATGACACCGCTATTGTATGCCATTTGGTGTGGGCATGAGCAAGTGATAAAAACGCTACTCAGGTCGCAAGTGGTCGACCCAAACATACCGGATGGCTGTGGGAAAAATCCGCTCTCGTATGCTGCTCAGGGTGGTCTTGAGGAAGTAGTGAAAATACTGCTCCAGCAGGAGTGGGTTAACCCAAACGAGCATGATAATTCCGGAAATACGCCACTTTCATTTGCCGCCAGGAGCGGGCATGTCCGAGTGGTGGAGATGCTGCTAGGGCGGAATGAGGTCAACCCCGACAAGCCGGACAGTAGCGGCCAAACGCCGCTCTCGTATGCTGCTTCCGGCGGAGATGAGGAAGTGGTAAAAATATTACTCGGCCGGCAAAATGTTAATCCCGACAAGCCGGACAATGGCGGTCGAACGCCGCTCATGTGTGCTACTTCGGGTGGACATGAGGGAGTGGTGAAAATACTACTTGGGCAAGAAAAGGTCAACCCCAACAAGCCAGACAACAATGGCCAAACACCACTCATGCTCGCAACGCAGTTGGGCTTCCAGGAGGTGATAACTCTGCTACAGTCCCACGTTGCTGAGACCCCAGCGCAATCCGGGACCTAGGCGTTACTACCCCGTGGAAATCACTCCCTTCTCCCTCGTCTCATGTTGCTCACGGAAATTTCTCTTCAACATCGCCCTATGCAGGAGGAGGATGTCCTAGAGCTGGGAATGCATATATATGCTATCCCCCGTCTGCAACTCCTTGTCTAGAGTGAAGAGGAGGATTCATGAATTCCGGTTTACAGGCGCAGTAGTCTTGTCAGTGTGCTCAAATGATTTCATTGTTGTGAGGAGGCTCAGGTTATAACTTTAGATTTCCATTCTATCATATCATATTCAATTTTCCTCGAACTGGAATTTCTTCCCGGCCCCTTTTTCTTTTCCTTTTTCTTTTTGCTTTCCTGGGTGATTTTTTTC
>Ga0307509_10007340_pt1 | contig 14450 bp, 13 predicted proteins | sample 10_EM_MG_FD_202245 | JGI IMG/M metagenome (GOLD analysis project Ga0307509, IMG submission 202245) | Populus trichocarpa ectomycorrhiza microbial communities from riparian zone in the Pacific Northwest, United States - 10_EM | ecosystem: Host-associated > Plants > Roots > Unclassified | place... | reverse complement strand
GTCTGCTTTGTCATAAATCCTAGTTTACCCGCTTCTTTTACCACACTTTGCTGTGTTTCTTTACTTTTAACTACGGTAGCTTCAAATGTCATTATTCACTGTTTTATTAGAAGGGGTTCTATCTTATAACCCCCCGGTTCGAAAAAGCGCGTTCCAGCCCTTCGATCATTTTTTGATCCAACCCCCCCCCCTTCGTTGCAACATTGACTCGTACTACTGCTCAGGCGGAAGCCCCGCTTACCTTGTGTAACCCGGACCCCTCTTTGCCCCTTCCCGAATTTTTTCCCGAATTTTTTCCCGAGCCCTTTCTTGTCCCTCCAACAAAATTCCCAACAAGGACAACACATCCATCCTTCTCTACCTCCTCCCAACAACCAACCTTCTTTTGTCCTCAAAACTCCTCAATCCCAAATCCGTAAACTCTTATCCTCTCCTCCTCCTCCCCTTATCCTACTAACCCAGTTTCAACAGTAATTCTCACTTCCCTCTACTAAATTCCAATCAATCAAACATGTCTGCCCCTGCCACGAAGTACAAGATTGCTGATATCGTAAGTATCACCTGAACTTCAATTGAAGCTGATCTATACTGCCGTTACGTTGAATGCTGACTTGTTTCGCTTCTAGTCCCTCGCGGCCTTTGGTCGTCGTGAGATCGAGTTGGCTGAAAATGTGAGTACTATTCCTTTACCCTTTTCCTCCGTCCACGCAACATCAGTTCAACTAACAATGATTACAGGAAATGCCAGTTCGTAGCTTTGGTTCCCACGGGTCAACGAACGATTCACTAACTAACCGTTTATTCACAGGGTTTGATGCAAACTCGTGCCAAGTATGCTCAAGACCAGCCTTTGGCCGGTGCCCGTAAGTCACAGAATGCAATTCTCAAGGAAATCAAGAAACATTGCTAACAGAAAACTATAGGCATTGCTGGATGTCTTCACATGAGTAATTTTCCCCTCCTACTGCTCAATTAATGTCGTTCACATGTGTTAATTGTTCAAATCTTCAGCCATCCAAACTGCCGTACTTATTGAGTAAGTTTTCGCAACAGTCCAACATTGTTGGAATCGAGCCTAACCGATTCAGGACACTCACCTCCCTTGGTGCCGAAGTCACCTGGACCTCTTGCAACATTTTCTCCACTCAGGACCATGCTGCGGCTGCCATTGCCGCAACCGGCGTTCCTGTGTAAGCCTTGCCACAGACGTTGACCTCATTTCATAAACTAATTGCTAAAATAGTTTTGCCTGGAAGGGTGAGACCGAGGAGGAATACAACTGGTGCTTGGAACAGCAACTTATCTCATTCAAGGATGGGAAGAGCTTAAACCTCATCCTCGATGACGGCGGCGATCTTACTGCTCTCGTCCACAAGAAATACCCTGAGATGCTCAACAACTGCTATGGTCTATCTGAGGAGACCACCACCGGCGTTCACCATCTTTACAAGATGTTGAAAGAGGGAGCCCTCAAGGTTCCTTCAATCAATGTCAACGACTCCGTTACCAAGTCCAAGTTCGATAACCTATACGGATGTCGCGAATCCCTCCTCGATGGTATCAAGCGTGCCACCGATGTCATGATTGCTGGAAAGACCGCTGTTGTTGCTGGTTATGGTGATGTTGGAAAAGGCTGTGCCGAGGCCCTCCGTTCGTTCGGTGCTCGTGTTATCGTCACTGAGATCGATCCTATCAATGCTCTCCAGGCTGCTGTCTCCGGATACCAAGTTACCACTATGGAAGAGGCAGCTCCTCAGGGTCAGATCTTTGTCACTACCACTGGTTGCACAGATATCTTGACCGCTAAGCACTTTGAGGTCATGAAGGATGATGCTATCGTTTGCAGTATGTGTTTTCTAGATGATTATCTTATAATCACTTTGCTAATATCCGACAGACATTGGTCACTTCGATTGCGAAATCGATGTTGCCTGGCTCAAGGCAAACGCCGTAAAGACCGTTTCTATCAAGCCACAGGTCGATCGCTTCCACATGAAGAGCGGCAGACGTATTATTCTATTGGCTGAGGGCCGTCTCGTCAACTTAGGATGTGCCACCGGTCACTCTTCCTTTGTCATGAGCTGCTCTTTCACCAATCAAACCCTCGCCCAGATCTTGCTCTATAAGGCTCAGGACACCGCATTCACTTCCAAGTATCCCGAGTTCGGTAAGGCCGCTGGCAAGCTTGAGGTTGGCGTCTATACCCTCCCCAAGATTCTCGATGAGGAAGTCGCTCGTCTTCATCTATCTCAGTAAGCCCCCCTCCGTGAATTTTCCGTGTTATGAAACCGACTAATAATTTTCGTAGCTTAAATGCCAAACTTGAGACTTTGACTCCTAAGCAGTCCGAATATCTCAGTCTCTCGGCCGAGGGACCATACAAGCCCGACATGTATGAAATAGTCCCCCCCCTAATGAACGTCTTAACTTGTACTAACCCTGCCCTAGCTACCGCTACTAAACTTTGTAAAATCAAGAGCCGCGGGGATTTAATTCCGGCCGAAACGTATTTGTCCTCAACGGCATTTCTTACGGCCTGGGTTTTCTAAAAAATAAATATGAAAAAACGTGGAATATGGTTTTTCTTTTCATCTCATGGGTTTCTTCTACTTTCTCACGGTTTATGTAAGGGGATGGGGCGTACTTGGTCTTCAACAGTTACCAGTAAGGTGAAATAAATATCACTAGATTCTTGATATAAAAATCGCGTTCCCTATTGTCGTGAATTACTGTGAATGCGAATGCCCACGCTTGACCCTGCTTGAATTGCATGGTTTATAGTGGTTTTAAGCTCGGGATCTTAAGATGGTGCTTAATTAGGACTACACCCCCTACCAGAGCACGATTGCTCTCCTCAGGCAGGTGCATATTATTTTATCATTAACTCACAATTGCAGCTTCCAAAGTGCTCGAGAAACTAGGCGAACTCGAAAGGAGAAACGCAAGTGCCCTTGATAGTTCCTTGGGCACATCCTAACAACTTTATGACAATATTTGTTGATCTCATCACCAAAATGAGGTCAAGAAACGACTTGACAGTCAATGAAGGCCTTACAAGCTAGCTCTTATCCCCCACCACGACCTGAGCTGTCTGGAACATTCAAGTGTTTTGCAAATCGCAATATTAACTCTGAAGAATAATGGAAAATCGTGCAAACTCCGGCTCTTTCACAGAAATATATAGTGCTCGAGTACAAGCACCAGTCGTCCAATTATCACATTATCACAGCCAATCTGCGGCTGTGATATTTGTATGATAACTTAGCATTTAACTATGCCTACCATCACAAGGGTTGGATCCCGGGTTGTTCCCCTTGCAGTGATAAGGAAAAAACTGAGACCACGAGCCCCACTTAGTGTGGCGGTGCAACCACACCAGCTGTATCATCAGAGATCATCGAGGTGTACCTGTACCCACCGCTGCAGCAGCAAAATACCTGCAGTCTATTCAGGATAGAGCATCTCGACCCAGCGTTAGTTATCGCACTTACTAGTGACCTCCATCTCCTGCCTTATCCCGTTGACTGAATCAGTTATTCTCATCCGCCCGCAGCCGCAAGGGTTGTTGCGCATACTGGTGGACATCTTGCATCTAAACGCCACGGATCCCTCAGTCTAATTTATCGGCTTCCTCTGCTCTATCACGGGCTTTTCGCAGCCAAATTGCCAGCACGGCGCGCTTCCTCCAAACCACACCATCACCTCCCAAGATACCTCCTAACCATCCGAACCTCGAAAAAAACGAAAAGCAATCACACCCGACCACCCCCCCTCCTGCTCATCGTTGGTCCAACGGTAACCGCTGCGGGACCTCCATGAATGCCTTTACTCAACCCATACCTCCGCGCTTTCTTCCGCTCCACCCTCCCCGCCCAATGCACTCCCGTTCAAGATCACGTACTATGCTCTCTCTCTCTCTCTTTCGTACCTTATTTTGTGGAGCTGCTATTTGATTGCGATGGTTTCAAAGAGCTAACCCCAATCGCGCGTTTGCTACCGTAGATACTGCTGGTTCCCACCACCGATATCTTGACGGATACCCGCGACCGTGAGACAGGATCGCTCTACTCGGATCTTGCTGGACTAGACGAATTCTTAGGAAGTCATGTTCTCCGGATCCCCAGCGGCGGTTCCGCATCCCCCATGGTGGGATCTAGAGAGAATAGGGGGAAAGCCAGACAATACACAACTTTCAACGGCAGAACGGTAGTTGTGAAGGACTCGTGGATTTACTCTAACAAAGGTATATCGGGCTGTTCCTAGATCTCTTTGAGTGTTACGTTGAGTAAATGGCGGGGCGACGGGGATCTAAGCAGCTCGGGCACTGACTGGCCGATAGGTTTTCGGAGCCTAAATCAGGCTCAGTTGCTAAACGATACGCTATTCTATCCTGACACCAGTGAGCCTCAACAGTGGCTAATCTACTATATATCGAAGCCCCTTATTGGTTCTCTAGAACCTGTTCCGACGGTACCAGCTTTGCTAAGAGATCGAACAAACACTGAACCACCTATCACAAGGACCAGTGGGCCAAGAAAGAAGGATATCAAGTCATTCAATGAGCTACTAATGCTTTTTCCAATGATTGCCAGGCAAATGCAGCCAGGCTTGGAGAAGTTGTTTCAAGAATTTGAAATTTCCTTCCAGAAATTCAAGCCATTACCACTTCCTCCACCATCCCCACGGTCTATAGCATCAGGCCATTCATCTTCTAAAAACTCTATTCGCTCACCTGCGAATGGAGATGTTTACAAGCAAGCTGCCGACGAAAGTGAGATACGGAGATCACTGGAATCAGCCATCATGTCGGCGGTTGACCTTTTCCAACGAGTGGACCAATCGCAATTAAACCTACTTGCGACATCAACAGAGCTTACCGGCCCAGCCGTGGACCGATTAATTGAACGATATGTAACCGAACAGCTACATGACTCGATTCTTTTTCCTCGTGTATGCGCCACAAAGAGTATCGAAGATGAGGAATTAGAGCAAAAGATTCTAGACATGGAGAGTGTGGATCTAACTCAAGTCGGGATCCCAGTACTAGATCACCAAGGAACTAAGAGCCTTGTCCAAAGGCTCAACCGGGGAATCAAATCCTTCGAAAAGATAGGGAATTCCAAATCTCCTCAAGCTATGGTGCAACATTTGCTAGAAACAGCTCAAACCCTAACCCGAATGGAAGCCAGCGATACCCAAGACCAAGAGGAACCCACCCCTCCAAGTAACTCAGAAAAGTCAACTGTTGTGACCATGAATGCAGATATGCTCGTTTCCTTGCTCCTTATTGTGGTCATTAGAGCAAAGGTACCAAATCTGCATGCGAGCCTGAGTTATATGAGAAATTTCATGTTTTCCGAAGACGTGGAGCAGGGAGAGACCGGATATGTTTTGAGCACCCTGGAAGCGGTACTATTTCACATAGCACAGGACCACGCTTTGAGCGCGGCTAGTAGGTCTAACGAAAATCTATGGCGGAGCGTCCGTCAAGGGGATCTAGAGTCTGTCAAGAAGCTTTTAGAACCCGGTATTCAGAGTGCAGAGGCCAGCAGAAGCAGGGAAAGCAGCGTCATCGGTTCAAAAGTGTCAAGCGAAAGCGATGAAGCAGGCGAAAGTGGAGAGGAGAATGGCAATGAAAGAGGCAGAAGCCCAAACCCGCATCTTACAGTAGAGATACATAACCCAGCGACACCACACCCCAACCAACTGTTTGAAGAGAATTTAGGGAAGGGAACGAGTCAAGCAATCAATGATGCAGCTTCAGACATCCCGGAGCCTGTTGAAGATGAGGAATCAGTACTCCCCCCCTTAAACAAAGATACCATAGACGGCCTTGATGGTGGATCACCTGATTCCCCATTTACCAGCCCGATAAAATCCGAGTCTGTGTCACTATCAAACGGTGTCTCACGGGCGATTGGCGCCCCAGAACTCCCGCACGACACGACAGCCGACGACGAAGACGAGGAAATTGCACTACTCAATGGGATTGATCCAAATGCAACGTCACTAGATACCCCTGGTGAGGAAGCATACACTGATCCGTTTGAGGCAGCAGCAACAGACAGCTCCTCTTCCAAGTCAATTGGAGTCTCTAGCGTGCGATTGGAAGACCTCCGAGCCGATGGCCAGGAAGATGCGGACTCCCTCACCAATATTCCATTACCCCCCGCATTGAAAGTTACGCCCAATGTACGGACCGGAACAACCCGTTTTGAATTTGACGAAAGGCCCAGGAATTCCAGGAAGACGCGAGGAAGGAGTGTGGCCAGTCTGGCTACCACAGTTGATGACACTTCGGTTTCCTCTCTGAGGCGGCTGTCAAGAACTCTGACCTCCCAAAGTCAGAACGCCGACTCGTTTTCGGCTGAGAGACTATGCAAAACACGCAACACTCAAGGAGAGTCAATACTGATGATGGCGGTCCAAGAGCGAAGGGTACATGTTTTAAAATATTTGCTCAGCACCCCATTACTCGACACAGAGTTTTTTGTTGAAGACACCAACAACGAAGGAACTACACTACTATCTTCTGCTGTTCAAGCCGAGAGCACAGATATCCTGGCCCTGCTCCTACCACAGGTGCTTTCGTTACCAGACGAAATGCAAAGGAAGTACTTTCTGAAGGCAGACAGTGCTGGTAGGACTATTGCACATTATTTGTTCCAGTTAGTTCTGCCCCATCGTGGAAACCTCCTGATACTGATTCTTAAAGCACCCCGGATTTGATAAGCCGGTTAGGCCGCTGGCTGCCTTGGAAGCATAAAGACAAAAACGGTCAAACCCCTCTATTCGCCCTCTGCAGATCTTACGATCATACTCAGTATAAGGAAATGGTTCAGACAGCCATCAAAAATGCCCAACACGCGCAACGTGACGGATGCAAATTACATCTTGACGAGCACGTGGATGTAAAAGGGAACACTCTGCTACATATTGCGAGTGACCCTGCTGTTTTGCGGACATTGCTGCGATGCGACTCAGAAGTCAATGCGACGAATAACAAGGGGTTTACAGCTTTGATGGTAGCAAGCAAATATGGCAGAGTTGAGGCGGTCAGGACCATGTTTGGGGATCCGAGGGTGGACCTCTCCGCGAAAGAACTCAGGGGATTGACAGCAGTGGAGTTGGCTAAAGATGACGATGTGAGAAATCGGATTGATGGTAAGAAATTTCACGAGCCCACTGCAAGGAGCAGGCATCTAACTTCCCATTTTACAGACTTAGTCTTATTTCAAAACCCCCCCATGCCCGACGGAAGGGTCACCGCAGTTGTGAGGTCATTCTTTGTTGAAGATGCCACAATACGAGTTGTTGTCAAGAGCGGTGCTCCTTCGGGAGATTCGACGTTTATGATTACTACGTGCCGACGATCACTCACGGACTTTCAATTCTTGGCAGAATGGCTTGCATATGAGAACCCGGGATCATGGTTGCCGACAATACCGGTTCCACGCAGCCCCTATCAAATACCTTCTAAGCCTTCGAGATCCGTTCTCCGCGATATCCAGCTCAGATTAGACTGCTTTCTCAAGACACTGCTTGCTCATTCGACGTTCTCGACGCACGAGCTGCTATGGGAATTCTTTCTGGTGCCCGAGATCCAGCAGAACCTAATGATTGAGCGAAGTAAGAAAAAGGCCGAGGCGAGGATGGAGAAGGTCCGTGAAGAGTACCAGCCGGTAGAGGATACAAGGGATGTGGAGGTTTTCGTCTCCCATGCAAAGGATTCTGTCCGGAGCATCAATTTTGCGTGCAGAAGTGTAACTCGAAGGGCTAATGCCATACGAACTACGCTCTCTGGTAGGGTCCCCCACCACGTTCAATAACTGATCAGCTAAACCGAACCAACCCAGACTTCTCCGACGCTTTCAAACTCTGCGACAAACACATCTCCGGTTTCAGCTTCCTCCACGACACCCCACAGCTAGCCTCATTCCACAAATTCTCCGAAATCCTAATCCCCAGCGAATCAAACCCCTATACTCTATTTCTCGAAGACTTCCGCAACCTCCAATCCTCCCTGAACGGGGTAATGACAGCATTAGACCGCCCCCGCCAACTCATCAACCAAATGTCCCGTTTACAAAAACAAGTAGACAAACACATCAACTCCCTCCGACGCTCAGACCGCTGGCCGCTAGGACTGTTGGATGACACGCGTGCAAAGATACACCAGGAGGCAGCGGACAACGTTGCCAAATCTAAAGAGCAGTACCTGACGCTTTCCTCTGAACTGAGGTATACGCAGACCGTAGCTGCCGGGGAATTGTCGAGTTTTCACGAGCTACACGCGAAGCAAGCGAGGAGAGCTATTAGGGAGCTCGCCCAGAGGCAGCTGGTTACGGAAAAAGCGAAGTTGGAGGGGATGAGGAGGGCTATTAGGACAATTTCTATTAAGGGGGGTGGGGTTGTCGCACGTGCTCCTCATCTTCCTACACCGAGAACTGCGCCGCCGTTTGATCTGGATTGAGATGGAGCGACGGGGAGGGAAGGAAGGGTAATTATAGATTTCTTATCTTGCTGGAATATAGCGTTGGAACTTGCTCTCTTAATATTATTTGGTCGGCGGTATCAATGTGTATTTGTGATTGGGATTGGGAGTCTTTTTTTTGTGTACAATATCAGGGCAGGCGTAGTTTGTCAAAAAGCTGGGAAGAAAAAAGAAGCATGGCAAAAAGAAAGCAAACCATAACGGTAAAGCGAGACCGCTCAGACGCTGTTTTATTTCCCTTTTACTTTTCTTAGGCTGGAGCAAAGTATAATCTGACCCTATCAACCTTATATCCAACTATGCTCTCCCCCGGTTGGTTTTGTCCCACGAGCTGAAAATGAAGTCATGATTGGCTACGGTAGCCGGTCCATATGACCAGAAATACCATACTTGGAATAATGCCGCCGCGACGAGGATACCGCAAAAACGTTGGGAATAATGGCGAGGCATTCGTCGAGCGACCTGAGAAGGCTGTCTACTCGCCCTGGATTTTCGCTATTGTGGTTGGGTGGAAAATTATCATCAAAGCGATCTTCCCATGGGCGATTGACAGTGATCTTCTCAAGCTGGTTCACCTCCCCAATGGCTTCCGCATGCTTCTCGGCCAGGAGCCTCTGAACAAGGGTGATGTAGTTAACCTCCATAATTGGCCCCTGACCGCTCGAGATAGCTCTGCGGACTTCTACCATCTTCTCTGGGGCTTGGTCGAGAACAGTATTAATTTGGACTTCGGTTTCATTTCACAATTCATGTACAGGGGCACCCAAACCGACTATGAAAACACGTTCCCATCAAAGATCGGGACACCAATGCGGGTTCATATAGCCTCGAGCAGAGATGCTGCCGCCCCCCTCTCAAAGGAGTGGTTCCAACTCGATGCTTTCGATACTGAATCTGTAGGGAAGACACTTTCGTTTTGCTGGTGAAGCTTTATCCGACTAAGGGATGAGAAAATCCTCAGCTCCGTTGAATCTCTAGGACAATCTCGGCTGAGTTACCCACAACGGAGGTTATACAGGTTGCATCTGCCCAGTACTTCTATTCTCATCGTGTATTCGGAATACGGTTGCTATAAAAGTACCGGAAGGTGTCAGGATTATGTGAAATATCAAAGATTTGATGGGTTTAATACAAAGAGGTCAATGTAGCCGATGGTACAAGTACTCGAGTAGGTGAAAGTGACCTGTGTGTGAACTAAAAGGTAATGAAAGAGAACAGTTTGGCCTGGTACGAGAATAAATGATGTAAGGAATAGTAACATCCTCCGCCTCTCTTACACCTCCAGTGAAAGAAATAACAACAACAGTGACGAGTCACTTTTTGAGTTTTGGCCTATAGGAACCTTGGAATTTATCTCGCGATATTTTCAAGTCTTTATCTACCTTTGTCTTGTACCAAGGTATTTTCTTCGATTCTAGTGATTATTTTATCACTTCCATCTACTTTTATCTTTACTTTTGCTTTCTATTACGACGAACAACCGTTAGAATGCCTCAGCAGAAGTCTACGAGTTTTTCGGCGGCCAAGGTTGCCAATTTTGGGGTTGTCATGGTGGAGATGGTTTTGGAGATGAGCGAGTTGAGAAAGGAGGTGAAGAGGCTCCGACATCATGTTTCGGTGCTTTCCAAGAGGAATGACCGGCTGGTGAAGGATGGCAAGAGTGGGGCGGCGTCATCCATTGCAAGTGACGCTTCCCTTAGCAGCGACGATGAGGAGGTAGGAGAGGAAGAGGAGTCGAGGGTTAGGGTTGTAAAGACGATGGTGGGAGAGGAGGCGAGGAAGAAGGCACATGGGGACGGAGTTCCGGCACCATGGTGTGGCGAGGAGGCTGAGGGATTTTGGAGGGAGGCTGAAGAGAAGAGGCGTTTTGGGGGGCGCACCAAGTGGAAGGTGGCTGAGTTGGATGTGGTGTCGAGTGTGGTGGCTGAGAGTGTGGCGGAGGTTAAGGAGGAGGAGGTGTCTGAGCCGGTGGTTAAGATGCCTTCTTATGGGAAGGGAGGTGAGAAGAGGAGAAGGGTTGGGGAGAGTACGGAGGATGAGGAGGAAGTGCAGATGGTGAAGGAGTTAGTTGCCCCGGTTGGTCCTAGGATCAGGTACGGGGGTCTAATGAGAAGGGTGGAGGAGGTGGGAGGGTTTGTGAAAGCCGGTCCAAGGTTTGCTGCCGGCGGTGATTCCAACCATGCCCTCAGTGGAGTGTCCGGGGGGACGGACGCCTGGCGCCAAAGTCCAGGTGGGAGTGGGGGTTACGCGCTGAGGCCGAGGATGGGTGGGAGTGTGAGAGGGGTTATAGGAGGAAGGGGTAGGGGGAGAGGAGTTTATTTTGGGTGATACCGTACGCATCGGGGAAGCCAACGGTTTGTCTTTTTGGTTTCCCTGATGGGTGTACGAGGTGAAGTGGAGGAGGTTTTGAGTTTGGGCAGAATGTTTGGGGAAGTTAAGTAGGGAGGATTTGGTGTGGAGGTGGCTGATCGTACCCATGCCGGGGAGACCTGTATAACCGAACCGCTAGAATGGGGAGGGGGTTGGATCCGGAAGTTGGTTAGGCGGTTGGCCGTATAAGATGACCAGGGCAAACAGACTTAATGCTATAAAAAGCCCTATAGTATTCTAGATAGTTGTTATATAGCTAATAAGAATCGAAAAGTTTGATAAAAAAAAAAAAAAAAAAAAAAAGTAATAGTAACTACTACTAGCCATGTTTGGTCATAGTATTAGGACATAAATCTTTAATATTACCTGATTCCGAATACGCGATGAAAATGGAAGTAAATTACGGGTAGGGTCACAGAAACCCGGTAATTGGTTATCTCCAACGCCACGGCACTGGCATCGAGCAAGACTAACTTCGACAATGCTATCCTTCTTAACGCGATACCTGAACGTCTCATCAGAGCCCCGGCTAGCAACCGAGGATATACTTGTGTATCGGGCGACTACAATCCAATTGGCGTTTCGCCGACTTTCTCTAGCTATGCTAACCTTGCCTGAACTATCACTCAAGGAATATTCTCATCTGGGGCAGTGAGACATTTTGTTGAAACTTGGGCTGCGGAGAACAAGATTGCCGGGGTTAGGTCTTTTTCGTGTAACTTTGTTGGTATTGGAGAAGTACCTACGAACGGGGAGTAAATTACAGATCTGAGCTCGCAGTTCGAATCGTGTAAACATGTTTGAATGAAATTAACTAGACTGTACAAGATCACAAGGCTTGCTATCCAGACCTCGAATACACCTTGCTGAATACTAAGCAAATCTCATTCAACCATATGCTGACATCAAAGCTAGTGTCGGGTGACTTGTGGGAGAGCCTACGGTTCTCACTACTCACCTCGCCGGAATTAGTCATTGGTCACGTGAACGGTGAATAAGTACTGGTACATTACCTGAAGAATGAGAACCGATGCTTGAGGTTGGGAATGCCGGAGTAAATGATATCTAGTTAAGAAACAAAGAAAATTCAATTATATAGATACAGTTCAATGCTACCCGTGGAAGTTGTTTTGCCCTTCATTTTGAAGAACAAGCTCAAGCTTCGTTTTGAAATCACCACACCGGGTCTTAATAGAATCCATAGAAAGCTCTGCCCATTTCTGTACCATAGTGTTCTTGACCTTATTGATAGTAGCCTTACTGGCTCCAACAAAGGGACCTTTGCTTGCAATGGAATCTTTAAAGATATCCCAAACTAACTCAATCTCATTTAAGTCAGGAGAGTTTGCTGGCCATTGACAGCGATAAATACCACTACTCTCCATTTCCTTTAACCACCGTAGATCATTTGTAATGGCGCCCTTATGCCCTGGGGCATTATCCTCAACTAGCCAAACCTCCTTGGTGGGATTTTCTTTTTTAATGTGTTGTAGAAATGGATAGAGGAGGGGATATAGAATATATTCCCGGTACCGTACCCAGTCAATCCCACCAGCTGTTCCCTGCCGCTCAATCTTCCGATATTTCCAAACTCGTTCGGGAGGTGGGCGTGGGTATTGTCGGCCAGCAGCCGTTCGAGGACCATTAATGATCCTATTGTGAATTTCCTGAAGGTGTTGATACTCCTCAGTTCCCGGTATCAAGGCCCGGAGACGTTTTTCATCCACAATCCTCCGATCAGCAGCCTTTTCCTCTGCTACTATTTGATCTGTCTTTTTCCTTTCCTCTTCTGTCTCCTTCTCCCAAATATAGCCATCCGACTTGTACCCATCTGCTATTGCACCCCAAAACATTATGGTAATAGCTGGTTTCCTTTTGGGCCGAGCATAGTCATATGGGTTGGCACCTCGGGGACGTGATTGACGATGTTGCCGACGCTTTCCTCCAATCTCTACCCATGTTTCATCGGAAAATACAAAAATTGCCCCACTAGATCATCAGCTTTAGCTTGCAAATACGGTTGAACAATTTGATAAGCTTACCAATTAATCTTCTCCAAAGCCCATATTGCAAACTCAACTCTCTTGCTCTTATTATCTCGGTTCAGCCTTGGCTTTGTTCTAGCTTCGTACCGATGGATATCAAGAACTTTGTGAACAAAGTTTTCTAATGTTGACCGAGCAATATCTAGCCCCATCTCCTTTGCAACATCTATCCAACTCATGTCTTGATGTTCTTCATCAAGCAAAATTTGGGATCGCAAGTCTTCTGCTTGCTGAGACCCAGCAACCAACCTCGGCAAGCGTCCAGGAAGCTGAATACTATCACAGTCGGGCTTTCGTGGTTGTAGCTGCTGAAAAAGAGTGAAGACTTGATCGCGAGAGAGGGACAAGATATTTTCTGGTTCTTGCCAATCCGGAGGTAGACCTTCACCCCTTTCAATCGCCTCACGGCAGAAACGGGATACAACATCAGGAGTCATCTTCAGAATTTGGCTGATTTCTGTCCAGCTTTTGCCTGCAAACAAGTGCAAAGCCAAAGCAGCTCCTCTGACTGAAATTGGAGTATCCATTGAGAAAAGGAACAAGAGATCTGAAGCGGTTGAAATCACCGTTCTCGAATTCTGCTCCGATGTTGAGGATAGTTGCGTTGCACCTAACCGAGCTTCATGTACAGTGACTTAACTTCGCATCACATGACCAATGACTAATTCCGGCAAGGTGAGTAGGGGCACGATGACACGGGGCGGCTGACAAATAGGAATCTCTAAGAAAGGAAGTCTTCGTTACCCCACTTTAACCAATTAACTCCTTGCTCCTGTTAGGCGGAAGCCTATCTCAAAGACTAGCGAGATAACTCAGGCCGATAATCTTTATCGTAGATGGAAATTGTCTAGGAAGGCTCAATGATTTGAAGTAGGTAGAGTGATAAAAAATTTTCTAGCATAAACTTAGTTTATGATAAGATCACTTCTCCGTTCTGTGCTACATAAGCATCCCTCGGAAGGATCTTAAGTTCAGAGCTCCCCACATCCTTCTGTCATGTATAAAATAACTATGATCCGGATGAGAGTTGAACCCAGGACCTTAAGTATTCAGTCCTAAAGTAAACCAATTAGGCTACTATCATACTAACAGAGTACCTGCTAACAAACTCTAGCTTTTTCTAAAAGTGCGAACTCCATTTGACCCTGACAATTCTGTTTCCTCACTTTGACTTCCGAATCGCGACACCATGAGCTTTCCTGACGGTGCTCCCACACATCAGTCGATTGGTCACGATCCATCTTTGTCGGCATGGAGTCTTGCTTACCATTGCATACGCAGAATAGTCTCCATGATCGAACCAACAAAGGGGCCAGCTTTATTATCGAACCTCTCAGCATTTCAGATGTATCCTGCACTCAACAGCTGCGAGGCATAAGATTGACTTGTCCTGATAATTGCACCAATGGCCATTTGTTAGGCGGGAGCCTATCTCAAAGTCTTGCGAGATAACTCAGGCCGATAATCTTAATCGTAGGCGGAGATTGTCTAGGAAGGCTCAATGATTCAAAATAGAGGTAGGTAAAACAATAAAGATTTTT
>Ga0307509_10007339_pt1 | contig 14452 bp, 11 predicted proteins | sample 10_EM_MG_FD_202245 | JGI IMG/M metagenome (GOLD analysis project Ga0307509, IMG submission 202245) | Populus trichocarpa ectomycorrhiza microbial communities from riparian zone in the Pacific Northwest, United States - 10_EM | ecosystem: Host-associated > Plants > Roots > Unclassified | place... | reverse complement strand
GTCCTCACTCATGTGCTCTTTGGGACCTGGCTTAGGTGACCGTGCTGGTGCTACTTACTCACAGCTGTTGTTGGTGCGTTTCATTGTTTGTTCCTGTGCCATTCAGGAGGCATCGGCTTCACGTTTTACAGTAAGAACAAATTTAAGCTCAGATGAACTTTCTCATGTTGTACTTAGTTCTATGGCGACACGACCTCTGCGAGTTGCTTTTATTCATCCAGATCTCGGAATTGGTCCTTACCTTTAATTTTTTCAGAAATAAGATGCTAATTTTGGCATCGCAATGCAGGTGGTGCTGAACGACTCGTTGTCGATGCGGCATTAGGGCTTCAGAAGCTTGGACACAATGTGGACCTGTATACTTCATACCATGACCCAGAGCACTGCTTTGAGGAGACCAAGAATGGTGCGGTTTTATAGTCATTCATTCTGAGAGAATTTGTACTCATTCGTCTCCGGTATCAGGAATGCTGAATGTCCGTTACTTAGTCCCCCCCTTTCCTCGTTCCTGGAATGGAAAATTCCACATTCTTTTCGCCCACCTACGCCAGCTTCATTTGACTGCCTGCCTTCTTAGGGGTATGACATACGATGTTTACTTTGTCGACCAGCTCTCAACCTGCGTTCCGTTCCTCCGACTTTTGGGACATACTCGCGTTGTCTTTTATTGCCATTTCCCCGACAAACTATTAGCGAATGGGGCATTTGTTGAAGGAAACCTTGTCAAGAAGAATGTTGGTTTCTTGAAATGGCTTTACCGACTTCCAATGGATTGGTTAGAGGAAGTGACAACAAGTGAGTCTGTCTTCTTAGATTTGAGTTTATTATTGAATGTGACTCAAGGGCAGGCGGACGTGATTCTTGCCAATTCGAAATTCACTGCACGTATTTTCAAGTCCTACTTCCCCTCCATCAGCCAAACCCCGCAGATTGTCTACCCAGGGATCAACATATCTGCATATGAAAAGAAAGTCGATGATTCTGACCCGGATATCATCGCTGTCACATCGTAGGTTTGCATTGGAATTTCCTTGATTATATTGATAAAATTCTGCTGCAGACCACACCCAACACTGCTTTCGCTCAACAGATTCGAGGGAAAGAAAAACGCAATGCTCGCTCTCCAAGCTTTTGCCTCACTAAAAAGCAAACGCCCAGATTTAAGCGACATTCGCCTCGTTCTTGCAGGTAACGTGTATTCTCCATTGCTACATCACGTTAGTTTGCCTGAGAATTCCTATAGGTGGATATGATCCCCGATTGGAAGACAACGTCAACACCCTCAACCAACTCGTGGCATGCGCCCAAGCACTCTCGCTCAGCTACAACACCATCTCTCCCTTTATCATCCCGCCTGATGCGGTTACGTTCTTACCCGATCCTCAGGTTCTGTTCCTCCTCAATTTTACCACCTCCCAGCGCACTGCCCTCCTTCTGAGCCCTAGCACCCTAGCTTTGCTATATACGCCTGCGAACGAACATTTTGGGATCGTACCCGTTGAGGCGATGGCCTGTGGTATTCCTGTCCTTGCATGCGACTCGGGTGGGCCGACAGAGAGCGTGCTCGACCCCGATTTTGGCCTGAACACCTCGGAAGCCGAGCGTACGGGGTGGTTGAGGCCACCTACTGCTGGCGTATGGGCCGACGCCCTCCTCGAGATTGCCTCGCTCTCCGTTTCAGAGCGCGAAACGATTTCATCCAACTCAAAAAAACGCGCAAGAATGCTCTTTAGCATGGATGCGATGGCCAGCGGGTTGAAGGATGCAATCTTTGAGGCTGTGAACATGGGGCCCGTCGAGTTGTTTGGGCCCGCTGGGACATTGGTGATCATGCTGCTTGGGTTTTTGCTGGCGTATTTGGCTGGGCCGTTCATTGTTGGATAAATTTGATGTAGAGGATTGCATTCTGGTAATTCTCTTTCGAATGCTACATGTATAGATAACCTGGATAATAATAATAAAAACGCGTAAATAACACATTAATGTTCATTGTCCGTCAAGATCGTGAGCGAGTGAGTCCGAACGTGAGAGGAGTTTACATGTTGGAAGTGTGATTATAGTAACCCAACGAAACCAAGCAGAGCGACGATGGTCAACGTCAGCAGTGAGTTTGGAGCTATTGAGCATGCACTGCTGCTCTTGCTCCCAGGTACGGGTAAGAAATGGGCAGAATCTGCTTTTTGTTGATCGACATTTTGCTGCAGTAGGTCTTAGGATTTGGGTCGGGAAGGAGGACAATGGCTGGACATACCTTGAAAGCGACGAGCCCTACAATGACACCCAGGGCAAAAAATACGAAGGCCTGAACTAGCCAGATGAAGCCCCAAACTAGGAACATGGAAATAGGCAATTCAGATTTAGATCTCCGAGAGAATCCATTAGGCACACCTCTGGAAGGGCAACATCCGCAGATTCTGGCAAATTCTGATGCGTCAGATGTATTTACCTTTCTTGCTAGCGTGTCGTCTGGTTTAAATAGGCATGTCAGTAAATCCAAAAAGGCATCGACATTAACACCGACCGACGATGTCCCAGAGGACATACATGCACGACATGACGCCGATAAAGAGAACCTGGAAAATGGGATTGAGATATAAAGTGCATCCCCAATACCGAACGCAGGAACTCACAAAGTACCGAAGCGCAATTCCTTCACCAACGAACCAAAACATGACAATCAAACCCGACATACCCAGAATCAGTAACCAGGATCTACAAGGCTCAATAAGTCAGTCAAAAGTCCCAACCATCTTGGAATCCGAACGTTATGAATCGATACTCACAGCCAGTTCTTACGTGCCCACCAAAGCGTGAAGAGGAAAAACACGGCCATGACGATGGAGGCGATCTTGCTAGCATTCGTGTTAAACCCACAGGCGATTAAACAGGCTCCGATAAGTGAGGAGCCCAGGTATCCCGCCGGAAGGGTGAGCCAGTTTATACCGCCTGACATACTAGTTGCGCCTCCTTCGTCAGCTATTTCACACAGTTAGTATGTTGGCAAAGGTTGTACACTGAGGCCAACGCACGATCGAGCTCGATGGAATAGATTTTTGCGCATGTGAGAACACCCATAAAAGCGTGGCTCATCTATGGGTAGAGAGTAAATTCAAGACGCATATATTGGTTTATTCTGGACGCGCACCTCATGAAATCCAACGGTCAAAAGCCTATTTTCAGGTCATGGTTAACGCTTTTTTTATATAGTGTAAACCAGTGGAACTCACTTAAAGGGGTATACTAGGCACAATTGCTAATCAATATTCGGCAATCGTTGAAAACTTGAGAACAACTCACTGATTTTATTCAGATATGGCAGATGCCTATGAAAACTTCAGCGCTTCTCGTGTGCTTTGGAAGACGAAACCCACCATAGAATGAAAATAGCGACGACATAGACACCCGCTACTATCAAGGTATTCCTCTGCGTTTCGTTAGGTGTTACTTGCGTCTTGAAATCCCGCAGAAAGAGCTGCCCAGGTTTAGGATGGAACAGCGTGGTATTGAGGGTATCTCTTGAGAAATCGACGAGCGGCATTCACGCCTCTGAGCCTTTGGGTATAGTCTATGAAGTGAAATAGAGAGGAAGGCAGGAAAAAGCCTGGGAGGACAATTAAACCCCCGAACTTTGTGCACAGCACTTGAGCGCTGAGCGCTGAGCCTCCGGGCCCCGGCTAAAAGATACGGGAGCAGATCCGGACCAAATCCAAATTTATGCAAAAAAAAATAATTATTTGTTCTACAGTTATGTGTGGAATCATTGAATGTATGTAAGTAGGGTATGGTATGGTATGCAAGAGTATGCAGGAAATGGAAAAATGGGACCTTAAATTATCTCCAGATATCAATTATCAATACAAGTTTTTGATCCTCCCAAATTCAACACTGTGACTCTCAAGTTTGGGACATGACGCCAAGACGGCGCCAACAAAAGCTTCGCTATAGGAAGACGAGCTTGATAGGCCCGCAGCAGCACCGGACATCGTCAGCAGGTCCAACCGCCTTAAATTTGGGAACTGAGCAAGCCAATTTGGCAGCCTTGCGGTCAGGGCAAAAGGAAGGGAGTGGACCTTGAGGCTAAGCTCCATATGTGTAACCAGGGCGTGTGCAGCGCGGGGGTTCGGTTGTGCATCGCTTTCATCTCCTGGTTGTGGTTCCAATAGATCGAAAGCCGGGGGAGTGGTAATTGGCGCAATCCACGCACTCGAGGCAGAACCGAAAGAGACTGAGAGACAAACCTCGGGCATAGCCAGGAGGCATGAGATGGATGGTTCGAGTGAACGATCCAGATCAGAGAGTTTGAATAAGCGTTTGTTCGGTATCCACACGAGGATCGTTGTGGAGGACAGAGAAGGCAACGAATCGGGTGTTGCTAGAAGATAGTTTATCCATTTTGAGGGTGCGGTTAAATGTGTTAGTTGAATGAGAGCGCTTTTTGGAAATGGAGGAGCGCGCCGTTGAAGTTTGAAATTACGTCCCAGGATTAATTTCTCTAACCGGGTGTGTCGTCGAAGGAACTTGACCAGGTCGGAGGTGTCGATTGCACAAAACTCAATTGAAAGGTCGGTAAGTGTGGGTATCTGTATGAAAGGGAGGATCAGAAACCATGAATTTTTGTCGACATAAGTTTGCTGAGAGAGGGAAAGTGAGGCAATGGCTGAACTGTTGAGTGTCTCTATCGTCCAGCGACAAAGAACGGAATGAAACGCCATTGGCGAATGAAGGTGAAATGTACCAAGGTCTCTATTCTTGACAGACGTCTTCGAATATGAGAACGTGTCCGAGAGGTGCTTAAAAAAACGAATAAAAGTTTTGTTTAAGCCCCGCATCCCACTGAAATTGTTTGAGGCAACCATGTGTATTCCCTGCAAGGCCGGGGCTTGCGGACCACAATGACGGATCACAAAGGATTTACATCCGTTGGATATAATGGCGTCAAAGAGGGATATAAGAATGGGCCCGTTAAATCCGTCTGGGAGACCATAATTCGGATTTGATGGCACCAAAGCATCGCCAGGGTTCATGGGTACGATAGGGTTTATTTCAGGAGTTTCTCCAGGTGCGAGTGGAGTGGTATTTTGGAAGCTGACAACGACTTCTTGTAGTGTCGTCAAATTCCCGACGATGTTTCGCAGATTGCCAATTTCTATGCCCAGTTCATCAGCTGACTTCCCACAATCGACGGGGTAATAAAGGCGGAAGAGAGATGGCCGAAAAAGGGAGACGTGGAGGGCCTTGAGGATATCTTGTGAGTTATAATTAAACAACACCAGCTGATCTTCTGGGTGTTGTCCGAAGCCCTTTCGGGAGAGGTAAAGGGGGAGTGCGAGATGATGTAAAGATCTCGAAAGGAAAGCCAATGGGAAAAGGCTTTCGTCATTCAGGAAATCCAGGATGTGGAGGAGGATTTCATTCGGTAGGTCAATGAGGCCGAGCCGGGGGTTGGGTATGCTCTCGGAAACAGCCTCCGAGTCGATATTGACGCAGGGACCGACGGTGGACATGGCCTCTGTCCCAACTTCTTCGTCAACGTCCACATTCGTCTGGAAACCTCGAAGGAGGTCCATTTGGTCACTGGCATTAAAAAGACAGATCCTTAGCGAACAAGCCACAGTGTAGAATCCATAACCCTTACCAATTCGAAGTCGGAACTGCAATATTCAAAGATCGCTCACACAAATCTAGCGGGGGGATTCAAGTTTCGTGAACATTACGAAACGTGTTCTCGCCTTTAAATAGTTGGAGGGACTCACTTTCTAAAACCTTATAAACAGCTGTCACCGGGTAGGCTGTTCGCCCTCGGGAAGACAGCAGAAATTGATTCAGGGTCCGCCAAAGGCACATCGCCTTTTGACCTCGCAGGAGTCCTTATAAGTATGTGTGGTGGTGTATATTCCATTGTCAAAACACGAGTTTAGCGTGTGTCCAAGTTGGAACTACATTCTGATGGGCATGACCCTGGACATTCATACAGCGAAAATTCTGACTCCGTCACGGCAATAGTTCACCTTTTACTCCATATATATTCTCGGGGGGGCTTAAATTTCATGCCGTGGACCATGTAACAATGAAAACGCAATAATTAATATGAGCTTATCAGACAGAGAAATAGCCTATGGTACTTGTACATCCTACCAACATGTCCACGCCAAAGGTGAGGTACAAACAGACGGGAACCCCCTGCCCACCACAGACGACAATGTACAACTGCGGAGTTCTACATTTAGCAACACTTGTTGCCCTGGTTGGCATTCGAGTCCACTGTGGGTCCGACGTTGATGCTGGCTTTCGGAGGCTCAATATTGGATGTGGAGGACTCGAGTGATTTGCTTGAGACGATGCGGTAAATGTCTAAATACCCAGTTAGTCACTTCGGCAAAAGATATACAAACCGACCCCATACCAGTCAGGATGGTTTGAAAAGCACCCTCGACGTTCGAAGCGTCCAGCGCCGACGTCTCAATGAAAGACAAGCCATTCTCCGCTATCGATGCCGTAACTCAGAATGCAATAACATGGGAATGTGGATCGAGGACTCACTTGAAAACGCCTTAGCCTCGTCTGTGGGCACAGCCCTCAGGTGCTTCAAATCGCTCTTGTTCCCAACGAGCATGATGACAATGTTTGAATCAGCATGGTCCCGTAGTTCCTTCAACCACCTTGTCACGTTGACGTAAGTAGCATGCTTGGCAATATCGTAAACCAGAAGTGCTCCAACAGCCCCACGGTAATAGCTAGCGAGTTAAACAATACGAGAAAGTAAGGATAATGCAGAATTGCTAAAGCGGGAGACTCACGCGGAGGTAATAGCCCGATAACGTTCCTGACCAGCTAAAATAAAGTATCGTCAACACTCAGAGAAAGTAAGAAGCACGAGGGCAGAACTAGCGAGGTGCAGAAGCATGTCTCGTCACCAAAGCCCGTGCTGCAAGATCAGCTTACCAGTATCCCAGATTTGAGCCTTCACGGTCTTTCCATCGACGTTAATGGATCTTGTGGCAAACTCCACACCGATGGTCGACTTTGACTCGAGATTGAACTCATTACGTGTGAACCGCGAGAGCACTGGATAGTATGTCAAGGCGCTTGTTCACAACGGAGCAATTTTGCAGCACATACGGTTACTATAAAACAAAACACACTCAAAAAAACGTTAGATACAGAAAATATGATGGAAAACATACGATTTCCCAACACCCGAGTCACCAATCAGCACAACCTTGGTAGACAAGGCAACAATAGGTCAGGAAACGCAACAAAACTTGATAGGATAGAACGCACCTTGAATAGATAATCATAGTTGCTTCCTTCAGCCATTGCAAATTTCTAAGTGGTATTGAGAAATGGTAAATTTGAAAAGCGGTCAAGGGATGGTGTTCAGTGGAGAGGTGCAATAGCGGAGTTCCAAAGTCTTTCACAGGTATTTCCAGCTCCGCGACAATAGCCGAGCGCTGATAAGCATGACACCGAAACTTGAAATTAACCCTTTTACATTGTCGGATTCAATTACTCCGTACCGCCCATCTCCAGTCGACGATCTCTTCTGGGATGCTTTGGTACATCATTGGTTTTCTTAGCCAAATTTCCGGCACTTATCTAAAGCTGTTTCTATTGATCCGTCCAGTACGGACCAGAATCACTTGTCTTCCAACTTTTTTTCAATCGGAAGAGTTCTACCTGTACACATGAATCCTAGTCTCGGCTTCAAAAGAAGTGAAGTTCTCCAGAAAGTGCCTTCAAATTTATCTTAGGCATTCCGTTATTTCAGGCAGCTCCGCTGACTCAGAAGGGCATCATCTCCTTGCGATGAGCTAACCACCCTCAGGCTATCGGGATCTTCAAGCATTCGAGAGTAAGTATGCGATCGGGAACTGCGTTTGGTCCTCTGAGTATAGCTAAAATAATCAGGATAAGCAAGTTAAAAGGGAAAGGGAATACGATGTATTCACTGCGAGTCTATGTGCACCGTCCGACCTCCAAATAAAGCGGTGGGATTGTGTCTCGAGCGCAACAGTTGGTCTAGAAATAAACCAAAATACAAGGTTTCTTAGTTCTACGAAACGTTTACAAAATAAAAGATATACATAACGCACTCACTGAATTATTGGTGCCCCGCTTGAGCCATTTGGTGATCTTAATCGATTTTGCCCTTCCGATGGGCAAAACATACAACAGCAGGAAGTGTTCCATGTCTCTGTACTGTAGCGACGAAACGCCATGTGTTGAGGTCGGCCAAATCTGCGCGTGGCTGACAGACCCCAAACGTGAATAGAGCATAGCGCCGGTGCTTGAGTCTGAAGGGAGAGGGATGCAGTTTCTGTTCCATCGGCCGGGTCGTACGAGTCATAGAAGATAGAATATGAAGCCCAGGAGGTCATAATAGCGAGAAGCTCGCTACAGAGGTACATACTTTGAGGAGTAGGTAACAACTATATTGTTAATACTCCAAGATCGGACAGGTTGAAGTTGATATTCTCAAAACTTCCTCCATGAAAGATAGGAAAAGACGTGTTATGGTTTGAAAATCCCCCAAGGCTGGAAGCGCGTTTCGAATGGCCCCCAGACGCGTCGTGCACAATGAGAGTTCTAAAATTTGAAGTGAGGGTGGTGATTTACAACATATCACCCGCTCGAAATAAGATCATTAATTGCTAATTTGAAGAGACGTACAGAAATTATCTTTCTCTGCATATTTATGGCGGATTAAATGTGGACCTGGGCTTCATGAGCAAAAGAAGCCCGATGAGCGGATCCCACATTTGATGTACAGTTTTGTCTTGTTCGAGCAGGAAGGCCCGATATGATTCAACCGTTGCCCACACCCACTCACAATCCAAAGAACAGTATACCGGTATGAAGATGCCGCTGGTATGTTCACAACTTTCTCCCCCTGAGGCGAGTACATATCTAGCACCAGTACACCGAGACAAGTAGTACTGCGTCGCGCTGTCTTCAAGAACGTGGAGGTGAGTTTGACCGAAATGGACATTGTGTGACTCACTTTACAAAAGTCTACAAGCCGAAACGACAATCCCCCGCATCTTCTTGACTCGGAAACTCGCCGTTGCGGGGAAGCGTTGGAGGTGAACGTCCCACTTTGAACTCTCGAGGAAGTCTGCACATCTCCCATTCTTCTGTCCGATCGACGATGGAGCATTTTCCCGCTGTTTTCCACCACCTCTGCTCTGCTCGACGAGAGAAGGTACGTGCGATGGCATGCGGAGAAAACAGAACTGATACAGTCGCGTTCACACTGAACAGGCCCAAGAATGAAGCAAGAAAGGGAATTGCTGAGCATTGCTTCGTCTCTCCACCCCTTTGTTCGCCCAACCATGTCAAAGATTGAATGTATCTGATGTTGGCAGCCTGGGAACCAAGAAAGGTGCAGACCCCCAGAACTGAACAGGGGCTTCGAGTACGCAAGGCACGAACGGTACCGCAGGCAACCTGTGGTTCTCGTTCAAAAATATCCAGTGACGCAATCGTATTAGGCTAATTCCAATTGCTATCACTCAAGGTCGGTTATCTTTTCTTTTTGTCCTGCAAAGTGTCCAAAGGTTTTGTTTCGATCATAGAGACGGAATAATTTGCCAAGCATGTTTTTTTTTTCTTCACCCTTTTTCCTGTGCCCCTGGTTGGGGTTACATAAGGCTTGTTGAACATTTCTCTGGAATTCTCTCTTTCCTCCTCCTCTAGCCTATCTGTGGTCGTGTCTGGTTCTCTCTTCCTCCTTGCCTTTATTTTAATCAGCTCTCTGTTTCTGTTTTCTCTTTTTCGCTCCCGCTACTGACTCCCTATCGCCATGTTCTGCTCAAGATCCATAATCCTCTTCCTTACCTGCCTTGTCCTCTTCACCACTGCTCGCCCAGTGCGACAGCGACGCTGCCCTGCCGCGACAACTTCAACACCATCACCGTCCGTCAGTAACCCGCCCCCGAATGTTGTCGGGGGGGTTGCAGCCGCTCCTACCCCTTCCCACCCCTCCAATTCCCGATCTTCAACCCCAGCGTCTTCGACTGCAGCATCTACCCCAAGCAATGGTTCAGGAGCTTCAAGTGGACCAACGACTCCCGGCCTGCTTGGTTCCCTGTTCCCGGTTGCCGGATTCAGCAAATCCTGGACCACTTCGCCCTCCTCAGACAGTGCTCTTGCACTGTCAGACGCGAGCTTCAGGCCCACGAACGTCCTTCGGGGTGTCCCTCACACCTACGTCAACGCCCCTGATGGCAAGAGGGCTATGAAGGCACATTACCCACAGGGTTCATACACATTCGGAAATGACCCCCAGGGAGGTTTCTCCTTCTATGCTCCCGGCCCCGCAGCACTTGACCTGAGCACCGCTAAGGAGGCCACTTTCGGCTACTCCGTTTATTTCCCTAAAGGATTCGCCTTCAACCTTGGTGGCAAGCTCCCCGGTCTTTGTATGTTTTTTAATGAGTCTGAATAGGCTCTTGTTAATATTTCTTACCAACAGATGGTGGAAACAGTGAAGCAGAGGCTATCGGATGCTCCGGCGGCAGACGCTCTTCGGCCTGCTTCTCAGCTCGCCTTATGTGGCGCTCTGCTGGGCAAGGAGAATTCTATACCTATCTTCCACCCTACACCGACTCTCGCTTTGCTGCTAATCGCAAGGTTTGCAACGTCGCTCCTTTATCCGACTGCAACCCCACCTACGGTGCCTCTGTCGGACGTGGCGCTTTCACCTTCGCCACGGGTGCATGGACCACCATCAGCGAACGCGTCAGGCTTAACGATGTCGGCCAGGCCAACGGAGAGATTCAGCTCTTCGTCAATGGAAAGAGCGTTATCAATGTCGGTGGCCTCATCCTCCGCGACAGCGCTGCTGGCAGAATTCGCGGAATGCAGATACAGACATTCTTTGGTGGTAAGTCCTCGTAACCTTCCTCCACTTGTGTTTCATTTCACTCATTCACGCTCGCTTTTATTAGGCTCCAAACTCGAGTTTGCTTCACCCAAGAACCAAGATGTCTTCTTCTCTGATTTCTCAGTTGCCATCACTCGTACCCTCTAAATCAGACCCAACCACTTATTCGACCACTTCAATACCCCGGAACCACATCAGACCAGACACTGTAACACGACAACCTTTTCGAGTGAGAGGACCATTTGCCTCCCTCGCACACATCATGCACCATCACATTCATTTCTCGCGGAAAACCAACTGTATTTCTAGTGCACCTTCTCTCATGTCTAGCTATCATGGACGCGCCGGTCGCGTTTTGCTTTAACTTCATCTTCTATGGCCCTTGACGGCGTTTCTGGTATGTTGAGGTAGCCTCATCGTACCGCGTCATTCACGCTCGACATGATCACGAAGAATTACGTCGCTGGTATTGTTTTTTTTGTTTCGTAGTTTATCGCTTCCGAGTCTTCGATCCAGAACTGGGCTGTAATTTAAGTTCAGGCCAAGTGCCTTGACTTGGTTTCTTCTGGCAGGTTATATTACATTGCCCTTGTACGTATTTAGCGCAATCTTCAATTTGATTGTGACGCGAAATCATTCACTGGTGAAAGCCTTTTTTGATTTTTTCTCCCCCTTGACTGCAGTATTACGTATTTCACGTGGCTGATCGATTACAAGCACCCACAAGCGCCCAATTTTCCACATTTGTCCTAAAGACAAAAATATACCAGCTACTCGCCATAGCCCGAAATACTTTTACTGTCATATCTTTTGATCTACATAGCATTTCAGGACGAATGGTCGCTAGTACAGCTTGCATTTCCTGCTAGACTGCCTTCTAGATCAAGCAGCCTCATCTGCGTTAAATCGCCGCCGAACCTCCACCCACCGATCGATCATACCAATTTTTGTTGACCGCGAGTATGAAGCGCCTTTGTTTTCTTGTTCCTATTGGGCGTGGAAGATGAGGACCCTAACTCTTCGTGGCCTTGCCTCTTTATCCGACCTTCCAGTCCCTCTTCTACCGTTCTACGAGCCCACAACGATCGGGTGACAATTCGAGCAAGGCCTGTTGGTCAGCCGCCTCACTGAAAACGGGCGAGATCGAGGAGTCGACGAGGACAAACAAGACCACATTTCCCCGCCGTATATAAACCTTCCTCCTTGTTCTTCCCCTCTTTACTTTGAACCACTGTTATCTACCACTTTTCTCTTCCCTTGGGTGATTTTGCCCACCGATATCATATCTACTAGAACTTGCAGTACGTTCTCCACTCGCCGCCCGACCGTATTCACCCAACGTCTCTCGTTAGCATGTCCTCGATGAAGACCAACCCCTTTGAAATCTTCTCTCGTCGTCGTCTATCACACCCGCCATTCACGGATCGAATGAGTGTCGGCGTTGGTGTCTCATACTTGCATAATACAAGGTATGTCGATGTTAGTCACTACACCCCCTTCTCTAACCGCTCCCCAGTTGTCCTCCTCGCGATCGACCGCCTGGTTGGACTTCAGCGGTCTCCCTTGACATTGCCAACGCGTGGCTTACAATGACGCCCGCCGTACAACCACCATCATTACCATCCATTGCACCGCGGTGGCACATCGATAAGCACGACCGCCTTTTGGTATCTATTCGTGCCATTCGGGTCATCGCACTGCTATATTTAACTACGTCCTAGTCGTCAACATCCAGTAGTCGCCGAACCCGATCACCTTACGGGCATTGCTGTGGCCATTTGGTATCTACTTGTACCATTCGCCTCTCATCTTGACTGACGAATGATCTCCCAGCCCCATCGCTTGCCCAACACAAAGCAAAACCACCCTCGGTCGAAAAGGCTGTCGTACTGGTCGGTGTGAAATGATGCATGGTTCAGGCGTATCTTCCTGATTTTGCCGCCACAAGCTCATTGATAATCGCCTCTACCCGTCTTCGGATGTGGGCACGCACGATTCACTCTTTGACTTCGCCGCATCTTCATAGACAATCGTTCAGCTGTCCTCTTCACTCGCATTGCTAGCTAGTACGGCTCGCCCTGCGGCAGAGCAGCTCATATGATCCAGTGCTCACATCTTGAACGAAATCACCGGAATCCGGCCGACTCGACGTTGTCTGCAGCAGCGTCGTCAGTTGGGAGTACCGCCTGGTTGATTGTTCAATTTTCGCGATCTCCTCTATGAGCTGCTTCTGTCGCTAGACCACCGAGATGTTCCGGGTTCGTTGAGGCCGAAAGATGGTACCGAGAAAGGCAATCGCCACAACGACGAGAGGAAACATGAAGGAGATGTACGTTAGACCAATTATTTGTACCGGCCTCAGTGCGCCCTTCTGCTTTCAAGTTTCAACCGCTTCGGTTTCGCAACTTCAATTGTACCGTAGTCCGGCAATGTGACGTAGTGGTGACTGATTGATCAGCGCCCACAAGCGCCCAATTTTCCATATTTATCTTTTGTTTTGAGATTCGTTGTCGATCGGCTGCTCCCTTGGTTCGGGTTATTTTGTCACCGATCAACGTTCAACCCCCAGGACAAATGGTTATTGTTAGTAACATCGCTTCTTGCTGGATTGTCTAGTTCAACCGGCGCAATCCTTGCAGCCTATCTGTTTGAAATCGCTGCCGACTGATCGATAACAATTTTCGTTGTCCGCGAGAGTGTAACGCTTTTGTTCTCTTGTTCCAACTGGAGGTACTGCATACAGGGGCCTTTAATTTTCTCGGCCTTGCCCAGCCTTTATTCGATGTGCCGTCCCCTTTTCAACGAGCCCACAACGATCTGGTGGACAGCCGCCCCACTGAAAAGGGAAGATCGAGAACAAACAAGGCCATATTTCCCCGCCGTATATAAACCTTCGTCCCTTGCTCTTCTCCTCTTCACTTCGTACCGCTATCATCGCCCACATCTTCCTCTCACTTAGGGACTTTTTACTGCGGCGATGTATCTCGCCTATACACTTTCTCAACATACGCTCAGTATCTAATTACCAGAGTATGTTCTTCATTCCCTGTCTGCTCGCAGTTACTGATCGTCGTCGCGACTATATATTAGTGGCGTGTCCTAGATGAAGACCTCGCCCTCGTGATTTTCCTCATCGTTGCAGGTCATCTCCCGCCATAGACCGAAGGATATTATCCCGTTAGAGTAGTAGCCTGCTCGCTAATGCCAAGTAAGTTGATGTTGTTTCTTACGATTCCTTGCCTTCATTTACTAATCGCCTTCCATTAGTAGCACGTCCTGGATGAAGAACTCGCCCTTTATATTTTCCTCCCCAGCGTCAATCATAGGCGGGAGAGCATCTGGCCTAATGCCAGGTATGTCGATGTTGTCGATCACTACATTTCTTTCTCTAACTATGCCCTGCTTCGCCAACGATCTAGAGATCGACTTTACCACCAAGTTAAGGGCGTCAAAGGTGCCTCCTCGACATCGCCAACGACCAAGGTTCATCACGACGTTCGCTCTACAAACGCCTCGATACGATTGTCTACTGTACAACGGTGGTGCCTCGACAGGCATGGCGGTCAT
>Ga0307509_10007338_pt1 | contig 14453 bp, 20 predicted proteins | sample 10_EM_MG_FD_202245 | JGI IMG/M metagenome (GOLD analysis project Ga0307509, IMG submission 202245) | Populus trichocarpa ectomycorrhiza microbial communities from riparian zone in the Pacific Northwest, United States - 10_EM | ecosystem: Host-associated > Plants > Roots > Unclassified | place... | reverse complement strand
CAACGACCCCGAGATGGAGGGCGGTTCAGGCATACCGTTCCTCCTGGGAAAGGCCCGAGTGGATACTGATGCTTGGGAAATTGCAAGAGACGAGCAACTTGTCCAATTCGATTGCGCGCGCGACGGATTTCACGAAGATGACAACCTGTTCGGAATGGTTCGATAGAAGGCAGGAAGTGTGAGGTTTAAGAACAAACCTGATTGAATTCTAAAGTGTCAAGTAACTCGTTCAACTTCCTGTTTTTCCCAACTTCGTCCATCTTCACGAAGTGTTGCTGGAGTCCGTGCAGGGTCAACTTAGTTTCATCGTCGACAAAGATTTCGAGGGGCTAGGAAACGATAGTTGAGCAATGGGTAAGGTTCTATCAGACAGCTGGACATACGTTAGCCATGAATTTCTTGCACGTAGCCCGAATCTCCTTGGCAAGGGTGGCGCTGAACATCATGACTTGTTTGTGGTGGGGGGTGGTTCGGAAGATTTCTTGAACATCGCGACGCATGTCTAAGATGAACGACGAGTGTGAGATGACGTGGCCGACAGCGAATGACTAAAAGTTAGAAGAAGGGTGTTCCGAGCGTGGCCTTGAGAGGGGGTGACGGAAGAACCGGGACTCGAAACCGCCTTGAGAAGACCCGCGGGAGCGAGGAATCTCCTGACATATCCATAATTCCGTCTCGCCATATGTCCACCCAACCCAATCCAACCCACAACTGACCAGCCCTTGTGACTCCATGTTGCAAGCGGAGAGCGTGTAGACGGACGAGAGAATTGCAATGCCAACAGTGCAATGAAGAGAAAGAGGGACGCAGGTGGTCGAAAGGCGTATGACTAACCGAGCTGTTCAAGCATCTTGTCGCACTCGTCCAATACAAAGTGCTTCACGTTTTTGGCATCCAAGACTTTATCTCTCGTGAGGGCGTTGAGTCGTCCGGGCGTAGCGACAACAATATGTGGGCATTTCGACTTGTCGCGGAGAAGCTCAGCATCCTTCCCAACAGGAGTACCACCATAGAAGGTTGCAACCCTAACATCGGGGAGGTACTTGGCGAAACGAGCGTATTCGTTCTTGATCTGGAATGCCAGCTCCCGAGTGTGGCAGAGGACGAGGACGGATACTTCTCCGTTCACTGGCTCCAATTGCTGGAGAGTGGCAAGGACAAAGACGGCGGTTTTTCCATGACCAGACTTGGCTTGGCAGAGGACGTCCATACCGAGAACAGCTTGGGGAATACATTCCTGCTGAACTGAAAGCAAGGCAGTTTGAGAGCTGGAGCAAATATCACGACCCTGGAAAACGTACCTTCGGAGGGGTGCTCAAAACCCAGATCACTGATAGCGCGGAGCAATTCTGGCTTTAGGAGAAAATCCCTATAAAGCTGTGAGCCAAAAGGGACCAAAACACGTGCGCACAAGGCTCACCTGAAGCCAGTGGAGTGAATACCAGAAAAATTCTTTTTCTCCTTGTCGCCATCGTCGCCAACGCGAGTGGCACCAGCAGAAGCACCGATGCCATTCGTGACAAGGTCGTTCTCGTCCTCGTAATCAATTAACTCCTCGTTATCGTGGGACATGTCGGGTGGCAGGGCAAGAAGAAGGAACCAGAGAGAAGCAGGGCTCGGTGGCGAGTCGTGGCCGAAGGGAGAAAAGAGGCCTTGCGTGACTGTGACAGTTGTGCCACAGAAGAACCACGTGCGCGTGACAACCCCCGCCCCTTGCCTTGTCAGGCTTCCGGCAAGCGGACAGCTAACTCCACCCACAACGATACCCATCGCCAGGGGTGCAAAACCTCCCGTCGGTTTTTCTCTCCCGTTTACAGTCTGCTTGCCCCCACCACTACACTTTGCCGGAGTGTCCGGCTGTCAGAATGGCAGGAACCGTGAATTATCCGTTTGGGTGAGTGCTTTCTGTATTAATGTTGGCGAAGTGCGCTAACCCACTCCTTTGCAGGCTAGGGGGTATGTCTTGAACCATCCTACCGGCACTAATACCCGCTGACTATAGCCCTCGACTTAAGGTGTTGCGGCTTCGAGTCTGTATCTAGCGTTCTTCCGGTATGCCCACTTCCTGACGTTATTCGCCCACAGTGGCCGCATGCTGCACGCACCCTCTCGACCTAACGAAGATGTACGAACCTATAGATCTCCCCGCGACTCCACCTTCTGACCCAACACACACAGTCGGATGCAGACTCTTGGTGTCCAACGCCTATCCATCCTGCGAGTGGTCCAAACATCTGTGTTGGAATACGGTATTTTCCGTGGTTTATTCACCGGGATGTCTGCTTCTATCATGCGCCAGATGAGTTACTCCCTTGTACGGTTAGGGAGTTACGAGGCCATTAAGCAGAAGCTTTCCGGCGAGCGTCGGGCTTCGACCGGTAAATTGTTGTCTGCTGCCGCGTTGGCCGGCGGATTGGGCGGAGTCGCAGGGAATCCAGCAGGCACGTGCGTTTATGGGCTTCACAAACGTGAACTTAACCCCCGCAGACATCATCCTTGTTAGGATGACCAGCGACAGCACGAGACCTCCGGAACAGCGACATAACTACAGGAATGCCTTTGATGGTTTGGTGAAGCTTTTAAAAAAGGAAGGGACCAAGGGGTTGACCCGGGGATTAACTCCAAACACCGTGAGAGTCGCCCATTTCTTCGTCGGCCGCCAATAAAGCTAAACTCCTGAGGAGACAAGAGCCGTGCTCATGAACGTCTCTCAAGTGGGATCGCAAGTAGTGTCATACCATTTTTATATCAACAGCAACTCACCGCGGACGCAGATATGACTACTTCAAGCATTCGTTACTTGGCGCGCCAGTCCCGTGGATTGGATACCAGTTCAGAGATAACCTGGTCCTGCATACTGTTGCCAGTTGCGCCGCGGGAACCTTCGCTACGAGTTCGTACCCCTTCGCTCTTGTCCGCTTATCGTCATTGCTAATCGATTCCTCCAGCTGTTTGCGCCCCTGCTGATGTGATAAGATCGCGGGTAATGGCCCACGTAAGCGCTCGAACTGCCCTCGTTCACCTGATGAATCACTCAACATCTCCCCGCAGTCTGGGGGGGAAGGGGTGTTCGAGATCCTTGAGGAGTCTCTCAGAAATGAGGGTCCCAGATTCTTGTTTAAAGGTTGGACGCCGGCGTTTATGCGCTTGGGCCCTAACACCGTTCTTTTGTTCGTATTTATGGAGGTTTGTCTTCCCATCCACCTCGGACGCGTCGCCAAAGGTTTAAATTTTCCTCGCAGCAATTGAAGGAAGCGTGGCGCGCTTCACACTCATCCTGAACGATTAGACATTACATATCCCCCCAATCCTCGGGCGCAACTCTGCTACCCATAATAGTCCGTTCACATACACTTTACATCACCACGGTTAGATCTACTACATGACTTTGGGTTGAGAAATCGCCCGGGCACGGTTCAACATCTCACCAAACTCCTCACTATTTGGGTGATTCTTGACGAACTCCATCCCTTTCTCCATAAGCACTTGGTGGACCTCGAGGTGGTCGCCAAGGTGCCCCTCCAGGAACACCATAGCGAGGGCCGTTGCGGCCAGTTCTTCGTCACCCCATGATTTGGCTTCCTCCAGCGCATGTCCCCCGACGATCGCGCCAAGGGCATCTGTCAGTTTGAAAGAACCGGACGCAGACATCTGTCGGGTCAAGGCTTCAACAAGAGGGGAAATCGGAAGAGGCTTGAACTTCTCCTTGACCCCACCGGTTGTCGGAGAGACTGGCGGGGGCGGAGCGTATGGTATCTGGGGCAGCGGAGCACGGTCTCCACGACGCTGGGAGCCTGAAACCCGAGGACGACGCGGTGGGGGTGTGATCTCAACGCTGGAATAACTCTCGAGGGAGCTAAGTGTAGAGAAGCTATTGTCGCTGTGGTGGCTCGCCCAGTCGTCGTCGCCCCCGCTACCGTCGCTGTACTCCGTGCTCGAGGGTAAGGGGACCCCTGAGTCCGCGCTGTCTGGAGTAGACCACCCTCCGGGTAGCCCATTGCTGTGCCCTTGCTTCGGCCAACTCCTGGCTACCAGCGATCCAAACAGAGCAGTGGGGTTGGTGAGGTACTGCCAGGCCGTACCAACGAGTGAGGACACGGACATCGAATGGTTGGGAGGTCTCAGCTTCTGGGGACGGACCTCTCCGTGGTCCACCGCAACAAAAGAGGTGTGGGAACTTGCAAGTTGGTAATACTCGCCGAGCCTGACGATCTCCTCCCTCTGAGCGGTTTCGGAACGCTTCCCCTTCGCACGACCGTCTTCGAGGTCTCGTATGAGTCGATGAGCAGCCAGGGCATGGATGAATGGGGGCTCCGACATCCTCCGACCAAACTTCATGCTCTCCACGTCCACGTGAATAGACACATCCTTTCCATTTGCTTTCCCTCGTATCACCACCTGCCTCGGAACGGTGTCGGTTGGTATGATGGCAAAGTAGACAGAGCGTGTGAATGGGTACACCTCTGGGATAGATGACTCGGGAGGACTTTGTTGCAGCAGGGGCGGGGAGGATGAACCATAACCGGGAGACATTTCGGCCATCCAGTCCACGCTCACATCTGTGATCGTGGAGGTTCTACCTGCCCGGAGCAGACCGGTGCACTTTGGCAGGATACTCTCCTGAGAGACCGCAAGGAGATACTCTCCGCCTCCAGCATCAGCGAGCATCTTGCACACGCTGGAGGAAACGGTGTCTCCAATCCCAAGGATGAATAGACGCAACGGAGTATTTCGGAAAGTTGACATGTTTTCGTGAATGGCGTCACGGGCTCTCTGCTCTTCATCCTGGCCAGGGAAAGTCAGATACGAGCCCACCAAGTAAGCGCCAGATAACTAACCCCGTGGACCTCCCCATCCGTCAAGATGAACGCTACTGTGGACCTCGATGTACAGCGAGAATCCAGGAATGCTCTCATTGCGGCGCTTAGTTCTGTCCCATTGCCGGCATACAACCGATTTACATAGTTAGTCTATGGGAGCCAACGTTAGTACAAATATCAACGAGTCAATGGGCCGAGACCTAGACCCACCGCCTCCTCTACGTTTTGATCATTATATGCTCTGCTCTGCGGCCATATTTGTTTATGACTGTCCGCAAAGTCGAAGATGTTGAACAGAGTGTTTTGGCTTGGGAGGCATCGGAGAAGCAGTGACACGCATTGCCGGGCCATTTGAATCCTCCCCCCGTTCATACTGCCACTCCTGTCGATCAAAAAAAGGTACTCCTGTTCGGGTATTGGGGGAAGCTCGAAATGCGGGATGAGCATCAACTGAAGGGCGATCGTCCCGGGGAGTCGTGGGTCCTTCTCGACGAAGCACCGCGACCGTTCCAACTCGTTCGCTTGAATAACGAGCTCGAAATCCCTGTCCAAGAATGTCTTGGAGCGGAGTTTGGCTGTTACCCTCCGACGCGAAGGCCGTCCATAATGTGTCATGTACTCTTCAACAAAGAGGCTCCTGTGGGATGGGCTAGCAACGGATAGGATTTGTCCGCTCATCTGGATTTCGACCGTTATCTTCAGCTTGACGCGCCCGATGTGGCCTTTGGCATCTTCCAGCAGTTCCGGGAGAACACCATATCGCTGTCCCAGTGCGAGAGGTAGAAGCAACTGAACCTTGTTCGAGAGGAAATCGTAGTTCATGAGGTCCATCACAAACTAGGCAGGAATTCAGACACGATACGCCAAGCGATCGGTTTCAGTGTGCATACCACTGTCTTAGTCGAGATGGTCCCCCAAGCTGGAATTGAACCCAGGGAGATCCTGAAGACTAGCTCGCCAGTCAGTCATGCAGTCTTCCAATTTGGGCGGTTGAATGGCTCACTATCTCCAGACACCCGTTCTTGTAGGGCGGCAGCCTTTCCCTCGCCTACCGCCGCCTCGAACTCCTGCGTAGCTTGGGTCTTATCCTTTGCCTTTGCGTATATGAGGCGGTTGTCCCCGGTCATCATGCTGAACGCGCAGATCGCAGCGCGGGACGGGACCGGGAAGACATATCTCGCCGTGGGGGTGCGTTCTTCGGATTCGTTCCGGTAGGTTTGAGTGACCGTAACTCTGCACGAAACTGGCACATCACATTAATTTTGGAATATGAAAAATGTGACAAGGGCGCGTAGGCCATGCTTACTATCGACGACGACGACATCGATGATTGATTTCAGAAGGGGGACGTGGGACACGGCTTTGTTTCCGCCGCCGAAAACGACCCCGCAGAAGTTCGGCTCTCCGTCCTCTCCAGCTGGGGGTGAGTTCATGGTTGGGGGGACGAAAGTGTGGCGGGCGCGGTCAGAGTTTATATACTACGGAAATGTACAGAGGACGCCTGGCGTTGTACGCCCTGGCGCGCTCGTGGCGGAAAGGAACAAGGGCCTTCCAGGAACGGGTGACGCCCGGAACGAGATCCCCGGGATTGATCAGGGGTTTGTTCGAATGTAATTGGATCCGGGACTTGTTGGGGAACCGTCCTCACATTCAAGATCAGCGGTGATCAGATGAGTCGATTACATTTCACAATCTACGGCAGGTGGAAGGCGAGAAGCGGGAATAGTACATGTAGATACATCATCAGACGAGTAGTTTGAGGGGATAAATACACCGATAACGGAAAACATGAGGAAATCCCAAGACTGGAACAGCCCTTGTTAGGCACAAAAAACCGGGGGGGGGGGACAGTCAGAGGAAGAGTTAACGTCCAGCGTGGAACCCGGCTTGGTATTGGTAGCCCGGAGCGGGTTGCATATTAGGTTGTGGCTGAACCTGACCCATCTGTTGGTACATACCCGGTTGCATATGCATGGGGTTTTGGGCATAAGAAGTGGCCGGCTGTTGGATTTGTTGCTGTTGTTGCTGTTGCTGCTGCTGTTGAAGCTGTTGTTGGGCGCCATAGTTGTATGTAGGCGGCATAGAAGTTGGGGTGGGATATCCGGTGTTCGGGTTCACAGAAGTAGTAAAATAGGGATGGGTCAGTGCTTCCGCGGCAGTGATGCGCTTGGATGGGTCAAACTGCAGCAGGCGCTCCAACAGGTCGATTGCTGGGTGTTGATTAGGATCCAGCGTTTAGGAAATGCAAGGTAAACCTACCCTGCGGTGGAGCCTTCGGAAGTACCTGTTGGAATGGTATCTTCGGGTACCTTGGGAACTGCTTGATCACGATTTCGGGCTTCGCAGAGCGGTCAGAATCAGTGCCAACATTGGACCACGACGACGCGGCTCACCGAATCAGCGGAAATCTTCCTCAGGGTCCGATCGTCTGGGGACCCGATTATCCGCATGATGTGGAGCAATTGATCCTGGTTATCCCTTCCCCTGAAGAGAGGAACGCCAGAGATCATCTCGGCAAAGATACAACCACATGACCAAACATCGATGGAGGTGCTGTACGTTCTGGAACCAAGGAGGACATCTGGAGCGCGGTACCAGAGCGTGACGACCTGCGGGTGTCTGAGTCCTCCGAAAGCCGTGAAAAGATGACTCCACATACCTCGTTTGAGAATGTGTTGACCGGCACACCGAATGCTCTGGCGAGACCAAAGTCTCCGATCTTCAGCTCTCCCTTCTTGTTGATCAACAAATTCTGTGGCTTCAGATCGCGATGGAGAACCCGGTTTTCGTGGCAGAAGGCGGTGCCCTTCAGAAGCTGGTACATGAAGCTGCGCACTGTTGCGGCGTCGAGAGCGCCACGTTCGCCGTGCGCGTCCATATACTTCTTGAGATCCCGGTCGCAGTATTCGAAGATAAGGACCAACTTGGTCTCGGTGTGGATAACGTCATACAGTCGGACAATGTTGACATGCTTCAGCTCCTTCATCAACGAGATTTCACGGATCGCGGTCGATGGGGTCCCTTCCTCGGCGTCAAGGTGGATTTCCTTGAGGGCGACAATCTCGTTTGTGGTCCTGGAACGACCCTAGGATGGCATTGAGAGTTACGCCATTTACTGTCTAAGACAACGTACCTTGTAAACGGTGGCGTACGTTCCTTCACCTGAAACATCTCGTCAGCATCCAGGAGCAATCTTGGAGTGTACCCCATACCAAGTTTCTCTAGCTGTCAACCAATTCAGCGTCAGGTGGCGATGTACCAAGGTGGCGATTCCAACACACCTGCACATAGTTCATCTTGGCCGCAAATTATCTTCGGGGGAAGCGGTCTCGTAGGAGAAGATGGGCGTTGGGAAGAAAGGGGACAATAGAGAGGATCTGGGGTTAAATACACGCCGTGGCCGGGTGACTAAGTTATGGCGCAGGTCACAGCAGTGCTGGGTCAACCCTCGCCCACGGTCCGCCTCTATCGGCCAAGTTGGGAACCGGGGATTGCCGAAAACGTCAAATTTTGGCCGACTTGGAGTTATACCCGGTGCCTCCTCGAAAGTGAGTGGTATTTCTCGCAAATCCCTACTCATTTGGTTTATCAGGAGTCTTGCAGGACGCACTCTCTCACCGATGTCCACGAGTGGTGTAAAAAAGTCAAAAAAAGCTCGGGTCAGACCACCGAAAAGCCGCCCAGAAACCACATTCTCCACTGCACACGACCCAACAAGCTCGCGGGGGTTATCACAGTTCTCTCAGGACGGGGAACACTTTGCCTTTCTGTCCCTTTCGGTTGACAAACACAGATTACGCATCTACAATACACAAACACCCCATTCCATCGCGGAATATGTGGTCGAATCGGGACGCGTTACCTGCTTACAATGGGCTCACCTTGATCTGACGGGAAACCAGAGCGTTCCAGCAGGTGGTTCCGATACTCCATCCCCCTCGAAGAAGAAACGGAAAACCCGCGATGCCGCAGCCTCGGAGACGAATCAAGTCTCACCTGGAGTCCATATCGTCCTTCTTGGCTTGTCAGACGGCTCAATATGCTGTTTTTCTCACTCATACGGGAGGGCCGTTCGAGTGCTGTCTCATACGAAGAATCCGACGCCCGTGCACGCCATCGCGACCTCGGAATCTCCTTCACATCGACACAAAGTCTGGTCAACTGATGCCGGTGGTACAATATTTTGCTGGGACGTTCGGACTGGCGAGGTTGTTGGTACCTGGAAGTCTGGGAACCAAACACCGTACACCGCGGTCGCAATACGGCCTCCAACTGACGAGGATGCTCCACTGCAGCTGGTCGCTGCTCACCGATCCATCCAACTTCTCTCCTTGGACCCTCCTCACCTGAACGCGACATCAAAAGTGAAGGAGCTCGCCGCCTTCACTGGCCATGCTTCTCTGATATCAAATATCTATTGGGACACGCCGTCGCGATTCGTTACCTTCGCAGAATCCGATAGATTCCTCTATGTTTGGGAGGTTCCCGGAGTTGGCTCAAATCAAGGTCACATCGTCTTTTCCGCATCGCTGGATTCCGATGTTCGGTCTATTTCTCTCTCTACACACCAATTACTGGCAATTTCGGCCAGCGGGCGGATATCCGTCCTCTTGTTACCCTCTGATCCCCCCTCTCCGACCAACGTCGTAAACCTCGAGCCCCTGTCCACCGTCATCATTTCGTACAAGAGAGCTTCTGCCAACGTTGAAGTGGTCTCTGCTTCGTTCCTCCTTCGTGGTCAATTGAGGATCGCAACAATCTCCGGTGGAGTAAAACCCGTATTCGATACCGCCGTACGTTAACCTTTCTTCCGCGTTTAATCCGAAACTTACAGATCTCATCGCGCAGCAATATCAAAACCCCGATGGAAACTACCTTACGGACGTGAACGTCGTCCTTCGAGATACGGGAGGCGTCCTCGCGTTGGGTTCTGGTCCTGAGGTTGTCATGGTTGTTATTGTCCTCTCGAATTCTTCTGACGTAGAGCCATACAGGGGCCTTCAGGGAGACGGTACGGTGAACCTTCGAACCTGAAAATCCACTCTGGAGTAGAGTTGGGTCATGACCCTTCGGCAGACAACCTGGTGGTCGGTGAAACCGATGGCGCCCTTGACGTCGATCTCGCCGAACTCAGTCTGGGCCAACGACTCACTGCAGTCTCCGGCGGCAACCCAGCAACCCACCTTGCCGGGTCCTCGGAAAGCGAAGGAGAGGGCGATGGCTTCCCACGACAACCAAATGGCAAGTCCGGAAAGGGGAAGACTGCTGCACCCGACTCCGTACCTGCAAGCTCGTTGACTCGGACACTGATCCAAGCATTGCATTCGTCGGACTCACGTCTGCTGGAGACATGTCTGAGTCACTCTGATCCGTTTCTGATACGAAGCACGGTTCGAAAGCTTCCTCCACAACTGGCCGTTCCACTTTTGACAGCATGTGTGGACCGGCTGGGGCGTGGGCATCGGGCGGCGAACATGAGGGGTGGAGGGGGAGGTGCGAGCTCACAGAGGGGTATCAGCCTCATCGCTTGGGTAAAGGTGGTGTTGACCGTGCATAGCGGACACCTTATGACCGTGAGCTCCTACCCAGTACCATCGCTTCTTGTTTTTCGGTCCTTATTTTCCTCTAGATGCCGGATTTGATCACGAGGCTCTCGGGGCTCCACGCAGTGCTGACGTCAAGATTGGCCTTGCAAGAGAGCCTACTCAATCTCAGTGGACGCCTCGATATGGCACTATCTCAGATGGAAACGAGGTCCTCGAATGCTCCAACGGCTCCCACAACGACTCCAAAAGCCAAGCAACCGGCAATACTGCACGTGGTCAAGCGCTATGTCGAAGGAGAGAGCGAGGATGAAGGTGAGGGGGATGACATGGAGGTCGAGATGGATGATGATGGCGGCAGTCTCGAGGACGTTGAACTCGGGGGCTTTGACGACACGGAAGAGGATGAGGACGAGGACGGGGAAGTGGATGACAGCGATGAAGATGGACCCGGACTCAATGGATTCATCGACGACGAAGCGGAGGAAGATTACTCTGAAGACGAAGACGAGGAGGATCTCAGCGAGTAACGGCGCCGTTATGCCAACTTGGGGCGGTATTATCCGGGTATCACAAAAGTAGTATTATACTGGGGATGGTGTCGACTGGACTATTCCTTCTGCTTTTTACTTGCTTTCGATTCTGAAGCTGTAGCCTTGTAATAAGACGATTAAGTACGTGAACCAGCGGAGACTCGACTTGTGCTCACCCTGCGTCTCCGCTTCGTCGGCTTTATAGTCGACTCCTCGTTTGATGGAGTCGTGGGGTCACTTTCCGACCCATCCCTGCTTTCTTCTGGACTGCTTTCGTCGATGTACGTTGCGCTCATCGACACCCCTCTCTTCTTCCGCACCTTTCTGGACACCACATATCCGTCTGGGTGCTTCTGCAGCTGTGTAACGTATGCAGACGTCCTTCCACCAACGGTGACCCATCTGAGTGTACCCGGTTTCCCCGATGGCTACAGGCACGTAAGGTAACGAAGGGAACGTTCCGGATCGAGAAGGAAGGTGTATTTACCAATAGAAAGTTCTTGTTTTGCCCTTTGCCCTTGCCCTAAAGAGGGGTAAGTAGGGGAATCCGGAAACGGCTGCCCAACCGACCCATCTGTGTTTGAACAGCCAACCCTCAGGGAACTTCGTATCGTCCGCATTTACGCTGACAGCGATCTTACACACTTCAGCGATCCAGAAGTGTAATTGCTGTAGTTGGTCGGCCGATAACGTATGTGCGCGGTGTTCAGGATGGATCCGGGCGTGGTAAAGGACCTCGTCTGCACGGGATCATCGTGTCAGATATTCTTGCGAAACGAAGAAAGAAAAATGCACCTGCCACCCAATTCCCAACACCAGAACTAAACGACTGATCCAAGAGCACCGCTTTGATGGGTGCCCTCCGCTTCAGGACCTGTGGCGTGAAATCTTCAAGGGTAGGCATGGACAAAATAGGATCGAAACCAAGTTCCGAAATCGGAGGTTCATTCAGAGGGTCTGCGCAGAGCCTAATGCGGCCCAAGCGGCGGACATCCAGAAAGGCAAGTTCCAGTGTTTCGGCTTCCTCGTCATTCGGATCATCGAGATGTAGAATAAACTGGGTAGGTGTCAGCGTAGCTCGGCGAATCACAATCGGATGCACCTTCATGAACCGTGGCGGCCACGACTCGTCTGGCTCCTTCGGTGTCTCCTTGTAATACATCGCAGGCTGGCCCTTTAGCTAAATTCGCCCACGGATCAGATGGAACGGGGGTAGAATCATATACTATGGAATCGCGTACCCTCAGCATGCCGGTCATGCCAAAATGAAGAACGGGCATCCTTCCCGGTCCTTCGAGCTCGATGTACAAGACCTTCCCTAGTAAGACCGCTTTGAACGCGTTGTGTGATGATGCGCAGACGGGTCCTCACCACGCCTGCCCGCGGTTTTGACAATCCGGCCTTCTATCTCATCACGCTAGGGAACAGATAAGCAGAGGTTCGGGGATCTTGCAATACTCCCTACAAACTGTTCGTGGGTGATACCGCCAGTGTAGACGATTCTGTCTTCAGCGGTTTCAACGCGCGTTATCTTCTTCCCGGTCGCGGTGGTCCTGATGAACTTCGCAGCCCTTTCGACTTCTATTAAACATTCCGAGTTATCAGTCGGCCTAAACCTGGGCCAAGAGACGCGTTCTCGTACAATCCGACGGGCGCACTCACCCGGAAGTTCTGGCATGAGGTTAGCGACCAGGGTGACGTCACGCTGGTGTGAGTCAGCAATCGATCATGCAGACGATTCGGAGTCTTGCGAGGGTGTTCAACTCCGAACACGACCGTGCTCAGTAAAACGACGTGCGGCAGAGCCCAGGACCGTGGACTAGAACTTAACCCATTTTAAGCTTGAACATCTGTCGCTCAACTGGTTCCGTGGAGACAGGATGGCGCGCTCCTCGTCTGTTCGTTCTCCCTACGATGAGGCTCACGCCAATATCACACCGCCCTGTGGAATGTGTGTCCTGCTTACAGTTACAGGGGTTCTACTAGCGCCTCGTAGTGTGTGACTCAAACGGAGGGCCTGCCCTCCAGAGTCCACAAAGATACACTCTTGGTCGGGGGATCTTCACCATGTGATCCTTGAAACGGGAACCTTCTCCCTCAGGGGACAGAAGCGCTGGCTGATCGTTATCGACCGTAAGCACCACTCCCCCTGAGTGCAGTGCCGCGTGAGTCGCAGCGTTTCGGGTAGCCTGGGTTCTCTGAGACCTCTTCCAGAGGATGTTCAATCAACAACTCGCGGGCAAGATCCGGAAACATTGCGAAAAGATACGCGTTCCCAAGGTCAATCATCTGACCGCATCCTTCCCCTTGATGCTAATTATACGGTTCACCCAAGCAGAAAGATTTTTAGCAACTTCCGAACCTGTGCGACGATCCCATCAAACATCTTACCGATCAGCCTGTTCATCGTCACCCGTCACCCTACACCCGCTGATATGAAATGACAGCAACCTGGCCTTTTTCGAGGGGGAGCTTGCAGGGTGGTCAAAATATCCAAAGAGCTTGTGTAAGTTCAGACCGTCATTACCCCCTCCGTTATTCATCGGCCTGCAAGTGAAAGAATCGCAAATCGAGTCAGGCGTCACCGGCCGCGTCAAGCAGCTCATCTCCACTGTGGTTTGGGTTGAGATCCTCGGGGTATCTGCTATAGACTCACGTTAACCGGGGTGGTTTTCCAAAGATCCTCTAGAGGGAGGGAGCAGGTGAACAGGTCGCTAGTGTTTTGATGGGGATATGCCATGATGTAGGTCCTCCGCCGTGTCAACAGGGAATGCGGGACGGCCATGTTCAGAAGGTCCAATTCAACGAACCGTTACCACCCCGTACCGCGAGACAGGGGACCCAGTCATTCAACACTAGTGAATTGCCGCCTGCCAAGCGACTGGATGGAGAGGTTGTGAGGCTGGGGGTGTTTCCCTTTTCCGGAGGAATGTAGTATGTGGTTTGGGTTGGGCGGTGGGGGAAAGGAGCCAGAGAGTTCGATGAGGAGAGAGTAGAGAAAGTGAGTCGAGTCTCACTACCCTTAGTCTATTGATATTCCCGGGACGTTCCCGGGACGTTAGTACCGGGTCTTATCGTGCATGAAAACAAGCGCCACTGCCAAAAACCTGATTTCACGGTAAATCGTCACAGGTCACACCCGCGTCACACGATCCCTTATTGTTCTCGTTTGTCCCACGCTCCCGCCCTCATCAACGGTGATTTCCAGCGCTACATTTCTCTTTTCTCCTCCCCCATCACCCATACAGTAAGCCACCCTCATGAGCGCCCAACCCTTCGGGCTTTCCTCGGCCAAACAAAAGTGACCGTTGATCTCTACCTATCCTCCCCCGCCTCCTCAATATCTCTCTCGCTTGTCGGCTTAACCTGCATCTTCACGGAATCTGTTGACAAAACCTGCTCTGCGACGCTCGTCTTTCCCACCTTTGGCGGGCACTTTCATTCTCGATCGGATTTTGTTGCTAGTTATGGCTCGCCTGCTGATGTGCTGCTCAGAAATGACTGGATGATGTCATGCCAGCCAATTCCCCTCAAGAACCAACCCCCCCCAACGCCCC
>Ga0307509_10007337_pt1 | contig 14457 bp, 17 predicted proteins | sample 10_EM_MG_FD_202245 | JGI IMG/M metagenome (GOLD analysis project Ga0307509, IMG submission 202245) | Populus trichocarpa ectomycorrhiza microbial communities from riparian zone in the Pacific Northwest, United States - 10_EM | ecosystem: Host-associated > Plants > Roots > Unclassified | place... | reverse complement strand
TCGACAGTTGCCTAGGCCTTATCCTAGGTTTACCAGCTATTTGTATAAAGTATACGAGACCATACCACCTCTGGAGACCTCTTGGTATACCATTTGGGCTAAGGTGATAGTGATTGTAGCTACCTATTGTAGGGTCGTTACACCTTGGTATGCCTGCACCGGTCAATTATGAGGCCTAGATAATTCGCCATGCGCTAGATCAGCCTAATGTAAGGCAAAACGCGCAAGATCTATATAATGTAAGGCAAATAACTGAGTGTTTTTCGAAATTACCCCAATCATTTGTGTGGTGACTTACTAACAAATGAGAGACAGACTGGAGGGCTCTACTTGGTCACCCACGGGTCCTGCGTATTGTTTGGCTACGACATCCCGTTGCTAGCGACCTACCGCGACCCAATTATCGCATCCTCTATTGGCCCTATCCTCATATCAATGGTGTGGATTTTGCAGAGTTAAATCCATATGACATTGGGGGCTTGTCATCGGCAATTTTAAGATGTGTACCCTCAGACAGCATTCGCTACATATTTGGCGCCACAGCTGAAGGCCGGTGCGAGCTGCGTGAAGACCCTACACACGCATTACATTATTCAAATTATATTTTCATCCAGAGTGATGAGGACCTACGTACCTGGCTCTTGTCCAATCAACCTAATGAGGCCCCACTTGACGTGCTCGTTTATTGTCATCGCCCATCAATGCCAGCTTGACCAGCTACACCACCGGAGCCGAGACACAGATACCTTGCACCAAATGCTGTCTCTAATGGGGCAAACACCTTCGCCCGATGTAATGTCCACCCGGCAGCTCAACCGAAGGGAAAAGCTATTCACATGAACAGTACTAAGTCTAGTGGATCACAAAACCCCCAAGATTCTCCCCTTTTTCTTCTGGGATGGTCCAGCTCATCATCAGATATTTTCAGACGACTTTGATTCGCACCATAGTAGGGTTGTCAGTATGACATCTCCTGTTGACCAGGGCGGCGATTCTACAGGATGTCAGCTACCTCTCTCAATTAAACCGCAGGGAATGTTGATCAAACATCGCATCATGAAACAGCTATAGAGTTCCACGCATGACGATAAGGCACAGAAGCGTAAGGCGCAGTTTGACATCCATAATTGGGATGAGCGCAGGTCCAAAATGCAGTGTCTTGTTGCTTCTGCTAAAGAACTTTTGAAAGAGGACCAGCTTCAGAACCGCCAAATGGTTTTCAAAGACGATAGTAAGGACGAGCTTCAAGTTAAGAGACTATGTTTGCCCCCCTGAGTGTAATCCATATTATGGCGCGTATATTGCGGCTGCGTCTACAGAGACCCCGAGTGTATCAGCATTTGATATTGATAGTTTTAATAGAGTATCATAATTACACTTAGAATAGATTCAATTTCTCATAGCACGTCAATCAAGTCGGAGGTGTTCATCTTCGTCAGCCGAAAGTCATGATGCCCTGGGGTTGTGTTCAGTGTGTGATGCGCAGCAGGGTTGGGTTGATGTCTTATTCCCAGCCTTAGCCCTTTGTGGACGCCAAGGGACGCCAAGATTCATCGCAGTACGTGACGTCTCGTGGCGTCAAACTCACATGAGGTTTAAAAATGTGTTTGACAACACGCGATGGGAGACTAAGCCATTGATCTAATCTCTATGTTTGGTATATGCTCCCTTTGCAATTCGTTCTTCTATCGACGCTCATTGTTAGTCACGCCCATGATACTTTACCACTAAAGTGTCTTCTACACCCAACCCTACCCCAGGCACCTACAGTACACGCCGGACCCTAAGGGCGAGAAATAAGGAAGAACAAGAGCAGACCCAATGCTCTTGCTCCTGATGCCTATATGAGGTCCTCTCATGTGCCCCATCCACATCTTCCTGTTACCTCCAGACACACCACACTTACGATTGCGCTTTCCGAAAGCCCCTCGACGGCCTTGGTGGGGAGAGATATTTACGTCAACTACAATCCATACCCTCTAAGTCTTACTTGACGTTGCATCAATAGCCTTAGTCGGCCAACCATTTTCTTTGCCCTGGCGGCTTGATCCAATTCATTCATCCACCCACAAATAGCACCCCCAGGTAGAGCGAGACGTCAATTAGGCAAGGGAAAGTAAGCAAACATTCACACCTAACTTCAGAGATTAACGTTAACTCTCTGCTTGTCAGACATCCCGCAGATCAGCCTCGCACGCCCGAAGTTCAGAGCGGAATACGAAGAAGAACTCTCACACATTCGGCAGGCCGTTGCCCTGCGGAAGACCCATTGTGAGCAATGATTGCCCCCCCTGCTGTGCATGAATAGAATAGCGAACTGACAAATTTTTCATTTTTTCAAATGAACAGTGAACCGGAGCCTGTTGAGCGCGCACACTTCCAGCCTGCCGTCACCGATTCGGAGTATTTACATCCAAAGTATCGAGTAGTCTGTATTGGTTATACTGACTGTCTAACTCAAACCAGGACTGTATATGGCAACATTACGTATGCGAAATCGTGGTGTGGATTCAAGCATCCGCGTGGCGCATCTTCCGTCTATGCTACATGGCCCGAGCAAATCAAGGCATATATTATTGCTCACCTTCTTGACCCAAGTCGCCTAACTGAATCGCAAGTTGACTCCATTGTTTCGTTTCCTTGCAGCCTTTCACCAGTCCAGGAGCGTATTGAGCTAATCAAAAGCCAGCACCACCCGGATGATGTTGGAGAGTTCATCCGTCATCTGAAAATTCTGGTCAAAGATTCAGCCAAGAAAATGCAGATGTCGAATGAGTGCCAAAAAGCTGGGCGGGATCTTCATGGCGACGTTGCAGAACCTCCAGGTAAGTATTACCAATATTTATTCCATTAGCCCCTGACTGACAGCAGATCCCAGTGCCTTACTCGGATTGGCACTCCCAATTTTCCCCGCGTGCTTTGAGAATCCATATTATTTGAAGAACCAGTACGCTGCCTACCGTGCATCCGTTCCTCGGCTACCAATGGTTTGTAAAAGACTCCGACATGGGAATTGCCTGGGGGGTTCTGACAACACCGAGCATCATGGATTTGCTCTGAGTAGTAAGAGGGCAAGACGTGGAAGAGGAAATTCGATGCCCCTACTATCTAATTGATGCGACAGGAGAATGTGCCACGATGCTACGTCAGAAGCCGGATGACCCACTCCCCCTACGCCAGCTCATATTTCTCAATACAAATGACGAGATTCTTGCGTGGTTCCTCGCTAACAAAGGCCACGATCCCCTGGACCTAATGGTTCTTGAGTCATGTCGCGATGATGGAGAGGACCTGGACGAACCCCCCGAGCCTCCCAATGGGAGGTATGTATTATTTGACCGCGACGTCTGGGATGAGTCGGCTGGAGCAGAAGACTCAGTGAGGGAAATGCAGGATGAAGAGTCTGTTGACGACGAGGAATGGCTAGAGGCCAAGCCAGAGGGGGGCCCTCGGGCGCCTCATGGCGCTGGGGTAATCTATGTGGATGATGGCGATGTAATTATCTAATCCGCACCACCATTCATCTATCTTTATCCTTTACATTAAAATGGAATAGCTAATTACAGAAGGATCTCCAGGCACTTGGAGATCCGGGCCCCTCAACATGCCGGCGGAATATTCCATCGCAAATCGAAGTACCGGCAAGCTCTAATCCAATTGCGACGGCGCCAGGGTTGCACACTTCAGGCCCTTCTGGGCCTTCTGAGTTGGAGAAACTTCGCGCGCTACGCGCGCTTCGCACAATGGTGAAGGAGCACCCGTGGATGCTTGATTGGCTGGCAAACACAGGAGCTGTATCTGTGAGGCATCAAGGACACGATGGTGCTGAGGACACACCTCCTGCCAGTCTATCTATAATATGCGACGCACTTCAACTCTCGCCTCCCGCAGCTCTATATGCTAGGCTCGATCTCACGACTCTGGAGAGACCAATAGAACATCCCTCTCCCCCACCTGAACACCCGCCGGCCACAATCAATGAGTCTCCGACCCAGCCCCCAGCTCCAGTGACACACCCGGAACGCGGATCTCAAAACCGTAGTTCTCCGCTAGCCCTAAGCAATACCCCATCTACTCCTCAGGTGCGCCGTTCAGCAAGACACAGTACGGGCAGCAAATAAAACGAGATTCACTACTTTTTTGTGTAACTTCTTTTTTTCATTTTTACCCAAACAACCTTACCGTTTACTAGATGTTGTTTTCCCTTTGGTGTCATTGAATTTCTTTTCTGCTTCTTGTTCGTAGCTAGTATCAGACAGAACACAATTAATGATACCTGTGCGCACCCTTGCATCAGCTTCTTGACCTTACTTCCCCTTGAGCTAACGTCTAATATGTTTTTCCCGATTGGGCACGCCTCGCATAGTCTATTCATAGAGCGGCAGACGATGGCCAATAGAACTAGACAATTAACAAGGATACATAACGTGAAAACTGATATCTTGAAGTTCATTGGTGTTTAATCAATATCCGGAGATTAAGATCAATAAATCTAAACAGCTTTTAGCGTGCCGTGTGTCTTTCTAGAATTGGTGTCGCTAAGCGATACTCGTTGTGGCTAGCTTTTGCTTAGGCTCTGACATCGACGATACCTCGTACATTAGCGACGCCCAGATTCCGTCGAACTGGTTCATACCAGAGTCTAGACGAACATCATACATGAGCTCGTCCAAAGTATTAACTTAATGATGAACAAGCAGAAAAATCTCTTTTTGCAGCCAAATAGTCTTTTTTATTAACGAGTGATCGTATGTGATGCGCAACGCCCCCCACCCGCCCCCTAAGTCCTAGCATATAAGACCAGACGTGTCCTACTCAACAAAACAACACACTTTTCATCTTTACCACACAATATATCGCTTTTTCAATACGTCCTAATTCCTATCCTATACCTTTATCAAACGTCCGGCATTCAAACATGCATAAACAACCACAAGCCAATTCACGCAGCCAACCCACCGCACGGGTAGCCAATCAGAACCGACGTAGGCCCAACGTCGTACCAGTCGATAAGGCAGCCAGATCAGGAATGCAGCCGACCGAATCAGGCAGCATTCACAGTGCACAATCGGGGGCGCAGAAATCTTCCCCACCACGGATCGTAAGACGTCTTCTGGTATGACTAGCCAAGCGCCCCTGAAGGGACACTTTACATACAGTAGCGTATAACGATCACGAGGCCGATCAGGATAAGAATGGACAACAAATAACAGAAATCTTTCTTCTCTGCGATGATAGCAGCAATGAGTACCAAAACTCCCACATATCTGATCAAAACCGAATTGGATACAGAGCCAGACACAGATCAGAATGATAATGCGGATGGCACAAGATCAATAACACGTCATCAATCACGAGCCGGGGAGAAACAAACCAACAACAGGGTATCAACTGTCCGAATTTTGACCGCCTCCGGATCGCAGGAAGCCGCAATCTTCAGGCGTACCCCTGCTTCATGAGCACGTATAATACGAAGTAGTGCGTACACTCCACGGACGATCTCGACATCCGGTGTATCGCGTTATTCAATAATGGCTACACACAGAGCCACAACGTCAGTAGTCGAACGCTCAAGTCCTTGGGGCGCACAGGGCATGCCGGGCCATGAGCAAATATGGCCTGAGACTAACTCACGGGGCAATACAGCTATGGGAGCAGATGGAGCCGTCGTAGCGCGGGCCAAGGGACTTATTCTCCTATATACCCGTTTTGATGAACCACTCCCGGGACCAGTTGCATTAACCACTCAGGTGCACCGTGTTTGGCTTCAGGCGCTCAATCACATGTCCGATGCATGGAATATAGAAGCATCTGAGGAAAGCGTAAAATTGCTAAGTAGACATCAACCAATTTTAGAAAAATCTTTTAGACGTCTGGACTAGTACTAACCTTGCCAGATACGCCAAAAACACTCAGGGGTAAGATCCCAGTTTGTCTACCACGTAAAGCATGAGATCGTAAAATTGTACGATCTCCCGAAAGACCCAACTGCAATTTCGCGCCTCGTGGACTACCTGCTGGAAAAGGATAGATTTATGTGCTCCCCGAGAGCATATCTGGTGCGTTTTTGCTCTGATTACCGATGCGACCTATCCTCTTGCAACTAATGAGAGTGAACTTGACGCAGAAAATAACAAATCAATTCCTGGCACCCCAGATCCCCCAAGTCATATGGGGAAAGTACTTCGAGGGTAGGACAATGCGTGGGATTATTGATCCGGCATTTCTTGGGCGCATCAACGGTACTATGATTTGCTTAACGTGTGTCATAATCTGCCATGCACTGCGAGCATGGCAGACAGGAGTATATAAGGATCAGGGTGACTTCAAGCCTGAAACTGCCGGAGGTGAGCCAGAACCCTGACCTTTCTCTTTCCCGAGAAGACTAACCTAACGGCAACCATTTAAGATCTTTTTGCGCGCTAAAGGCAAACGTTGGCATCATGCCCCGACTCGGGTCAAACTCTGATTCTGGACAAAATTTGTAAAACCATCCGTGGAAAGATGGAGCCAGAGCATGGAGTCCGACAAGATCGCCGGAAAGGCTTCACAGACGATTGGGCTGCTGTGGCAGCCGAACAAGAGGGTCAAAGTTCGACCAACCTTCAGCGATGGACAGCACCACGGAGTCAAACTCCAAATAACCTGCATCTTGGACCTCTACCGGAGAGCCAAAACAGACTCCACACGGCAGAAGCGTCTTTCGATTTTGGCGCCGCGTCATAAACGGGCCTTCTCGGATATCTAGATTTGGATCCACTAAGTCTGGACTCTTCACCAGAGGAGACCGTGGGGCTAACGTTGGACGCCGCAGTGAGCTCAACTCCGTCGTGTCAGCTATCTCTGAGTCTTGGGATCTTGAAATGAGAACTCGTGGAAACAGTTCATAGTGACCCGGGAACGGAGGAGGAGGGAAATCGGGCAAGCGTATGAGAGGGTATATAGGAAATGGTGTGTTTGTAGAGTAAGATATAGTAATAATTATTTTGTATTGCTAAGAACACAGAACCAAAAGTGGAAATACTAGTGCTCATCGCCAGAGCGTGAGGTGCGAAAGAAAATCCATTCTGGGAGACGTTGCGATATTGTCAGAAGTAGTTTATTGGGCACCAGAACACCATACCAGAGTCAGGATATCGCAGCCCAGAGAGTCTGAACAGGTCATGTGTAAGAATCAGGGGACGCACCGTATTTGGAGTAAAATCTGCAAGAAGTCATCAGGGATCTGGAGATGATGGATCAGGATCGTGAGATCCTGCCGCAGGACCACAGAGCAGAGATATCTGGACAGGACGTGGCCAGATGAAAGAAGGCCTGACTACGGGAGAGAGAGATCTTGCGTCAGGACGCAAGAGGACAGTATCAGACAACGTGGGAATTACGTAGGAGCCATCATGTGTCGCCTGGACGACAGCCCTGAGCACCAGACGCCATCAGGACGCGGTGGCAGGGCACCAGACGCTGTCACGACGCAGGGGCAGGGCACCAGACACTGTCATGACGTAGCCGCAGGGCACCAGACGCTGTCACGACGCAGCGGCATGGCACCAGACGCTGTCAGGACGCAGAGTGCGAAGAGGTCTGTGCCTGGGTGGCGTCAGGATTCAGGGTGGAAACAAAGGCAAATCACGACGCAACGTCAGATCAACCTGGCATCCTAATTTGCAATTGACGTTCTGTGCATCAGTTGCGTCTGACGCACAGGACGCACAGGACGCAAGCTAGTTTTTTTGCTGATGAACCTTCCTCGACAGAACTTATTGAGTGAACCTTTCAGCTTAACGATATTAAGTTTTACCGTTTTGATTCTTCAGATATATTTTACTCTATCTTAATCTTCTACTTTGAGTTTTGGTGCAGTCACAATCTTACAGTTCACCTCTCTATAGGGTGCCCCCATTACAGGACTGCATGTACCGTTCAGGAGTTACCGATCCGTAGAGCACTGTTGGGTACCCTCTTGGACAGTTTTCGTTCCCTGAGGACGATAGCCCTGGCCCTACAACTTAAGAGAGACCCCCGGGACAGATGGGACTGAAGTCCTGTAGTGCCTACTGGGCCAACTCAACACTTGGAAACACTGTCTGTTCAATGTAGTTTGGAACCTAATTTGCGACACTACCTCCAAAAGTCAAGTCCACTCACTCTCTCACTTCTCCTGGAGTGCTTTCACAACTGAGTCTGAAGGTTCCCCCTTGGGGACAGGCCTGGGCCGCAATTGGTGGGTGAAAGCCTGGACTGTGATGAGGTGGTTGACGTACTTTTCCATGTCTGTTTATTTTGTCTCCGTAAAATATTCTGCCGTAATGCCATGAGGCTGTTATCCTGAGAAGACCCCGAACAATAAATCAATAAATTGTAGGAAAACTGAGATGTGTTCGATATTCTATGTAGGTAACAAAGGTGTTCCTAAGGAGTAGAGAAGTTGAATAGAAGGATACCAAGATGATGTACAGAGGAAGGATGGTAGCTTAGACTAAATACGGCATTCTTTTTTTCTTTTTTTTCTTTCTTTTTTTTTGAATCTCAATTATTAATTGTTTCTATCAGGGCAAATGCACACCTGTGCTCATCCCACCGTCCTAGGTACAACGGACTTTCAACCAAGCATGGGCCACCTAGTCCACAACCTCCAACTACAGTCCATCCCGCCATCCCCAAGCTAAAACCCTCGGACCCTGCCCAACAGAGAAGCCCAGCCCAGTACAATAGATAAAAACTACAAGGAGATGAGAAAGCGGGCCTGAAAGCCACGAACCAAAAACCCCGTGAAAGCCTAGCCTAACAGAAAAACTTCCCCAACCGACAGTAGACACAACCAACAAAGGACAACTAACCCACTCCCCCTAGCCAAACAACCTATAAGCTAAACAGTAGTAAAGCCCCACCGGGCCCAGCTCCCTAGGGAATAGGGGCTCCTGAATGATGGGTCTTGGGGACACAACGAGGGGAGAAAAGCTCCGAAGGCATATAGCCCTGCCAGCCGAGGCTCAGGAAAAGCAGCTGAGTTCAAGAGAATGCCGCCAAACGGAGGAAGGCTTGAGGCAGTCGGAGGAAGATCAGGTCGGCCATTTCGGGAAACAACACCCAGAAAGAAGGTTTTAACATACGCCCCTACTCCTAGGACATCAGCAGGGAGCAGAGGTCTGATGGTGGGCGTAGAGCCACGAGGAGTAAGGTGCCAGCCGATCTAAACATCGGGGAGGCGGAGGGCTAACCCACACGAGAAGTACGAGGAAGACTGACCGAAGCGGGGTCATGATTTTTCAAAAAGTCCGACCGTACCAGCAGACCACAAATGAGATAGTGCAATACCAGAGAGCAGTGCCACCGGGGACAACTACTTTACTGATCAACTGAAACTAATGACCGACCATTGACGAGTGAGGGGTTGCCCACTGTGCAGGGCTACGTAAGCGAGCCCGGAGAAGAGTGGGTAAAAGCACACTCAACCACACCCCCTAGGAACAAGCTCGCCAGGCCTGACCATCACAAGGGAAAGGAAGAGGGGAGGGAGTTGGCTTCAATCAGACAGAGGCAGTGTGGCGTGTCTGACGACAGGGGGGTGGATGGACGTAAGAATGATTTCTCGTGGTGTTGAGATTTCAATCGCCGGAGGTATAGCGGAGATGAAGGATGAGACTAAATACAGTATGTGGTGGCCACGCTATAGCCCTGACCACAATGACAAGTGTCGCTCTAAGCTAACATACCATGATAGGGTTACTAGATCAAATACCCTATTAGAAGGGACAGCACCCTCCTTATACTTGTAGAACTCAGAATAAAGCTTTACAAATAGAATTTAACCAATTATTGATAATGATATCTACATTACCGTAAAAACCTGAATAACTGAACTCTGTGCTATGAAGTCCCAAATTGCCTTCTCTGGAATAGGGGCAAAAAAAACAGCAAAAACACAGCCCTCTCCCCCCTGCTGAGACAGAAACAAAAACAAAGGTTTCTTGACCTTACTTAGAGAGGAAAGTCCAACGACATAGCACACGGTTCAATTATTCAAGTTTTCACGGTAAGTACATAATCAGCCAACAAATTATTTTTAGGCCCTAAGACCTGCACAAATTCTCCGCGCAAGTACGAGTATCCAGTGCGCTTAAAGGGCTGGAAGCCCCATGGGAGGAGTTGTCAAGAGCTCACTGGATGGGATGGCTATCCCTAGTCCCGGGCCGCTTAGGTATAGGGCTGCTGTCTTTGTCTAGGATGACTGGCCCTACAGGGTAGAACATGTTAGTTCAGGGAAGGGGAGGGCCCGGAATAGTATATACCGAACACTTTCTTAGCTCTCCTTTCTAATTAATCTTAGTTTTCGTTGGAGCAGCCCCTTCACCCTATAACCACTCCAGCACCAACACCATCAGCAACAAAACTGCCCTGCGCCCTGTTGCATCCAGTTCGCCCCGTCCCCCGGACGTTCCAGGCGCTTATAACGTAAACTCCAGTTCTGGGTGCTTCGGCCCGGGCTCGTTTCGTCAGGGCGCTACCTTTTTCCATCCCGACGCACCGGGTGCACCCTGGCGCAGGTTGCCTAGCAACCATACCCGCAGCGCAAACCCCTCCCCCCTGCAGCGCCGGAAGCACCCGTTCACCTGCCACCTCCCCCAGAACCCTTTTGACCGCGAATTCCCTCCTCCCAGACGCGCCCAGTTCCTTCCCATGATACTCCCCTGCCTCTGAACCTCTCCCAAACGCTCCCGTACCCCCCCCTTTTCCTCCCTTATCCAGCGGACGTTTTCCTACCACCCTCCCATCCTTCCCGTCCGCCGGACGTTCTCCTACTCCTCTTTTTTTCGCCCTCTACCCTCCAGACTCTTCTCGTCCGCCGAACATTATACCGTCCGCCGGATGTTATACCGACCGCCTGACATCTTTCCCTACCCTTTGCGCCATTGCCTGCCAGACATCTTAGTATTCATCCACCCGACTGATTACTATGACTTTCTTGCCTATAACCGCCCACCCGGCACGCAGCCTCTACACTACTGGTATCACAATTTAGTGTCTTCTGAACTCTTGATATCTATCATTTATTTCGCTTTCATATGCATACATGATTACAGACTATTGATAAAACGGTTCCCTCAATCCTCTAGGTCTGGCGGGTGCTTCGGTGTAGCGTGGCGCGTCTGCAGGTTCTCTCGACAGCGCCATACTTGTATCAATTATTCCCCTCCTCTCGTCTGCGACACCACCAGCCGATTCCAATCCACCCGGCCCCGGTCCCATCCCAAACTCCTGCCTCAATGCCTCCTGATCATTTGAATATCCGGCAGTCCTCTCGACCTGCTTTCCCCGCTCCCTCGCGATTCTAGCCTCCAATGTGCCTCTGATCCGCTGGATCATACGATCCTGCCAGACCTTTTCTGTACCATTCCACGTCTCTATCTGACGTTCCAGCAGGCCTGTTTTCTCGTTAGCCGACCCATTACCTGCGTTGAGTACTTGCGGTTTTCGAAAGTATCGGGATGCCTGGGCGCCAAGGGATCCGGCTACTTTTGAAAACCACAAGTCGGCGCTGTTCATCTTACCTCCGCAATTGGCCCGCGTGAAAGGCACATTATCGATAAAGTCTCCAGTCCGCCAGCATCACAGCGAATGGCACAATATGGCTGCAGCCAGACAGATAAAAGGGCCGTCGAGCTTACCTAGGAACCCCTCGTCCATCGTGCCTTTCCTTTTGGGGCTAGAATAATACTGTGCAAATATCACATCCGGAATCTGTGGCGCTAGGAATCTAAGAGAAATTGGCTGTCCGCCGAATTAGATTTAGTCTTACTGCGGTTAGAAATGATCCTGAGAATGTTGAAAGACTACCTCATAGTTGCTAGAGGCGCAAGTGAACCTATCCTCCTCCAGTAGGTATGCCACCCTTCGTGCACAGCCTACAGGATCCTCAATGTCAAGCTTATAGAGTTCTGTTATAGCGCACTTCGCAGTATGCAGATACTGAGATCTGCCCGAACTGTGCTTTGACCGGATCTAAAACCCAGTGGCCGCCGGCCGCTCTGTTTAGTCTGGGATGACACGCAGGTTATCAATTAAGGGTAACGTACCTGCTCAATGGAGGGTAGGGTAGCATCGCCAAAGTCGGGAAAGCCCAATTCACACCAGGCATCCCTCCAGCACCTGCGGACTTCTTCCGTCAGCGTGATTGGGTCCGGAAACGGATTCACGAAGATTGTCCTGTCCCACATCAGGTCAAGGGCTTTGACCAGGATACTACGCTCTAGCCCTACAGCCACATTCCGCCTACTACTGGTCCGCTGTCCACTTCCGTTATCAAATTCTCACATTGTTGGATCCGACTGGGTTTGAGTTAAGACTGTTGTTCCAAGCTGATTCCATGCTGCGGGCAACCGGGAGAGGAAGGCAGGTGTACGATTTTGGCTCACTCGTATTGGGGCCAGTGTTCTCCGTTCCTGGTAACTGGCCCTCCCGCCAGAAGTCTGACTATGGCCGGGCGTGATTGTTATTATCGCTGGTTACGAGCTAAGAAACTCATTCTCGACTGGTCTCTGTGCCCCCAATCTGCTGACAGATCCTCATCATCCGCTCCCGGCTCTAATACATCCTCATCATTCTCGCCATTCGCGTTATCCTCGTCCTGTTCGCTCACCTCGCTCTGACCATCGCTATCGTAATATTCTCCATCATCTGAGTCCATACTGTCATCCGCTGGCTGCTCACTGTCGTCCGCCCACTGCTGCCCGTTGTCCGCCCACTTCTGCCCCTCATTCGCAAGAGCAAGTTCTGCTATTTAGGGTCGTGATGGGGTTGGCACCTCCATGGCACCTCTTGTCCTACTTACTGTAGACCCCGCGGTAAGAGACGCCGGACGTGGTCCTGCTATAGTTGACCCGTCTCCGCATCTAGATTTCCGGACACATCCCTCGCGGACCTCCCTTTGCCCTTGGCTGCCCTGCCTCGAGGAACGCATTCTGTCAGCAATAGCCCGCCGTTGTTGTGACATAGTGTGTAGGTGAATAGGGATAGTTGAGAGCTGTAGTGAATAGTGTCTGGAAATAGATGCTTTTAGGAAAAGTGTATTGGTAGGTAGTTAAGAGAACAACACGGGGTTTGAGCATGGCAGAGAGAAATGGTCCGCACGCCCTCTTTAAGAACTAGAAATGTTCACAGCTTGTCACTCGCTTTGATACTTGATGGCAGTGGCACAGACGTCGTGCGGCCGAATTGCAGCTGGACACCTTCTATGGGAATTTGCAGCCGTGGCGTCTAGCTTCAATTGGGCCGTGTTATTTTCCTGAATCACGATACGAGCTTTTGGTGTTTAAGGTTCATAAAGTAGATGGAAAGGTTTATTAGCATGCGCGGACTAATCTAGTTCGAGTAGGTCCGCCAAGTAGACGGCAACAAATGCGGATAAGGATAGAGCTCGGATCCCAAAACGCTCATCCCAGAAAGTATAAGAAGCTACTGAGGCTCAACAAACTGGACTCTGAGCGAAAAACATGAAGAAAAAAACCGAAATAATCTGCGAAACAACAAGAGCCAACACCTAGAGTCAGAAAGTACAAGTACAACACACGCCAAATGAAAAACAGCTGGAGGAGAACAAGAATAATCCGCAAAACTCTAAGAGCAGACCTCTAAAGCCAGAAAAGAAAACACTCCCCAAAAAACAGCCGGAACAAGAATGCCGGGCTCCAAGAGCAAGCATCTAAAACAAAAAAGCAAAGAAAAAGCACTAGCGTCTGCTCCCGACAATTAGTGTCCGTGGCATTGGGTCCGGGTGAACTGAGCCGCAGCCGGCGAATCCAAAACACACATAGGCTGGAACGAACAGGAACAATCTGCCAAAAAAGCAACAAGCAAGAACGGAAAGAACGCAGGAAGACTCCAGGCCTTCTAGTACCTGTACACCACTGGAAACGGACCCCCGACACCTGGAGAGCTCAACATGATTAGCCACGGCTCGGGCGGACTACCTTTCCTGACATTGGCTAAGCCAGTGCAGAAACAGACCGGAGAGGACTCCAAACATCTGTTTCTGCTGCCAACATAGATGAAAAGCTTGGTAGTGGTAACCGCAACTTACTCGCCGTAATGTATCCACTACTACTCTCGCTGGCTGGAGAGGCGGGCCCTGACTCTCGTCCGGCGTCCGGTATCATCATATTTGCAAGCTGATCTCCAGAGCCCGGATCAGAGGGGGAACGGGTTCTGCCAGGCATACCAACTTGGGTCACCGACGGTTCGGCGGGCTGCCCAACTCCTGATGCTACCATTAAAAGATGCTCAGCTGATGCTCTCACCTGCACCTGCTCAACAGCTGTGGGGGCTAGATCGTCACTAGGGCTGGAAGCCAACGGAGGAGGGCTGGAAGCCAACGGAGGAGGGCTGGAAGCCAACGGAGGAGGGCTGGAAGCCAACGGAGGAGGGCTGGAAGCCAACGGAGGAGGGCTGGAAGCCAACGGA
>Ga0307509_10007336_pt1 | contig 14457 bp, 20 predicted proteins | sample 10_EM_MG_FD_202245 | JGI IMG/M metagenome (GOLD analysis project Ga0307509, IMG submission 202245) | Populus trichocarpa ectomycorrhiza microbial communities from riparian zone in the Pacific Northwest, United States - 10_EM | ecosystem: Host-associated > Plants > Roots > Unclassified | place... | reverse complement strand
TGTGGGCTAATATACGAAATAATGGATATAAGAGATAAGTCCGAAATTAGGAAATACGTGTAAGGTACAGCATACGTGTCGTGTCAACGTGTCATAGACGGAAGGCGGGTCGGAAGAGATGTCGGGTTGGGACGATGAGTCTTGCGACATCATGCGACATCACGCAACATCATGCAATCGGGAGCAGAAGCGGGTCGGGAGCGGGTGGCGTAAGATGTCATTCGACCGAAGGCGTTGCGGAAGAGAGACGAGGTGGCAGGAGCGGGAGCGGAAGGCAGGCGGGAGTCAGAAGCGGAAGCGGAAGACAGGCAGGCGTCGGAAGCGTAAGGGGTTCCCCTTACAGTGGATGGAAAGTGCTTGAAAGGCTATCCCAAGCCTTACATGGAATCGACAATGATGGATGGTAGTGGCTATCCACATTACTACTGACCTGATGATGGGCGGGCATATGAAGTCAATGGAAAGATGGCAATAACTGTTAGATTGTCCCATTCCCCCCTTTCCTCCTTGCCCTCTTCAATTGCCATCTCAATATGGAGGCCACTGTCAGTCTCGCATCTTTCAAGTACATCTCGCAATAAATTCAGAGAGGCCCCAATCAAGGTCTACTGGAAATTGACCTGAAGAATGAAGTCAAGCGGTGGAGAGACAGAAGATAAATCTCTGCTCCTGATGCTGCCTGGCGCATTTTCCATTTCAAGACCCATGAGCAAGTGCCAAATGTAGTGTGGCTCCAGTTGCACCTTCCCAACCAACATATGGTCACCTTCAATCCAAACATTGATCTCCAGACAATTCTTGACTGAGGCACCCGCTCAGAAAGGACACTTATGGTCTACTTCAAGGCAAACAGTGATCCTGGAAACAAGGCCCAAAGGCACACCTACCAAGAATGTCCACAATCCTTTGTCTATAACAAGTCTCAACACAAGTGGACCCTTCAACAGCAGTCATGGTCTGCATTGGGCTGCATGTACTTCATTAAGCCAACAGCTGGGGAACTCTACTATCTTCTTACTGCTCACCATTGTGAAAGGTGCTACTTCATTTGAAGATCTCTGTAGGGCCTCTGGCCATGCTCAGCCTCTCCCCACCTTCCATGCAGCCTGTCTCACATGAGGCCTGCTGCAAGACGATGGAGAGTGGTGGATCTGCCTCCAGGAGGCATCTCTCCTGCAGACAGGAACATACCTATGGCAGCTTTTTGCCACTCTCCTTTCTGTTCACAGATGCCTCACAACCAGCCATCCTCTGGAACAACTTCCAAGAACATATCTGTGATGATCTTGAACACCACATTCATGGCCTAGGTATCAACAATCCAACTCCAGACAAAATTTATGACTATGGCCTCTTTCTTCTTGATAAGCTCCTCCAGAACTCAGGGCGCTCACTTCGGGATTGGCCATCAATGCCCCAAGTACAGCAGGATTGGACTGGACACACCAAGAATTCCCTCATTGCTGAACAGCTGAGCTATGATTGCGATGCTGAGCACCATGAACTGGAGAGCCAGCTTCCACATCATATGACCAGATCATTGCCTCTGTTGATGGTGATGAGGGACAATTGTTCTTTATGAGTGGCCCAGAGGGAGTGGGTAAAACTTTCGTTTACAACACAGTCTGCTTGAAGCTTAGAAGTGAGGGTGATATCATTCTCTGTGTCTCCTCTTCCGGTATCTTGGCTCTTCTCATCTGTGATAGGCAGACAGTGTACTTGACATTTAAAATTCCAATTGATGGTCTCAATGAGTGCTCAGTCTGCCACATTCCCAAAAATTCAGCACAGGCAGCTTCCAAGCTACCAAGGCCATTATTTTGAATGAGATTGGTCAGTACTTTTCTGTGCCCCATGTCTTCTGACCAGAACCGATCGGATTCTGACCAGACACCCAATTCTGCTCGGAATCCACTCGGAATCCAATCGGTTCCGAGCAGTTCTGATCAGATTCTGAGTGGATTCCGAGCAGAATCTTAGAGTAGAATTAATTCCCCCAATTTCCGCTTGGTTCCAAGCAGTTCCAACCAGAATCTTAGAGTAAAATTAATTTTTTAAAAAAAAACTCATTATTTGTATTTTTATAGCAGTACAGAATATCTAATATATAGAATAGGGGATGGACATGAAAACATGACACATTTTTGTGTCTGAGTTAAATGGAAACAACCCAGACTCGAGAATGCGACCCAGTGTCGCATTCTCCGTGTCTGGGTCAAAGGGGAATAGACATGAACACGCGACCCCAGCGTCGCGTTCTTTGTGTCTGGGGTGTCCCAACACCATTTCCACTACCAAGTACTACCCAGACCTGAAAAATGCGACCCTGTGGTCGCGTTCTTCGTCTCTGGGTTGTTTCCCATACCCCAGTGTCGCATTCTTTGTGTCTGGGGTATGGGAAACAATCCAGACATGAAGAACACGACCCTGTGTCGCGTTCTTCGTGTCTGGGTGGTGGAAGAGGGAAGGGCAGGTCGGGTTCGGGTTGGGAGGCGTGGACGGCGCCTTTCGACATGTTCGGCAGCTGTGTGTTGTTGTAGTTATGGCTAGTGGGTTGGGTTGTAGTTAGTGTATAGAAAAAAAATGAAAATTTGCGGACGTACTATGTACGCCCACCCTCTGTCCTCCATCAGTGCTGTTGTTGTTGTCCGCTGCGGCGAGGGGCTGGTTGTAGGTTGGTGGTGGCGGTGGGACACGTTCGGCGGGTGGGAAGGTGGCGATAGGACGCAAACACAAAAAATGCGACATGTGGTCGCATTTTCGGTGTGTGGGTCAAGGAGGTACACACTGAACAAAAAAATGCGCCATGGGGGGGTGCATTTTGGTGTTCGGCGTGTGGGGGATATGCAGTCGCGTTTTTCATGTTCTGGTGGGTGAGTGAGGCCATAGGACCCGCTGAGCATGATAAAGACACCATAGAGGGCGCGTTTGTGGTGCTCGGCAGGTGGGGGAGGGGACGTGCTGGCCACAGGTTGAAGGAAAGTTAGTAAAATAAATAAAAAACTAAATAAATAGCAGGCGTACCGTGTACACCCACCCTTTTCCCTTTTCCGTGCCCCTCTGCATTCCCCTCGTGTGTTCTGCTGTTGGCGGCATGTCGTGGTCGCCTGGGGTCGCCTTGTGTCATGTTGTGAGAGGAGGATGTGGTGGATGAGAGGAACTGCCGGAAAAGAAGTCAACACTTGTTGACGCATCAAGGAGGTCACGTGACCTCACCTGGCAAGTCAAACAAAATGCGAAACACTGCTGGTGACCCCAGCAGCTGTACCCACTTAATTAAATATTGACTGTGCAGTTGATTTATAATTATTTTGGATTACTAATCCCTTCGGTGTCCCTTATGTCAGGTGATCTATTAAGATTAATGATTTATCACTGTTCTGGCTGTCTTTCTGATCGGAACCAGTTGGAACCAGTTGGTTCTGACTGGAAATTGGTCAGACTCGGTTCCAAGTGGTCCAATCAGAACCGACCTTTCCAACTGGAATCCAGTCGGACAAACTGGGCAAATTTCCTACTATTTGGGTGGTACTGTGTTCCAGAATTTCTGATTGGATTCTGATCGGAAAACATGGGGCACAGACAAGACCTCAGATTGGTGCCCAACACTGGCTGGCTGTGGAAGCTGTTGACCGCATGCTTTGCGACATCCATGGTGTTGGTCAGCTCTTTGGTGGTCTGACCATGGTTCTTGGCAGTGATTTTCTGCAGATGCTGCCTGTTGTCCCTCACAGCTCTCAATCGGATATTGTGAATGCGATTGTTCAGTGCTCGCATTTATATCAGGAAAACGTGCTTTGGCAAAATCTGCAAGATTTATCAAAATTTTCTTCAATTTACAAAGATTTTACATATTTCAATCCTTGCACAATTCACCTTGTAAAATATTCATCTGGATTTCATCAATTGAGATAAATTCCACAACTTTTCAGGAAATGTATGCTGCTCAAGAGCACTTAGGAACTTTGGCATGGGTTTGACCTCCCATTCTCACTGGTATCAATCCAACACAACACAGTCGGAATGAGTATTGATCAATTTTCCAAATCTACAAAGATTGTACATGTTTCAATCCAGTTGACGTGTTTGAAATATTTCTAAGTCCAATTTCCCGTGTTGAGTCATGTGACTTCACTGTCACATGTAGTAAGTTGAAACTTTTCCAAGTCATTCTTGACCACCACCTTTGAAACACCCTCAGCCATGACCACACAGCCATGACTGTAACACAATGAGAACAAGAGACTCAGAAGAGAGGAAAGGTAAAGGCAAGGACAAGACAGACAAGGCAAACAAGAGGGCAAGGCATACAAGATACACCCCCAAAGTTTTCCCTTGTTCAACAATGTTTAACTAGTACCCAACAGACACATGATACATGGTGAAGGGGGCCTCCTTCCCATGATGCAACGAGGAGGGGAAACTCCATCCTCATCATGTCGTTGCCATTCCAACACAACGGGGAGGCTAACATCCCTTCCCATTGTGTCTTATTTCCATTTTGATGTGACGAGGGCATCCCCTCCTCATCGCGTCATTGCCATTCCAACACGATGGAGAGGGATGTCTCCGTCATGTCTCATTTCCATTTTGACATGGCAAGGAGGAAGCATCCCCTCCTTGTGGCGTTGTTGCCATTCCAATACAACGGGGAGGGATGTTATCCTCCCCATCATGTCTCATTTCCATTTTGACGCAACAAGGAGGGGGCATCCCCTCCTCATCACATTGTTGCCATTCCTATATGATGGGGAGGGATGTTCCCATTGTGTCTCACTTCCATTTTGACGCGATGAGGGGGCATCCCCCTCTCATCACATTGTTGCCATTCCAATATGATGGGGAGGGATGTTACCCTCCCTGTCGTGTCAAAATGGAAATGAGACACGACAGGGAGGGTAACATCCCTCCCATCCTTTTCTCATTTCCATTTTGATGCAATGTGGAGGACAATTGCCCCTCCTGGAGGGGTATGCCCCCTCTGCCTTTAGGTATTGTAAGTAGAATGAGAGGATGAGTTTTCTGTACTGTAGTGTTGTGTTTCATGTACTAGATAGCCTTCAATAAACTCAGATATTGTTCATCTTCCATCTTGTTGAGTTTTAATGGTAGAAATATGGGAAAGTCCAGAAAGAAGGTCCAAAAATTACCCTTTGAATTTGCTATATCTTGCCTGATTTTGCAAAATTGAACAGCTATCAATTTATACACACTTGGTTTGGATGATTGAGCAAAGATTGCTAAATTTTGCAAAATTGTGTTTAATTGATCTCAATTCAGCTGATTTTGCCAAAGCAAGTATTCCTGATATATGGCAACATCTCAAGGTTCTGCACCTCTGAAAGAACATGTGATTGAATGCTGCCCATGCTGATGCCCAGCAATTTGCGAAATGGCTCCTGGATATAGGCCATGGCCGTAACTTTGTTGCCGGTTCCAACAATCAAGTCCTCCTCCCTCCAGAGATGACCGTACCTGATATTGATGCTCTGATTATGTCTATATACCCAGGTATGCCCCTTCTTGCTTTGTTAGTTCTCAAGGCTGATTTATGGTGATGAAGGTGTCAATTCAAATCCTGCACCTGCTCCTGACTACTTTTTGAATCAGATGATTCTTGCTCCTCAAAATGCAAATGTGTCAGACCTTAATGAGTTGATTCTGCAGCAGATGGCTGGAGATGCCTGTCAATACTCAAGTGCAGACAAGATCACTTGCAAAGCCAGTGCCAATCCTGACAATGCCAAACCAATTGCTATTGAGGTCATGTGTTCTATCATGTCTTCAAGTCTTTCCCCTGGTGAGCTTAATCTCAAAGTCAGCTGTCCATAGTGATGAGCAGGGGTTTCAGTCAAGGGTATGAGGGGCAGGGGTAAGGGTATGGATATTCAGACCCTCCAAAACCCCTACCCCTCACCAGGGGTACAGGGGTTTAAGAAGTCCAGTGGTTAAAAAAAATAATACACTATTTTTTTGGAGAATGTTTGGTTTGAGTAGTGTAATACCCTATGTGAGCTCACTAAAATGTATTTTTCATCACAGTTCCATGGTAAATAGACATATCATTGCACTGAAAGTATTATGAACTGTAATGATAGAGAAAACCCCAGGGGTTTTAGTCAAGGGTATGAGGGGTAGGGGTAAGGGTATGGATATTGAGACCCTTCAAAAACCTGTACCCCTGGTGAGGGGTAGGGGTTTTGGGGGGTAAGGGTAAGGGTATGGCTTGCTGTACCCAGGGGTTACCCCTGCTCATCACTAGCTGTCCAGTCATCCTTCTCCGCAACCTGGATCCATCTCAGGGACTCTGCAATGGCACTCATATGGTAATCACTCGAATGGGTGACCAGGTTCTTGAGGCCTGCCTTATTGGAGGTGAGCACAGCAGTGGGATAGTCTTTATCCCTCGAATTTCCCTGATTCCAACTGGTGCAACTGATCTCACCTTCCAAGCATCACCAGTTCCTGGTACAGCTTGCATTTGCTCTCAGTATCAACAAGGCTTAGGGACAGTCAGTGAAGTCTGTTGGCATCTATCTCAAGACCCCGGTCTTTGCACATGGTCAACTTTACGTAGCTCTTTCTTGTGAGCGAACATCAAAGTGCTTCTGCCATCTGAGGGGCCAGACATGCTAGAGTTGACTATCCATAATATTGTCTACAACAAAATTCCAATTGATTGATTCTGTTCCCTCTTTACAAAGTGTTATGAGGCCAACAATCACAGTAACAGTGCCAGCCACCCACAGTGGCTGACATGGCTGACCCATCACCTGTTCTTCATTGACAGTGCCTATAAAATGATTCTGGGGGCTCTCTATCTTCTCCAGTCACTGATGCCTTCAAATGAACCTCAAATTGGACTCTCCTGCTTCTCGGAAATGGCCATCATTGCCCAGAGTGGCACTATTCCCAAATCAAAGACTGTGGTTCTTGATATTGTGATCTTCCTTGGCAGCAAAAAGCACTGGACTCTGATGGGCTCTCTCTGATTGGCTCTCTCTGATTCTTCAATGCCAATAATATCAAGTTCACCAACTTGCTGGAGGGCTTGCTCTGTATGATAAAAGTGTCAGTTGGTCCTGCCCCCCCTTTTTTCTTTGGCAGCTTGGTCTGATCCCCGATTCAGTTTGCACAGTCGCCTGCTGATGCAGCCATTTATGGCACCTTGCAGAAGGACCACATGTTTATTGGTGATGTTCACTCAGTAAGTGGACAACTCAATATTATACCGCATGGCAGAGATTGATGCGCCCTCTAGATCACTCCTCTTGGACCTGCCCCTGAGCTGGACAAGCCCAGTCCCCTCTTTGATCCTGCTGTATGCCCACACATCTTTCTCTCTGGCCTCACTCTCAAACGAAATATGGAGGCTGGCTCCTTTACCCTTGACATCGATGTCTGGGTTTCCACATTCAAGGATTCCTCCACCCCCTCATTCAAGCCAACTGCCCCCTTTCTCTGCATCATCTCAGACTCACCCTGGTATAGATCCTGTGGAAAACCTGTTCCGTACAACCGTTGCTTCATATCTGTCTCCAGCACCCTCAGCAATGTGTCTATAAAGATCCTACAGCACAAGATCTTGAAATCAAGCACTTCATCACCACTGTAGAGGACATTGTCTTTTTGGGACAGCTGTCTGATTCACCTTCAACACCAGCAAAGCCAATTCTGAATGCCCTTGATGGTAAGCCCTGCAAAGCATTCCAGGCTCACGATTGGTCTTGCTTACTATTAACTACTATTACAGGTTCTAACTCTCAGGCACACAGGGGCTTCAGCTTCTTCAAAGGCACTGGTGCCTCAGCTAAACGTCAGGCTCCTGAGGACTCAGGGCCATCTACCTCAGCCTCAGCCTCAGCACCCTCTACACCACCCCTGCCCCAGCTGCAAAGCATCTGTGTACAGACAATCTCCCAACAGGGCCATCAACCTGTCCTGCCTCAGCCCTGAACAAACAGTCAAGTAGTGTCACAGTCGCAACTCTGAGTTCGAGTGCTCATGGTTCAACTCACGATGTCATATATGCCTGAACTGTAATAGTACTAGATTATTTTTATGCCACTGTATATGTAACCAGCTCTGAATTATATGCCTTTGAGTGAGGCTTGCTCCCTTTATAACACACATTTTGAACATCCTTTGTGACTTCTTCAATACATATGTTTCTGTGACATGTAACCATTAACATTGAGTGGTGTTCGCTTAACTGTAGCCTTCTCTCTTTAAGCCCTCAGTTTGACTTTGCGTTGCTCAGACCTGGGACCAGTGGACCCTCATGCATCAACAGGCCTGCCAGCTGCCATGTGATTTTCACTTCCTCCATAGTCTGCCTCTTCTTGGTGGCTGACATGTATGCCATTCTCTCATATTCATACCTGCCATAGTCCAGAGATCACCAAGCAAACCCAAACATGTAAGTTCTGCAGTTGTATTCGACACCTGTGCTTATTGTCATAAAAGGCTCTCACTTTTCTATATCCATCAGTGCTCCCAACTCAATGCTTCTTCTGCTAGCAACAACCTTCAAAACTGCAAGATCCTTTCTCTTATGGAGAGCGTGCACCTGGAGTCCACTGATGCTGGAATACCCAGGTAAGTATTGACCAATTCATTTGGAAATCTATAATTGCTCATGGACTCCCATTTGAAGGTCATTGACAGTGACCCTCCAGGTACTTGTGCCACCTCTAGCCTCATTCCAGGCCTCCTCTTCTATTATGGTGCCTCCAAGTATGTAGCTGTCTCTCACTCACAAGCTCACATCTCCCATCTCTGCCCCCTTTCCAGTGCATTTGCTAGGCAAGGGCCTGGTGTTGTTCACTGGACTTGCCCTTCTGGGTTGTCCAGAACCTATCCTATTGACCCATACTGTGGAGCTGGCCACACAAATCTATGTTTGATCCAAAAACCATCCGTTCTTTTGCCAATCTCTGGGGCACCATGCATTATGTCAACAGTGACTGAATTGTGTTTTGTCAGGGCCCCCCAGAACTGTATTTTATTCAGGGCACAGTGAGCCTCTTTACTGTCGGCTTCACCCAATCCTGACTGAGTCCCTGCTTCTAGATTGCCCAGGTGCCTGTGATTGGATCCAACCTACCTTTCTTACTGCCAGACTGTGATTTTGTAGAAGATATTTACTTGGTCAGCCTTGATATTCTCTATTTGGTAATATTACATGCCTACTTTGATAGGCTGTATGCATTGGACCTGCTCCACGGGACAATATTAAATATGAAATTGATATCAGCTGACAGGTCACCATGCATGTCTCAGGCCTGGCCTTTAACTGTGATCTGGATGAAGGGACAGTTATGATTGATGTCAATGTCAACATTTCCTCATACAAGAATGCAAGGAATGGTGGTGGAGTGAATGTGCTTCACCCTACTGCCCCTTTTCTATGTATGATTCCAGACTCTTGAACCCAGGCCAAGCCAATGCCCTATGAAGACCACTTTGTGTCAATCATAGGCACTCTCACCAATGTCATTTTTATCCAGGGTGACAGGCAGGCATCAAGGCATTGAGTGTTTCCACATTGTGGTGGAACACATGGCCTCTCTTGGCCACCCTCATGCCAATGCCAATGGTAAGTCTGTATCAGCTCTATTCAAGACTTCTAAGGCGAAAGGAGTCAATGCTACTTATACCTGCCATGGTCTGGCACTTACCCAACCTTGTTAGCGCAACAAAGCCGAAGCATGAAACGACCATGAGCGGAGCTGGGAGTCCATGAAGAGTCGGCAGCAAAATTACTCAAAAGATCAGATGCTTGATGAGAGCCTATTCGGTAACTTTGTATTCCATGAAATTTGTCCTCTCCTCTTTCTTTTGTATGGTTGGTACAGATCTATACATTTGATGTACTTTTTGTAAATGCATACATGACTGGCAGTGCCTTCTGATTTCCCCTAGCCCCGTGCAACACACGGGTCAACTTAGTATATGTATTCCTATAAAAGGTTTCCAACCTGTTTGGACCATCTTTCAAGTTAGACCAGACTGCCTAAGGGCAACTCAATCTGGCAAGGCGCGGAGCGGGACAAGTTCGTAGTAGCATGGGATCCTAATGGTTTCGTTTATGGTTTCGCTTTATAAAAGCGAAAAGAGCCGGGCCTGAAAAAAGCAGGTCATCATGTAAATGGGTCAGATGGCAGCAGTGGCTGACTGAAAGCAGGCCTTGAAACTTCCACAGGTCATTGAGAGTTGAATGGCGGGTTGTAGTACACTCAAATGGTCCACAGGTCATCCAAAGGTGAACGGTGGGTTAAATACTGCAGGGGTTTCCATACAGTCTGGTCACACAACTGGTCCAGACTGACATCTTTCCCTTGGTCCAGTCATAATCTTTCCAGGTCCTTTTTCATTTATTTTATATTTTATACTGGGGAAGCACCGCCCACGTCGGCTGAGCCCTTGCTTGCCATATTTTAAGTGCAAATTTACATAACATTATTACAGCGCTTTCAGTAGAATGGGATTGTGGGATTTTTCTGTTGAACATCACGTACGTCATTTCCCTTTTGGGAATTCATGTCAGAGTGCTTTCCTCAATGTTCCTCTGCCTTCCTTGCCTTCCCACTGCCCTTCTTATCTTTTCCATACACTCTTTTACTCTTATACAACTGTCTTTTATCTTTACAAACAAAAATATGGATGATGGTAATGGACTAAGCTACTGCTTTGACAACTCAATCTTCAGTGTCCCAGCCTTGATTCCAGAGATTTAGAGCACATTCCTTCATATCGGAGCTTATCTTTCGGTTTTCCATAGCTTTAGTGCAAGTAGACAGTCAAGAGTGAGTGGAAGAGGGAGAATAGATGGCGTAAAACATGGTCTCATGCTCATTCCCAAAATTGAAATGACATATGTCACAGTCAACAGAAAAATCCCACAATCTCATTTTATTCTGAAAGCACTGTAAATAAACATGTATAATAGACAAGAAAACCAAAAAGGATGTAATGACCAATCGAGTAGTACCTTTTTCAACTTTTTCGAGGGTGAAAGTGGGGCTTCATGCTTCATTGCTTTGGGGCAGTTTCAAGTTATAGGGTCAAAGACTAAAGTACATACAATAGACGGGAAACAAAGCACATGCACCTTCAAACGCATGCAATTCCAAATTACAGCTGCCTACACATTTGCTGATTACTGATCTCAAGGTCAGACCATACCATAGGTCCATATGTTATAGTGGCCATTGGTTCACCACTGACCAGAACACTCAGCTTATTTAATCTGTACGTGGCATTGTGACATGCGCAGTTCGAGTCGTCATTCCATTTGGCTGTTGTGAGCAAGTTGTGAGACTTTGAGGATAGAATTTTCAAGCATCAGCATGATGTCCAATTGATAAATGAAGACCACAGATTGGCGAAAATGGACAACGACACCAAAAATGGTTATACCATTGGGTTGTAAATAATTGTAGACAGATCACATAAAGTAGTTATATAAGTAGTGTTTGGAAGTCCGGGCCCAGGACTGGAAAAAGACTGGGACTGGACTGGACTTGGACCAGCCAGGACTGGAAATCACAGGACCGCACAGGACCATAACCGCAGTCCGGTCTGCGGTCCTTTGCCATTTCGAGAATTCCAGGACCAGTTAAAGACCGGTCTGGACCAGTCCGGACCAGTCTTTTGATAGGTAAGTTTATTAATATCCTCAGCATCTTTAGGACTCTTATTTACTAGCCGCAGTTTATAGATTGGTGAATGGCGAGCTTTTTCCCATGAAGACCTGCCATTCATCGACTTATGAATGGCGGGTTTTTTTGGCAGGAAAGCCACCAATCATCAAATTATGAATGGCAGGGGGGTTTTTTGCATGAAAACCATACATTTATTAGTCTAACCCCCACCATGCTGCTCAAAATGTTGTATAAAATAAGACCAGTCTGGACTGGTTGCCGACCGGTCCAAGACCGCGGTCTTTTGCTGGTCCGGTCCTTACCGGTTGCAGTCTGGTCTTTTGGACAATGTAGGACCGGTCCCAGTCCCTTTCTTTGCTTGCAGGAGCAAAAAACTGGACTGGACCAGACTTTCAAACACTATATATATGCAAGATTGGTCATCTCAGGTGGGTGTGGAAAAAAGAATTATGGCATCCCAACAACCCTTGCAAGCACGGGAATTATTTCATTTTACAAACTGAACTAAGCAGGGGTCCCATTTGCCATCTTATAGGCCTCAGGCCCAGTGAAAATTGCATCTGTGCAAATATATTAAGACAATATTACATAATTTTAATTCTATTAGCAACAATGGTCAATCGACATCAATTGATAAGAAACTTTCGAACAACTATGTGGCCAAATTGCAATGCGTGTGGCAAAACCGATCGTGAAAGTGCTCTCTCCTCTTTCTCGCCCTGAGCAAGTTCTTCCTGGCAATAGCAACCCCTCTGGTAAGCATTTATCTTCTCACGTTGGTTACTAGAACACTTAAACTTGAATGTTAAAGATGTCCGAAACTAGCGAGAAGCCCTTGTTGCAGACAAGCCCAAGCTTGGGATGGGCTGAAGAAAACAGTGTTTCCCCTCTCCAGAAAGCGATGCAGGATGACCAAGACACCACAACTCGGGACCCCGCAGTCAAAAATTTCCTTTTGGGCTCACATAGTGTTTGGAAGTCCAGTCACAGGACCGGAAAAAGACCGGGACTGGACCAGACTCGGACCACTCAGGACCGGAAATCACAGGACCGCACAGGACCGCAACCGCAGTCCGGTCCGCAGTCCTTCGCCATTTCGAAAATTCCAGGACTGCACAAAGACTGGTCTGGACCAGTCTGGACCAGTCTTTGTGGGAGGTATATTTTATTAATTTCTGCGAACAATATTTTGTTTACAGGTACGTGACAGACGTGACATCGATGATTGATCAACACCCACCACCACCACCACCCTGCTCAATGACACGCCGACCATCATTTGCCACGCAAACGAAGACTTGGGGAAGGCAGGAGAAGGGGTGGGGAATGGGTGTGATTCACCCTTTCCCCAATACAGGTATTTCTTTAATGAAATATACATTATACCGTTTACTGACATTTTTTTTTACCCTTTAACTACAGGTTTTGACGCAACGAGGAGGTACCCACACCTCATTGTCGCATTTGTTATGTACCCCACCCCCACCCCCACCCCGGACCTTCACCACCAGCTCCGAGCTTCGATGTGACAAGAGGGGATATCCCCTCTCATCACGTCGAGTTCCTTCCAACTCGGTGCGACGAGAGGGGATATCCCTCTCATCGCGTCGAGTTCCTTCCAACTCGGTGCGACGAGAGGGGATATCCCTCTCATCACGTCGAGTTCCTTCCAACTCGGTGCGACGAGAGGGGATATCCTCTCATCGCGTCGAGTTCCTTCCATTTCGACGTGACAAGAGGGGATATCCCTCTCGTCGTGTCGCAGGTAGTTCAATAACAGTGTAGTGTTGCAAACGGTATACAGAACGACTACATTGTAAGGTTTTGAACCATGCTACCGAATTCGGCCGTGGCTATATAATATATAAGGGGATACATTTGTATTGTTCTAAACAAAAGTAGCGCGTTCGCTACATGACACATAAGGGTGCCAGTCCCACACCGGCAGTACTGCCGGGAGACACCGGCAAGGACATCCATGGAACAAATGCTTACCAGAAGGTGCCGGACTATGCATTGGAGATTTCCGGAAAGGTTTTTAAACAGATAAGTATATTAAACAACATCTGGAATGAATTCTTTGCCGGATTTTGTGCCGATTTTTCGGCATTTTGGGCAGTGCCAAAGGCAATCCAAGTGTGGGAAAACACTGCCGACAGATACTGGATAATATTCCGGCAAGCATTAAAAACACTTCCAGCATGATTTCTTTGACCCATTATTTTTGTGGCCGATGTATTACCATTTTGGGCCATGCCGGATGCAATCCGGAGGTGGGAAAACATTTTGAAAGACTGCCGATGCATTTTGGATAATGTTCCGGCAAGCATTGTTGCAAAATACACTTCCGGCAGTGTTTTCATGATTTCTTGACCCATTATTTTTGTGGCCGATGTATTGCCATTTTGGGTCATGCCGGACGCAATCCGGAAGTGGCAAAACGTTCTGAAAGACTGCCGACGCATTTTGGAAATTTCCGGCAAGCATTGGTGCAAGATACACTTCCGGCAGCAATTTCACAATTTCTTGACCCATTGTTTTTGTGGCTGTTGTATTGCCATTTTGGGCCGTGCCGGACGCAATCCGGAGGTGGGAAAACATTCTGAAACACTGCCGATGCATTTCGGATAATTTTCCGGGGGGCATTGGTGCAAAATACATTCCGGCAGCAATTTCACTATTTCTTGACACATTGTTTTTGTGGCCGATGTATTGCCATTTTGGGCCGTGCCGGACGCAATCCGGAAGTGGGAAAACATTCTGATACACTGCCGACGCATTCTGGATCAAT
>Ga0307509_10007335_pt1 | contig 14459 bp, 16 predicted proteins | sample 10_EM_MG_FD_202245 | JGI IMG/M metagenome (GOLD analysis project Ga0307509, IMG submission 202245) | Populus trichocarpa ectomycorrhiza microbial communities from riparian zone in the Pacific Northwest, United States - 10_EM | ecosystem: Host-associated > Plants > Roots > Unclassified | place... | reverse complement strand
TCGCCATGAACGCGATGATGAAGCTGACCGCGATCGGCGCGGCGAGTGCGGGGATGATCGCGATCGAACCGACGAGGAGGAACGAGAACAGCAACACCGCGACCGGCGGCCGGCGCGAGTTGAACAGGTGATCCGAGATCACGCCGGCGAACACCCCGCCGAGGATGCCGGCGACGCACGACACCATGCCCCAGTGCTCGACGACGAACGACGGGTTCGCGATCGCGCCCGTCGCATGATCCTTCACGTTGAGCCCGACGCCGTTCGCGAACGTGCGGAACCACTTGAGGATGCCCTGGCGCAGAAAGCCCGAGCAGCCCGAGATGAACGCGATCGTGAGGATCACGCGGTTCGACAGCAGGCGCTTGATCACGACGATCGCCTTGTCGGGCGGACCGTCATCGCCGCTCGACGCGTCGGCGACGTCGAAGTTCCCGAGCCCCGCCTCGGCCGGCGTATCGCGGACCCAGAGGTACGACGCGATGAAGCTGAGCGCGATCAGGAGGCCAGGGCCGATGAACAGGATCGGCAGCGAGCCGGTCTCGGTCCGCGTCCGTACGCTGTGGCCGAAGATGTCGACGAGCTTCGGGGCCCAGTCGTACGCGAGGTAGAGCCCCAGCGAGATCAGGATCCCGAAGATCCCGCCGAACGTGCCGCGCTCGCGCAAATGAAACCAGGACGCGTTGACCTTCACGATCGACACCGCGCCGAACGACTGGAAGTACATGTTGACCGCGTTCAGCACGATCAACACGCTCACCGACGGTACGGTGTGGTTCCTCCACATCAACAGGCCGATCACGATGTTCGCGGCGGCGGCGCCCGCGGCCGCGAGCAGCATCGTGAACCGGCCGCCGAGCTTGTCGCAGAGCGGCCCGTTCACGAGGAAGGCGAAGCCGTAGACCAGCGCGCCGATCGCGTCGATGTCACCGAACTCCTGGCCGGTGATGAACTGCTGATCCTTGAGCGCGTTCAGGTTGTAACGCCCCATGTAGAGGAACGCGTAGGTCAGGCCGAGCGGCACCCAGTTGAGCACCCGACGGTGCTTGAACTCGGCGCTATGCCCCAGCTCGACCTTGGGCAGGCGCCGCACGACGATCGCGATCGCCACGACCAAGAGAAGGATCGGGGCGACTTCTTGAGTGAGCTTATCCACCGCGGGGGCAGCTTACACGACGTGATAACCTCGTCGCGATGCGCTGGTACGTGCTGCTGTTGGTCGTGGTCGCGTGCAAGCAAGACGCGGCGAAACCGGTACCCGGTTCTGCCGGTTCTGCCGGTTCCGCCACGATCGCCGCCTCGCCGGGAGTCCGGATCCTCGTCGACGGCAAGGAGGTCGCGGTCGCGTCGCCCGCGCACCTCGCGCAGTGGCCGCGGGTCGACACGCTCGTCCCGACCGACGCCCGCCGCCTCGGCCGCTGGCAGGACGTCGAGCTCTCCGGCGGCGCGAAGCCCGCGACCATCCACAGCCCGTCGGGGACGTATCCCGATCTCGTGCCGGCGCTGTTCCCGTCCGAGGACGGTACGTTCTCCTTCGGCATGTTCGATCCGGTCGAGCTCGCGAAGAAGGGCAAGCCCGCGTTGCGCGAGGATCGCGTCACGTCGCTCTCGATCAAGCTCCTCCCCGAGGACGCCGGCCGCGGCCAGCACGAGCAGGGCCAGGGCGGCGGCAAGGATCCGGCGACGCTCAAGATCACGTTCGTCACGCCGAAGGGCACGACGGTGCTCGACGGCGCGAAGCTGCTCGCGATCCCGCGCGACAACATCCCGGGCACGACCGATGCCAAGGGTTGGGCGCTCCAGACGATCCTCACCGCCGGCGGCGTGACGAAGTTCGAGAAGCTCGTCGTGTCGAACGCGGCCGGCGTCGCACTCAACCTCGACAAGGATGCGTTCACGGACACCTCGATCCCGTTCGTCAAGCTCAACCGCAAGGGCGAGCTGCGGATGCGGATCTACAAGAAGGCCGGCACCGAGTGGCAGCCCGGCGGCGGCGACATCTCCGACCTCGCTGGGATCGAGGTGTTGAAGTAATGCGGTGGCTCCTCGTCGCCGCGCTCGCGGGCTGCAGCCAGAGCTCGATGGCGATCGAGGTCCACACGACCGTTCCCGGTGTCGATCACGTCGAGCTCCTGATCGTCCGCGACCAGTGCAGCGACGACGCGTGCAAGGGCGTCGCGCCGCCGAGCTCGACCGACAGGCCGCTCGGCACGATCTACTACCAGGTCGCCGGGGAGCGCTTCACGGCGGCGGTCAGCGGCGACATCGCCGGGTTCCGGCTCGAGCCGGGCGACGACGACTACGTGCCGCGGGTCGCCGCGATCGGCTTCGACGCCGGTGAGAAGCCGCTCGGCATCGGCGTGATCGACACGGACTTCCACATCAAGGAGCACCTCGGCGAGGTGTTCCAGCTCGAGCTCGCCCCGCACGCCATCCAGCAGGTCGAAGGTGCGACGCCGTTCGACGTCGGCACCGACGACCTCGTCGTGGTGTGGCGCGCACCGAACGCACCGGCGACCGCGCAGAGCTGCCTCGCGATCCAGCCGCGGTCCGGACCCGGAACGTTCGTGGTTCCCGAGACCGATCCGGACTGCGACGGCATCACCGGTGCCGACGAGTGCGATCCGTTCTGGTACAAGTTCGTCCGGAAGCCGGACGGCACCGAGCAGGCGTGCTTCGCGCAGCATGCGTCGACCGAGCCGTGCATCGTCGGCCGCGAGACCACCTGCGTCGACGGTCAGGCCGATCAGTGCACGCCCGGCATGTTCTGCGTGCCGAGCGTTGCGTGTCACGACTGTACGTCGGTGTTCGATCCGGCGTGCCTCGACAAGGTCGCGACGAACAACGACCCGTCGGTCGCGAAGATCACGTGCAACATCCCGGTGCTGATGAACGCGGGGATGTTCAAGGTCTGTCCCGCTCAGGCGGCGGTGGCCGGGATGAATCCTCTGTTCAACAGCGGGAACTGCATGCCCGGCCTCGTCCCGCGCGCGTTCTCGCTGCCGGTCCTGCCGCAGCCGGCGATCTCGTTCGACACCGGCGAGGGCTTCGTCTCGCTGACCGTCGTCCCGTCGGGCTTGAATGACTGCTCGTTCGCCCTCGCGAGCTCCATGTCGCCGCTCGCCGGCATGCCCCAGGAGGTCGACCAGACCCCCGGGGCGGTCGTGCTCCACGGCACGAGCCACCAGCTCGTGCTGCCGCTCGTCGTCCACTTCGCGGAGTCGTCGCAGACGGCGTGCGGTGCGGGAGGGACCGACATGCAGTGCTCGGCCGTCCCGACCTCGATCGCGAGCGATCCGATCTGGAGCTGCGGCACCCACTAAAACAAAACGGCCGGTACTCGTCGTACCGGCCGTGCCATCAGTTCTCGAGCTTTGCGAACGGCATCAGCTGCTTCAGGTCGGCGCCCATGACCAGCTTGATCTCGTCGATCTTCTCGGCGATGTCCTTCATGGTCTCGAGCTCCTTCAGCCGCATCAGCACCGGGTTCTCCGCGATCACCTTGGCGGTCTGGGCCATGTTGCGGGTTGCCGCCGCATCCTCACGCCGGAGGATGACGTTCGCGGCAGCCGCCTTCTCGGCCTCGATCACCTTGTTGAGCAGCGTCTTCATCTCACCCGGCAGGATGATGTCCTTCACACCGACCCGATACAGCCGCAGACCGAACTGCTCGGCGCGCGGCTGGACCTGGCCCTCGAGGTAGCGCGTGAGCGCATCGCGGCCCTCGAGCAGCTCGTCGAGCGTGACACCGGCGACGTACTCGCGCGCCGCCAGCTGGACCGCCAGGTACAGCGCCTCCTTCACGTCGGCGACCGCATGCACGGTCGTCGGTGCGTCGGCCGGTGCGTACTCCGCCGTGAGCGTCAGGCGCAGCGTGACCTTGTCACGCGTCATCAGCTCCTGACCCTCGACCTTCAGCTGCTGGACGCGCGTGTCGAGCACGTTCACCGTGACGCGCGCACCCGGGTGGTTCCAGAAGGCGTGCTTGCCCGGCTCGAGGATGCCCTCGAACTTGCCCTGTACGTACTTCAGGCCCTTCTCGAACTGGCGCACCTGCTGCTCGATCAGCTCGCCCGCCGGCACGATCGCGCGGAGCTCGTCCGTGAGCTCCGGCGCCGGACCGGTGATGTCGAACCGACGGATCGTGACGTTCGGATCCACCGTCCAGATCCGGTGCAGACCCGGGCGGAGGAACAGCCGCGGCTTGTCATCGCGGAACACGACCGCGCGCTGATCCGGACCCAGCTCGATCGCCGTGTACCAGGTAGCCGGCAGGACCGCGAGGATCTCCGGCTGTGCCCAGAACGCGAGGTCGTCGACCTTCCACGTCGCCAGCTTCAGCTGTGCGCCGTAGAACGCGTAGTGACCCGGCGTGAGGACGCGCTCCGGCTGGCCATCGCGCAGCAGGACCGCGCGCTGGTTGAGCTCGAGGTTGACGTCGACCCACTCGCCCGCCGGCAGCAGCTTCTTCAGCTCGTCGGTGATCGGAGGCAGTGGCTCGGTCTCGGCGAACACGCGCACGCGCACGTTCGGATCGACCTTCCACAGGCGGTGCAGACCGGCGCGTAGAAACGCCACCGGACGCTCGTCCTTCTCGACGATGCCGTACTGGCCGTGCGCGAGCGTGATCGTCTCGAACCACGCCGGCGGTAGTGCGTTCAGCACCACGTTGGGCGCGGTGAACGCGAGCTTGTCGGTATCGAACTTCACGACCTCGTAGGCCTTCCACAGCGTGTAGCGACCCGGGCCGAGAGCACGCACCGCCTCACCATCACGGATGAGAACAGCGCGCTCGTTGAGGTAGAGATGCAGATGGTTCATGACACGTACTCCTTCCTTGGGAGTGAGAAACAAAAGGCGGCCGCCGTCGGGGTGGACCACCGCGCCGTGGCACGCGCCTCGAAGGGCATGCGTGCGGTTGCGCGGGGACTCCGGATCGCGAGGTGAAGCAAGCCGTCGTTGTCGCGACGACGCGTGCGGGCGCACCACCCTTCCCGAAAGAAGGGGGCTGCTGACACGCGCGTGACGACAGGACGATCTCGATTACCGCTCGGCGATGCGTGGTAGGGGACCTACCGGATCCACACCTCCGACGACCAGCTCAGGTTTTTTACCGTTTACGAGACGGTTGGGATGTTGGGATGAGCAAGCCCAGTGCGTTTACCGTTCCGCCACCGCCGCATAGAAAGGTGCGGCAGGAAGGATTCGAACCTCCATATCCCTGGTCCCGCCGGTGCCGGTCGTCCCCGGAACTTCGGTGTGCGAACCCGATCCATGGACAGCCTGGTAATGGCTGCACGATCGGGCGTCCCGAGGCCGGTTGAAACAGGAAATCGTGGATTCCCGGTCCCAGCGAGGCGGAGACATCTACGGGATCTCCGCGATCGCGTCAATCGCGATCTCACAACTGCCGGAACAGCTTCACGAAGTAGTACGCCGCGACCGCGCCGCCGATCGTGACGACGAGCGCGCGCAGCACCTTCGGCGACACCCGCGACGCGATCGCACCACCGGCGACGCCACCGACGAGCGACGCCGCGGCCATCGCGACGAGCGTCTCGCCGTCGAGCGGGGCCATCACGAGGAACACGATCGCCGCGGTGACGTTGACCGCGAGCGAGATCAACTGCTTCAGCGCGTTCAGGCGGACGAGCGAGTCGGAGATCACGATCGCGAGCGCGGCGAGGACGATCACGCCGAGCCCGGCGCCGAAGTAGCCGCCGTAGATCGCGGCGACCGCGCTGATCGGTGCGGCGAGCGCCTCGTTGTTCGTCACGGTGTGAAGCCGCGCGCGGATCCGATCCTGGAAGCCGAGGAGGAGCACCGCGAACGACAGGAGAAACGGCACGACCACGTCGAACGTCTTCGCGCCGGTGCGCAGCAGCAACCACGCACCGAGCCCGCCGCCGAGCGCGGAGAGCGGGACGATCGCGAGCGCGCGCTTGCGCTGCCCGGCGAGCTCCTTGCGCTGCGCCCACGTCGCGCCGAGGTAGCCCGGGCACATCGCGACGGTGTTCGTCGCGCTCGCGACCACCGCCGGCACGCCGCACGCGAGCAGCGCCGGGAACGTGAGCAGCGAGCCGCCGCCCGCGATCGCGTTGACCGCACCGCCGGCGGCCGCGGCCGCTCCGACGAGCGCGAGGTGCGCGGGATCCACGCGGCGACGTTAGCGCGTCGTCGCGACCACGTCGACCAGCGTCGGCGGCGGATGCGGCGCGACGCTGATCGCCTGACGGAGATCCGGCCGCGACTTGCGCTCGATCGGATCGATCGGCACGGCCCGGCCGAACCGCGCCGCGACCTGGGCCGCCTGGACGATCCGGATATCCGCGAGGCCTTCCCAGCCGCCCGGCTCGGGCTCGATGTCGTCGAACACGCAGCGCGCGAAGTACGCGAGCTCGGCCGCGACCTGATCGCGGATCTCGAACGTGCGCAGTCGCGTGCCGTGGGTGCCGACGACGCACATCTCCTTCGGCTTCGCGTAGTCGTACGCGTGGTTCAGCGTGAGCACGCCGTCGGTGCCGATCAGCTCGTAGTGCGAGCGATCGTGCGCGCCGAAGCTGCACGCGAGCTGCGCGACGCGATCGCCGGGGAACCGCATCGTCACCGCGCACGCCTCGTCGACGGCCGTGAACCGCTTGTCGCGACTCGCGTAGCGCAGCGCCGTCACCTCGATCGGCTCGGCGCGGAACAGATAGCGCGCGGCGTTGATGCAGTAGATCCCCATGTCGAACAGCGGGCCTTCACCGCGCCGCGCCTGGAGGCGGATGTTGCCGTCGCGGACCTGCTGCGTGAACGTCGAGCTGAAGATCCGCGGGTCACCGATCTCGCCGCCGCGCGCGAGCTCGATCGCGACGAGGTTCGCCGCCTCGAAGTGGAGCCGGTACGCGACCATCAGCTTGACGTGCTTCTGCTCGCACGCGCGGATCATCTGCAGGCACTCCGCGTCGGTCGGCGCCATCGGCTTCTCGCACAGCACGTGCACGCCATGGCGCGCCGCGATCACCGTGAGCTGCGCGTGCAGATCGTTCGGCGTCGCGATGTAGACCGCGTCGACCTTGCCGCTCGCGAGCAGCGTGTCGAGCTGATCGTAGTGACACAGCGAGCGCACGCCGTAGCGGTCGCCGAGCTCGTCGAGCTTGTGCTGCGACCCCGAAACCAGCGCGGTCAGCTCGATGTCCTCGAGCTGCTCCATCGCCGGGAGGATCGCCGCCTGCGCGAAATACCCCTGACCGATCACGGCCATTCGTAGTTTCGATGCGCGACTCATGGCCAGAACCCGAGCAAGGCCCGTGCCTTGCACGATGAATGACGCATGAAGACGTGCGAGACCTGCCACAACGAGTACGACAAGACCTTCGACGTCTCGATCGGTGGGACCACGCACACGTTCGATTCGTTCGCGTGCGCGATCCACGCCCTCGCGCCGCGCTGCGCGCAGTGCAAGGTCACGATCATCGGTCATGGCATCGAGGCGCGCGGCCAGTACTTCTGCTGCGCGAGCTGCGCCCGGATGGCGGGCATCTCCGATGTCCAGGATCGCGCCGCCGACGGATCCGCCGCGCCATAGAGCACGCCCGTGCGGAGGCGCTCGGGTTATCCTCGAAGCATGAGGTCGATCTGGGCGTTGCTGCTGCTGGTCGGGTGTCACACGGAAGACGACGATCGGCCGCCGATCTGTATCCCCTGCGATGGCCAGGTCCACCTCGTCGTCTACAGCAACCTCACCGCTGAACAGCTCTCCGGTGCGACGATCAGTCTGTGCGTGAATGCGACCTCGTGCGCCCACACCAAGGTCGACGAAGCGTGCAATCTCGACGAATGCGTGTTCATCGGCGGATTCGCTGGCACCGTGTCGACCCGCTCCAGCATCCTCACGGTCGCCGTACCCGGTGCAGAATCGCACGCCGACGGCGAGTCATGGTCGATCGCGATCACCGACGCTAGCAACACGGCGCTGTTCAGCTCGACCGCGAGCGCCACCAACACGGTCAAACCCGCGGCGTGTGGCATTGGCACGTGCACGGACCTGAGCGTCGATCTCCGTTAGCGGTCAGTCCGTTTCTTCGTCGCCGAACAAGACTCCCACCTCGAGCTCGATGGCGTCGAACGGTTCTGCGCGGATCTTCTCGCCGGCCTTCGCGCGCTGGATCACCAGATATCCATCGGCAGACCAGCGATGAACGAGCAAGATCCGTTCTTCGGGGTCCAGCACCCAGTAGTGAGCAACACCGGCGGCGTGCAGGGTCCTCGGTTTGTCGACGAGATCCGTGCGCTCGTGGTTCGGTGAAACGATCTCGCAGACCCAGTCTGGTCGATCGACGACGGGCCATTTGGTCGGGCGCTCGGGCAAGCGTTCGCGGCGCCAACCAGCAACGTCGTGGCAGTACAGCTCGCCAGCGCGGGGATAGCTGACGTGGATCTCGGTGAAGATCCACCAGCCACCGGGACCGCGGGTCCCCGGGCGCCGGTTGAACGGATCGATCGCGACGCCGACCTTGATCCCCGCGAAACTGTGATTCGGTGACGGCGCCGCCCTCTCGACGAGCTCGCCGTCGACGATCTCCAACCGATCGCGATCACCGCGCTGCTGAAGGTCTTCGAGCGTCGCGCGCTTGCGCGAAGACGCTGCCATCCTCGGATGATACCTCGGGCGGCGCGCGCCGGCGTAGACTTCAGGCATGTTGCCTCGCTCGCGCTCCACACCGCGGCCGGGTTCACGGAGCGCTGGCGGCGGTCGATGCCGCAGCTCGACCTGTGGCTACTCCGCGTCCCACGGCTTGTCGCTCGTCGGCTTCGCGAGTTTCGGGATCGAGGCGTGCGTGAGCTTGTCGACGGGGATCGACGTGTTGTCCGGCAGGAACAGCGTGACCTCGAGGTCGACGCCCTTCTCGAGCAGGTCGGGCTGATAGTTCGAGCTGCAGCCGAGCTCGCCGATCCGGATCGTCCCGCCCTTCTCGACCGGCGCATCGAGCTCGAACCAGCTCGCCTTGCTGTCGCGGCGGAGCTTCACGTGAGCGCGGATCGCCGCCGGCACGTCGACCTTGATCGCGAGACCGTCGAACACCTCGCGCACCGTCGAGTGCGCGAGCTTCGAGTGGTAGCGCGTCGTCGTCGCGTGCGCGACCTTCGGATACGCCGGTGGCTTCGCGATGGTGTAGGTCGCGCTGCCGCGCCACTCCTCGTTCTTCCAGCTGATCGCGAGCTTGCCGGTCGCGTTCGAGTCGATCTCGATGACCAGGAGCTTGTTCGGCGCGCTGTCGAGGGTCGTGACCTTCATCGGTACGGCCTTGCCATCGATCTTCGCGACCGGCGTGCTCGGTGCCGTGCCACCGCGGCCGCTCTGGTTCATCCAGTACACGATCCGCGGATGGGGCGGGAGTTCGGCGCCGTCGGCGGCCCAGCCGGATTCCCCGCCGCATGCGGAGAACGCACCCGCGACGTGGGAGTGACCGAGGAGCGTGACGGCGAGCGCGAGCGCGGCGAGCTTCATGGAAGGGTAGTAACGCACGAGCGCGACCGATGATTCATGCGCGAATCGTGCAGGGTCGGCTACTTGCGCCACTTCGGTGCGACGAGCCGGCGCTTGCCATCGGACGCGAGCGTGACGTCGGGCGCGTCGAGCTCGTCGCGATCCCACAGCTTGCACGTGACCTGCTTGTGCTGCTGATCGAGCGCCTCGCAGTAGTTCGTGAATTCGCAGCGCCGGATCTCCGCACCGCGGCCCCGGCGGATCTTGTCGAACCAGTCCGGATCCGCGAGCGTCTGGCGCGCCGACGCGACGAAGTCGGCCTCCCCGCGCTCGAGGATCATCTCGGCCTGCGCGAACTCGCAGATCCCACCGGCGGTGATGATCGGCGTGCCGAAGCCGGCCTCGCGGACCGCGGCGCGGATCGTCGCGGCGAGCGGCACGTTGCGCGAGAACGGGCCGCGCGCGTCGGAGTAGATCGTCGGCATGCACTCGTAACCGGACTCGCCGGTGTACGGGTACGACGCCCAGCCGACCTTCGGTTGCTTCGCATCCTCGAACTTGCCGCCCTTCGAGATCGACAGGAAGTCGAGGCCCGCTTTCGCGAGCTCGACGCCGAACCACGCAGCGTCGACGATGTGCGAGCCGTCCTTGATCACGTCATCGCCGAGGTAGCGACAACCGACCGCGCCGCGACCCGCGACCCGCTCCTTCACCGCCGCGACGACCTCGAGCGGGAGCTTCACCCGGTTCTCGCGCGACCCCCCGTAACCATCGGATCGCGTGTTCATCGCCGACAGGAACGACGCCATCGTGTACGCGTGCGCGAAGTGGAGCTCGACGCCGTCGAACCCCGCCTCGATCGCGCGCCCCGCCGCGTCGGAGAACAACCGCGGCAACACGCGCGGGAGCTCGGCGACGTGCGGCAGGTGCATGTCGGTGACGCGCTCGCGATAGCCGCGCTGGAGGTCGTCCCACTCGCGCGGTGTCAGGATCTTCTCGAGCTCGGCATCGGGCAACGCGGCGAGACGCGTCCGCAGATCCGCGTCGCCCTGATCGTTGCCGAGCGCTGCGCGGTGCGCGTCGGTGATGTCGAGGAACCGCGCGAAGAACTTGTCGCGTTGCGGCCGGCGCCGGATCGCGAGGAAATCGATCAGCTGGATGAACAGCAGCGTCTGGCCTCCGGACGCTTCCTTGACCGCGGCCGTCAGCTCCTTCAACCCCGGCAGGAACCGGTCGTGACCGATCCGCAACAGCGGTCCCGACGCGACGTCACGGATCCCGGTCGCCTCGACGACGATCACTCCCGGCCGGCCCTCGGCGAACCGCGCGTACCACTCGATCACGTCCTTGGTAACGAAGCCGTCGTCGGTCGCCCGCCACGGCACCATCGCCGGCACCCACGTCCGCGTGCGTGCGAGCCGCGGTCCGACGACGAGCGGCTGGAACAACCGCGCCTCCGCCGCCTGCTCGGCGGTCGGCCACGTCGCCGGCGGGAGCTCGTACTTGATCCGCTCGGCGGGCTGCCACATCGCGCGGAATTCGTACCACACCTGATCCGGCCCCGCGGGTCGATCGTAACCCCGCCTGATATGCTCCCCGCCATGGTGCACGTCGGCGATTCGATGCCGGATTCCACACTCGCGAGTGACGGCGGCCCGGTGAAGCTCCGAGATCATCTGGGCAAGACGCTCGTCATCTACTTCTATCCGAAGGACGAGACGCCCGGCTGCACCAAGGAAGCGTGCTCGTTCCGCGACTCGTACGAGGACTTCACCGCGGCCGGCGCCGAGGTGATCGGCATCTCGCGCGACGACGCGAGCTCGCATGCCGGGTTCAAGTCGCACCACAAGCTCCCGTTCACGCTGCTGAGCGATCCGGATGGCAGCGTCGCAACCCAGTGGGGCGTCAAGAAGACGTTCGGCCTGATCCCCGGCCGCGTCACGTTCGTGTTCGACAAGGCCGGCGTGTGCAAGAGCCGGTTCGAGTCGCAGATCCGCGTCGGCAAGCATGTCGACGAGGCGCTCGCGCTGGTCAAGAAGCTCGCCGCCTGACGACAATCGCGCGGGCCGGCCAGCTACGCCGGCGTTCCCGGCGAGCGATGACGGCGTCGGCGATCGGCCCGAGCACGGCGAGCGTGAATGGCAACAGCCCGATGACCGCGCCCGCAGGCGCGCTCCAGCACCGCGTGATCACGACGCCGATCATGACCATCGCCAGCGCGCCCATGGCGAACATGATCTCCAGCAGCGTCACGGCCGCACGACGATCGCGCGCGGTAGCGGCTTCGGCCTGCCGCGATGCCAGCGCACGAGGTCGTGGGCGGCGAGCCCGCCGATCCACGCCATGATCGGCACCGCACCGATCAGTACGCCGAGGTCGACACTCCAGATCCGACCGGCGATCATGCCGACGTTGATGATCCCCACGAACACGAGGACGATCAGCAGCTCGACGAACCTCATGGCCCACGTGACCAGCAGGATCCGTGCTCGCGACGGACTCGGGATCGCGCGGGGTTAGCACGCGTCTCGTGCGATTGCCTTGCCAGATTGGCTCGAGCCGCAGTGAAGCGATAGGCTCTCCCAGTGGGGCGAACAGCATCGGCGTGCACGGTCGGTGTCGTCGTTCTGGCTTTCGTTGCGTGCGGGCAGTCTCGAGCGCCGTCGCCTCCGGTCTCGCGCCCGACGGTCGAAGTTCTGGATACCGGCGCCGAGCCCCATCGCCGGGTTCGCTACGAACTTGCGGTTCACGCGCCGGAGCAGATGAAGCTGACGGTCAAGCTGCGCACAGCGACCGCGTTCACGAACACGGTGCTCGAAGAAGGGCACGGCAACGTCGACCTGCCGTCGATCCAGATCACAGCTCGGCTCGAGGTCTCGGCGCTGGATGCGGAAGGCCGGCTCGCAGGCGCTCAGCGTGGAACCGAATGCAACCACCACGGTGACGTCGGGGACGGCGACGATGGTGGCGGATCTGAACGTGCCCCTGCGCGGCCTGGTGCCGATCGCGACCGCGCAAGGATCGAGCGAGGTGAACCTCTCGAGCGTGCAGCGGCACCTCCGGATCACCTCGACCGTTCGAACCGAGACCCTGGTCGCGATGCAGCGCGCCGATCGATCCACACCCCTGACGTGCGAGCAAATCGACGAGAGGGCTTGTCGACCGCGATCCGAGTATGATCCGCTGGTGAACCTGGTCGACGAGCTCCACGCGATCGCCTCGGTCTTCGAGCGCGCGCGTCTGCGATACGCAGTGTGTGGGGGCATCGCGGTGACCGCGCACGGTGCGGTTCGGACGACCAAGGACATCGACGTGGTACTCGAGCCCGAGGACGTCGCACGCGCGGTCGAGCTCGTTCGACCGTTGGGCTATACGTTCGCCGCCTTGCCGATGACGTTCGAAGAGGGCACGCCCCGAGAGCGTCACGTCCAGCGCGTCAGCAAGATCGTCGGCACGGAACATCTGATGATCGACCTGCTGAGTGCCGATGCGGCGCTCGCGGGAACGTTGGACGATCGGCTCTCCATCGACCTTCCAGAGGGCACGCTGACGATCGTGTCGCGCGCGACGCTGATTCGCATGAAGCGACTCGCGGGACGCAGCCAGGACCTGGCGGATCTCGAGAAGCTCGAGGCGGGCGATGAAGGCTGAGCGCGTGCGTGCGAGGCTCGCGGCGCTGCGCGAGCGCTACGTGCCCGAGACCGTCGCGGAGGCGCGGCAGCGACTCGCTGCGGAGCGGCCGCCGCGGGAGCCGACACCGACGGCGCGGAGCGTCGCGCGGGCACTCGGGGAGCTTCGCGCGCTGTACGATCTCTCGGCGGTGCTCCAGCGCCGCCGGTGATGCTCGGTCGAGCCTCGAGCAGCGTGAACATTTCGATCGTTCGCAGCAATGCTAGACACTATCGAATGGCCGTCGACCGATTCAGCGTAACGGTGCCGAGCGAGCTAACCCGCGGAAGGTCCCACGTGGCCGGCCGCCCGGCCAGGCGAACACGGCGTGGAGGTCCTCGAACAGCGTCGGATACTTCTCGAGCGAGATGAACCGGACCGCGGCGTCGGGGCTGTTCGGCGGCGTCGGGATCGGGAGGATCATCGCGACCGGGACGTCGGCGGCGAATTGCATCTCGTAGGCGAGCAGCTGGCGGCCGGCCGAGGCCATGCGCGCGAAGATCCGCGTGGCGGCGACATCTTTCACGGGACCCGAGAAGCAGCACATGCGGCGAGTCTACGACATGCTCGTGGTGACAGAATGCGCGACATGCGAACCGTAGTTGCGCTCGCGATCGTGATGGCGTTGGTCGCGACCGCGAATGCCGACATCCCGGCGAACACGTATCAGCAGCTGCACTGGCGGATGGTCGGGCCGTTCCGCGGCGGGCGGACTCGCGCAGCGGCGGGCGTCGCAGCGCAGCCGAACGTGTTCTACGTCGCGCCGGTCAACGGCGGCGTGTGGAAGACCGACGACGCGGGGCGGACCTGGCGACCGATCTTCGACGATCAGCCGACGCAGTCGATCGGGACGATCGCGGTCGCGCCGTCGAACCCGAACATCATCTATGTCGGCAGCGGAGAGGGGCTGCATCGTCCCGATCTGTCGGTCGGCGACGGGATCTATCGGTCCGACGACGCGGGCAAGACGTGGCGCCATCTCGGGCTCGCCGATGCGCAGCAGGTGCCGAAGATCGTCGTCGATCCGAAGAATCCGGATCGGGTGTTCGCGGCGGTGCTCGGTCATCCGTACGGCCCGAGCGAGCAGCGCGGTGTGTTTCGCTCGCTCGACGGCGGCAAGACCTGGGACAAGGTCCTCTACAAGAACCCCGACACCGGCGCGTCGGACCTCGAGATCGATCCGCAGCACCCCGAGGTGATCTACGCGGCGATGTGGGAAGCGCGCCTCGGGCCGTGGGAGGACGGCAACGACTACGAGGGTGCGGGCGGTGGGCTGTTCAAGTCGAGCGACGGGGGCAAGACCTGGAAGCAGCTGAAG
>Ga0307509_10007334_pt1 | contig 14459 bp, 13 predicted proteins | sample 10_EM_MG_FD_202245 | JGI IMG/M metagenome (GOLD analysis project Ga0307509, IMG submission 202245) | Populus trichocarpa ectomycorrhiza microbial communities from riparian zone in the Pacific Northwest, United States - 10_EM | ecosystem: Host-associated > Plants > Roots > Unclassified | place... | reverse complement strand
GTACGGAAGAGGGGAGAATTCTGATGGCGGGGGGATCGCTGGACTTTCCGAGGCCGCTGACCACGGTCGACGTCGTGATTTTCACCGTCAGGGACGACGCGCTTCATGTCCTCCTGGTGCAACGGCCAGCCGCAGGCGACGAGCCGTTTCCGGGCGCCTGGGCGCTGCCGGGCGGCTTCGTGGATATCGAGAAGGACACCGACCTGGAGGCCTGCGCGATGCGCAAGCTGAAGGAAAAAACCGGCGTGGTCAGCCCCTATCTCGAACAGCTCGGAAGCTGGGGCAGCGCCACGCGAGATCCGCGCGGCTGGTCGGCGACCCATGCCTATTTCGCCCTGCTGCCTTCGACGTCAGGGACTGGCACGCACGCCACGGACGCGCAGTGGTTTCCGATTGTCGCGGGCAAGGTCAAGCCGAGGCTGGCCTTCGATCATGCGAATATTCTGGAGGCGGCCGTTCAGCGCCTGCGCGGCAAGGTCGAGTACACCTCGTTGCCGGCCTATCTGATGCCGGGCGAGTTCACGCTGCCAGACCTGCAGCGAGCCTATGAGATCGTGCTCGATCGCCCGCTGGAGAAAAGCGCGTTCCGCACCCGCATGCTTTCAGCTGAATTGATCGAGCCGGTGGCCAGGATGCGCAAGGGCCCCAACCGGCCGGCGCAGCTCTACCGGCTGAAGAAGGCCAAATCCCCGGTCTACTTCGCGCGGACGTTCAATGCGCCCGGGTGAGCCGGCTGCGCGGCGCCCATCAGCGCATCAGCGTCAGGGTCGAACTGGTCACCGCCACCGGCTTGCCGGCCTTGACGACACCAGCGCTTTCGGCGCCTGAGCTGATACGGGACGATGTCGCAATACCGGCGAGCGCAATGCCGGCAACCAGGGCGACGACCACGATCTTGAGATGGGTGGTCCGGTCAGCGCTATAAAACGAATGGTTCATCGAACCCTCCGAGTATCCCTCGTTCCTTTGTTTGTAGGCGGGATTTCTATGGTCCGACATTTCGCTCCTTATCTTAAGGCTGTTTCCCTAAGGGGTTTTCCGGAGGAGGCTCTAAGATGCTGTTCTCGCAGGGGTCAGCGAACCGTCATGCCGGAGGCATTTCCGACCAGATGATCTGAACTTGAGCCAGCGCAACGAGCGCGGCGGTGTTTGGGCCGATGGAGATGCATCGAGGCAAACCCGATGCGGAACCGGACCATGATCGACCGAAACGACGTCTTGCTCCCCGGCCGCGAACGCAGGTCCGGTCGCGGCTGTTCCGCCCAGGCTGCGCCCGCGGCAACCCTGCATCCCGGTCGCCGGGCGAGGTTCACGCCCGCTGCCGCCATTCAAGCCGTGGGCACCTGACAATGGCGATCACCATCGAGATCGATCACGCCCGCGCCAAGACAACAAAAACCGCAACCAAGACCGTAACCAAGACCGCAAAGGGCGCAGGCGCGGCCACGCCGGTGGTGCCGCAGGCGGTCAAGGGGCGGATCCGCCGGATCAAATGGGCGGTGCTGGTGGTGACGCTGGGCGTCTATTACCTGGCGCCGTTCCTGAGGTGGGACCGCGGCATCGGCGAGCCGAACCAGGCCGTCCTGCTCGATTTCGCGCGCGGCCGGCTCTACGTCTTCTTCATCGAGATCTGGCCGCAGGAGCTCTATTACGTAACCGGCCTGATGATCCTGGCCGCCGCGATCCTGATTCTCGTGAACGCGCTGGCGGGCCGGCTGTGGTGTGGCTTCGCCTGTCCGCAGACCGTCTGGACCGATCTGTTCCTGTTGGTGGAGCGCTTGATCGAAGGCGACCGGCGCGACCGCCTGAAAAAGATCGGCGCGCCGCTGACGCTGCGGCGTGTGGCCGAGATCGCCGCGAAGCATGCCTGCTGGCTGTTGATCTCGTTTGCGACCGGCGGCGCGCTGGTATTCTATTTCACCGATGCGCCGACGCTCGTCCACGCACTCGCGCATGGCGAAGCATCCGTCTCGGCCTGGGCCTGGATCACGATCTTTGCCAGCACGACCTATGGGTTGGCCGGCTTTGCGCGCGAGCAGGTCTGCACCTTCATGTGTCCGTGGCCGCGGTTGCAGGGGGCGATCTGGGATCCCGAGGCGTTCACCGTGAACTACCGCGACTATCGCGGCGAACAGCGCACCTCGGCGAAGAAGGCCGCGGAGTTGCGCAGTCGCGGCGAGCAGGCCGGCGACTGCGTCGCCTGCAACCTCTGCGTCGCGGTGTGCCCGATCGGCATCGACATCCGGGAGGGCCCGAACTTCGCGTGCATCAATTGCGGTCTGTGCGTCGACGCCTGCGACGGCGTGATGACGACGCTTCAGCGTCCGCGCGGGCTGATCGACTATGAGAGCTGGCGCAATATCGAGCGGGGGCGTCGCGGCGAAGCCCGGGTCTCCCGGCTGATCCGGCCGAAGACGATCGCGCTGTCGGTCGCCTGCGTCGCGCTCGCGGCCGGGATGGCGCTGATGTTCGCGGTCCGGACGAGGGGATCGATCTCGGTGCAGCATGACCGCAGCCCGCTGGCGGTCACGCTGTCGGACGGTTCCGTCCGCAACGCCTATACCGTGAAGCTGCTCAACAAATCCGCCGCGCCGCACGCCTTCGTCCTGACGGCGGAGGGGCCGGACGTGGCCATGGCGATCGTCGGCGGCGAGGGCGGTCAGCCGGTCACCGTCGCGGCGGACAGTTCGGAACAGGTCCGCGTCACCCTGACCATGGCGCAGCCGCAGAATGCCGACGTCCGTTTCGTGGCGAAGGACGTCTCGGGCAACGAGGTGTTGTCCGCGCTCGACCGGTTCGTCACCCAATGAAGCGGCTTGTGATCGGTCCCAACTCGGCGCGCCAAGCAATCTTCGGTGCGGCGCGCACTCACGGGTTAAGCCGACCGAAGCCGATCGACGTCACCAAAGTTGAGGTGCCGTGAGGTCCTCCCGAAAATGCGCCGCGATCAGGGTGTTATGCATGAGGGTCATGATTGTCATCGGCCCCACGCCGCCCGGAACCGGGGTGATCGCGCCCGCCACTTGGGAAGCCGACGCAAAGTCAACATCGCCGAGCAGCCTCTTCTTTCCGTCTCGAATCACACGGGTGGTCCCTACATCGATCACGGTGGCGCCTGGCTTGATCCAATCGCCTTTGATCATCTCGGCCTGGCCGGCTGCGGCGACCACGATGTCGGCTTGCCGCACCTTGTCGGCCAGATTCCGTGTTCGGGAGTGGGCGATCGTAACGGTGCAGTTCGCGCCGAGCAGCAATTGCCCCATCGGCTGACCGACCAGAATGGAGCGTCCGATGACGATGGCGTCGAGGCCGGCGAGCTCGCCGATCTGATCCTTCAGCAGCATGAGACAACCGAGCGGCGTGCAGGATGTCATGCCGGGGAGGCCTGCCAGGAGGCGACCGACGCTGACGACGTGCAGCCCGTCGACATCCTTGCTGGGATCCACCGCCGAGATCACCGTAAGCTCGTCGATATGCTCGGGGAGGGGAAGCTGCACGAGAATGCCGTCCACGGTATCGTTCGCGTTCAGCTCTGACACAAGTGCCAGCAGATGGTCCTGAGTGGTGTTCTCCGGGAGGATGTGCTGGAAACTTTCCATTCCAAGTTCGAGGGCCTTTCGCCCCTTGTTGCGAACATAAATTTCGCTGGCGGGATCGTTACCCACCAGCACGACGGCGAGCCCCGGAACTCGGCCCGTCTCCGTTTGAAAGGCGGAAATTGCCGGCACCAAACGCTGTGAAAGGCTTTCGGCAAAAGCTTTGCCATTGATGATCTTGGCGTTCACCTGGCTTCCTCGACTGATCTGCTATTCGCATGCTGGGCAGCAGCCAAAGAGACACATGCGTCCCGTGACTCATCGGCCAGATCGGAGCGGACCAGTCGCACTACGATCCCGACTTTGCTGAGCGTGTGCGGGATTGGGGGACTGAACTTGGAGACGCCCACGGAGATGGTGTCGATCAATGCGAAGCGTCGCAGCAGGCCGATCGCGACGGCCTCCCCGAGTGCTTCCAGCGTCTGGTATTTCAACGCGCCGGCGAGGCTCACGGCGGCCTCCACCAAGGCGTCGTAGCGGATCGATGCATCGAGCTGGTCGTCCCGGTGCGTTGGAGCGGGATTCAGCGTCGCGTCGATGTCGAAGGTGAACTTCTGGCCGAGCCTGCGTTCTTCCTCGAATAAGCCATGGTATCCGAAGGTCTGCAATCCGGCGATCTGGATGGTGGTCAGCAAGGGGCCGCTCCTTCATGAGGAGGTGGATCGGATTTTCCGATTGCCCAGGCGCGCGGCTTGATTCCTCGCGCTTCCCGATGGTGCTCCATCTGCGATCGCCAGTCGCGCGAGACCGTTACTCTACTGGCACAATTGGCGAGACTCAAGTGCGCGCCGAGTTCTTCCGAAGAACCTTGCGGTCTGAGAGTATGCCCCGAAAAGGAGTTGAGTGATTTCAACCGCTTCACGACCGTGCAACGCCCAGAAGGACGAGACGTTGGACGACGAGATGAATAACGCCCACCAAATTTCACAATGTCCCGCCGCATCGATGGTTCGTCGACGAGATGTCCGACTGACGTATTCGGTTTATCAACAGGAGAATCAGGATCCGGTATTTTGCGTGACACTGTTGAGATACTTGGCCGGTGGCTTTCCGAGCGCTTTCTTGAACATCGTGATAAAGGCCGTCACGGATTCATAGCCAAGATCGGCCGAAACCTGCTGCACGCTTGCGCCGGACGCCAGCTCTCGTATTGCGACGATCAGATGCAATTGCTGACGCCAACGGCCGAAGGTCAACCCTGTCTCCTTGACGACGAGACGTGCGAGGCTGCTCTCGCTGAGGGCGACGCGATGGGCCCATTCAGCCAGTGTGCTGCGGTCGGAAGGGTCTTCTGCCAGCGCTGAAGCGATCCGCTTCAAGCGCGGCTCAGGCGAGAGCGGCAAATGCAAGTGCTGAACAGCCATCCGGGGTAGTTCGCGCAGCAGGACCTTCGTTAGGAGGTCCTCTCTCTCGGCATCATCCGCTACCTGATCGGACAACTCGACGATCAATTCACGCAGCAGCGGCGAGATCGAAAGCGCGCAGCATCGGTCCGGCAGGTCGACAACCTCCGGCTCGATGTAGACGAAGAAGAGCCGGGCATTGGCTGTCGCGAGGTTGCTGTGCTGCATGCCCCCCGGAACCCAAACCCCGCAATGAGGTGGCACCATCCACAGGCCGCTGGGAACGCGACAGGTGACGCCCCCTCCCAGCGCGAAGACGAGTTGCCCTTTGCGATGCCTATGATCGGGCACCTCCGCCTTGGTCCCGCTAACGTCGACGCGCACCGCAATCACCGACGCGGCGAGATCATCGACATCAAGATTCAGCCATGGGTAGTGAAGAGATTGTCTCATGCTGCCGATTTTTAGTGATCGATTGACGGAATATCTAAATTAATCAGAGCGGAAAGTCGATAAATGTCCGGCCTACGAATGCGTAGATCGGGAGCGCGTTGCCCGCGCCGGTCACCGGGTTAGGAGTACGGCCGTGCATACCTTCATGACCTTGAAAGCAGCCGAACTGGGGCGACAGGTTCGCACTCAAGCCGGTCACGTCCGAGGCCACCAACGGGATGTCAACGGCGTGCTGGCGTTCAAGGGGCATACCGTACGCCGCACCACCGGTCGGGCCGCTACGTTGGCGCGCACCGCAGCTGCCGACGCCCTGGAACGGTGTGCGCGATGCGTTGACATTTGGCGCAGGGTGTCTTTCGGCACTCGAAAATGATCATCGGCCAGGGCCACGCGATGAGGATTGCCTCTATCTCAATGTCTGGACCGCCGCGAAGCAGGCTGACGAGAAGCGGCCCGTGATGGTGTGGATTCATGGCGGCGGCTTTCAATTCGGCTCCTCGGCAAATCCCGCCACCGATGGCGGCCAGTTGGCAGCCAAGGGTGTCGTCGTCGTCAGCTTCAACTATCGCCTCGGTATCTTCGGATTTCTCGCCCATCCCGATCTGGATTTGGAAGCCCGATCGGGCAACTACGGCCTGCAGGATCAACTAGCGGCACTGCGCTGGGTCAAAGCCAATATCGCCGACTTTGGTGGTGACCCCGACAACGTCACCGTGTTCGGCGAATCCGCCGGTGCCATGTCCGTTGGCATTTTGATGGCTTCGCCGCTCGGCCATGGACTGTTTCACAAAGCCATTGGCGAAAGCGGCGCATTCTGGGATGGCAAACACGGGCCACTCCAGGGTTTCGAAGAAGCCCGAACGCGCGGCCTCGGCTTCGCTCGTCAACAAGGCAACGCGTCGATCGCAGCTTTGCGCGCCATGCCGGCCGAACAGTTGAATGCAGCCGCGCCCTGGAGCTTCCAGTCCAATCCCGTCGTAACGGCGTTCTCACCCAGTATCGATCATCATGTGATACCTGACGTGCCCGCCCTGCGTTTCCTGCGCGGCCAGCAGATGCACATCCCCTTGCTGGCCGGTTGGAATACCGCGGAGGAATTCCCTTTCCTCTCACAATCACTCCCCGCTCAATCGGCGCAAGCCTTTCGCGCCGCAGCCGAGGAGATGTTCGGCAGGGAGCGCCTGGCGGATTTCCTGAAGGCCTACCCTGCCGATACCGACGCGCAGGCCAAGTCTTCCGCCGCCGCGCTCACGGGCGACTATGTGGTCGGCGAGCAGTGCTGGCAGTGGCTTCGGCTGCATCGAGCAAGCAGTCGCGCGCCCGTCTATGGCTACCTGTTCAGTTACACGTCGCCCTATACGCCGATCGCCTCGCACGTCACCGAGATCCCCTTTGTCTTCGGCACGTTAACACCGCAACAGGTGATCGGCAGCGCCACGCCACCGGCCGAAGCGGATCGCGCGCTAGCGCGGGCAATGATGAGCTATTGGGTGAATTTCGCGATGCACGGGGACCCCAACGGATCTGGTCTGCCACCGTGGCCGGCGTATGATGAGGAAGACGTCGTACAGATCCTCGATGCGACAATCGAAGCCCGTCCCAATCCGCAAGCCGCGCGCTTCCGCTTCCTCGGCAGTTTCAGACAGAACGGAATGCTGCCGATGCGCTGGCGCGATGTGCCGTAGACAGCAGAAATCCAGTCTGAAGATTCAAACGCGGGACAGTGAAGCCGGCCGGGATCGTTGTTTCCCGGCTTGTCGCATGATTAACCGGCGTCGCGCCAATGCTCGGCGTGATCGGCGCTGCTTAAGCAGGCGGATTCTGGCAAGCCTCCGCTCAGCAGATTTATGGGTTCACGGCCTGGCTCGCTCTGCCTCCAGAGGCTCGACGCAGCGATCGGGCGTGCGTCGTCGTCGCGGTCAGACCGTCACGGCTTGGCGGCGTCGCCGAGCTTGTCCTCGATCTTGGCCTCGATCTTGTCCTGCGTCTTGGTCTCGAAATCGCCGGCGTCATGGCGCTCGTGCAACTGGTTCTTGGGATCGCCGAAGACGCGGTTGACCATGCGCCCGCGCTGGACGGCTGGGCGCTTGGCAATCGTATCGGTCCAGCGCTGCACGTGCCTGTACTCATCGACCGCCAGAAATTCGCCCGCTCCATAGACCAGCCCCTTCGCCAGCGCGCCGTACCAGGGCCACACCGCGATGTCGGCGATCGTATAGTCGCGGCCGGCCAGGTATTCGCTCTCGGCGAGGCGGCGGTCGAGCACGTCGAGCTGCCGCTTCACCTCCATCGCGAAGCGGTTGATGGCGTACTCGATCTTGGTCGGCGCGTAGGCATAGAAATGGCCGAAGCCGCCGCCGAGATAGGGTGCCGCACCCATCTGCCAGAACAGCCAGGACAGGCATTCCGCGCGGGTCTTGTCGGTCGGCAGGAACGCGCCGAACTTCTCGGCGAGGTGCATCAGGATCGCGCCGGATTCGAACACCCGGATCGGCTCCGGTCCAGAGCGGTCCATCAGCGCCGGAATCTTGGAGTTCGGGTTGACCGCGACGAAGCCGCTGCCGAACTGGTTGCCATCGATCCTGATCAGCCAAGCGTCATATTCGGCGCCGGAATGCCCGGCGGCCAGCAGCTCCTCCAGCATCACCGTGGCCTTGACGCCGTTCGGCGTCGCCAGCGAATACAGCTGCAGGGGATGGCGTCCGACCGGCAGCTCCTTGTCGTGGGTGGGGCCTGCGATCGGGCGGTTGATAGTGGCGAACCTGCCGCCGCTGTCCTTGTCCCAGGTCCAGACCTTGGGCGGCACGTAATCGGTTGGCTCGGTCATTCCCTGCAGCTCCATGCATTTGCGCTGATGTCAGTGGTCAGCATAACCGGGCAATTGGCAATCGTCTTTCGGATGTCATGCACCCCAGCCCTGTCGATCGCCATATTGACCAACGCCTGCATTGATCTTTAGCTGCGAGGCAGGAAGCGCATCAAACGGCTTCATTCATCGTGTCAGGGGGAGGGACACCGGAATGTTTTCACATGTCATGATCGGGACCAACGATCTGGATCGCGCCAAGGCGCTCTACGACGCGCTGCTCGGCACGCTCGGCGTCGGGCCTGCGAAGGTCGACGGCCACCGCATTTTCTATTTCACCAAGACCGGCGTTTTTTCCGTGTCGAAGCCGATCAACGGCCAGCCGGCGACCCATGCCAATGGCGGCACCATCGGCTTTGCCTGCACCTCGCCCGAGCAGGCGGACGCCTGGCACGCGGCTGGCATCGCCCATGGCGCCACAAGTTGCGAGGATCCGCCGGGCGTGCGCGACGGCGTCACGGGCAAATTCTATATCGCCTATTTGCGCGATCCCGACGGCAACAAGATCTGCGCGCTGCACCGGATGGGGTGAGGGGGCAACCGGCTCAAGTGAGCAGTCCGTATCTTCGACGACCGCGGCCATCTGGGCCGGTTCTGCTCAGGCGGATGGCCGCATGCCCTGAACGCAGACCTCGCGCCCTGAAAATGGTGTATCGGCTGGGCCATCAGGCGCCGGCTGCCGCTGCGCGTCCCAAAACCAAAATCCCCGGAGGACAATTCATGTCGGCCTTGCCGCTCTCAGGCATCAAGATTCTCGATCTCACCCGCGTGCTGGCGGGCCCGCTGTCGGCGCAGATGCTGGCGGACCTCGGCGCCGAGGTGATCAAGATCGAGCGTCCCGGCACCGGCGACGATGCGCGCGCCTTCGGCCCGCCATACCTGGTCGATCCCGAGGGGAAGCAGAACAACAACAATTCGTTCTATCTCTGCGCCAACCGCAACAAGAAGTCGGTGACGGTGAATATCGCCACTCCGGAGGGCCAGGAGATCATCCGGGCGTTGGCGAAAGACGTCGACGTGATGATGGAGAACTACAAAGTCGGCGATCTCAGGCGTTACGGGCTCGACTACGAGGCGATCCGCGCGGTCAATCCCGGCATCATCTATTGCTCGGTGACCGGCTTCGGCCAGACCGGGCCTTACGCGCCGCGCGCCGGCTACGACGCGATCTTCCAGGCCATGGGCGGGCTGATGAGCGTCACCGGCCACATGGACGGCGAGCCGGGCGCGGGGCCGATGAAGGTCGGCCCCTCCATCGTCGACTACATGACCGGCATGAACGCCTCGATCGGCATTCTCGCCGCGCTCTATCATCGCAAGGTCAATGGCGGCGCCGGCCAGCATGTCGACGTCTGCCTGTTCGACACCGTGATCGCCTCGCTGTCGCACTACGCGCAGATCTATCTCGTCAATGGCAAGACGCCGCCGCGGCGCGGCACCTGGGGCAATGGCGGCATGCCGGCCGGCGTGTTCCGCTGCACCGACGGCGAGTTGATGCTGGTGGTCGGCAACGACGCGCAGTTCGCGCGCACCTGCGCCGTGCTGGGCGCACCCGAACTCGCGAGCAATCCCAAATTCGTCAGGAACAACGACCGCGTGGTCAACGGCAAGGAGATCATGGCGATCTTCGCCGGCTTGTTCCTCAAGAACAGTGTCGCGCACTGGCTGGACGAGTTGGAAAAGGCCGGCGTGCCGTCGGGGCCGGTGAACGATTTCGCGCAGGTGTTTGCCGACGAGCAGGTCCGCTCGCGCGGCATGCAGGTCAAGGTCGATCACCCCTTCGAGCCGCAGCTCTCGCTGATCCGCAACGCGCTGACCTTCTCGGAAACCCCGGTCACCGATTATCGCGCCCCGCCGCTGCTCGGGGAGAACACCGCCGAGGTGCTGGCAGGCCAGCTCGGATTCGACGCGGCGAAGATCGAGGCGCTGAGGCAGCGCGGCGTGGTCTAGCGGGGAAGGCCGTGCGTGTAGCGGCTTGCGTCAGGTGTCGCCGGCGCAGAGCGCGCCACCGGGTTTGAATAGAAGGCCTGCGATCCCCGCGCCGATCAGCGGTGCGACGATGAACAGCCACACCTGTCCCAGTGCGCCGGGATTGGCGCCCGCGCCGACGATTGCCGGGCCGAGAGAGCGCGCCGGGTTGACCGAAACGCCGGTCACGTTGATGCCGACAATATGGATCGCGACCAGCGTCAGCCCGATCGCCAGGCCGGCGAACTGTGCCGGACCACCTTTTTGCGTGACACCGAGAATGCAGACCAGGAACAGAAATGTCGCAACGACCTCGAAGATGAACGCCGAGAGCAGATTGTACTGACCGAGATAGCCCGTGCCCCAGCCATTCTGTCCAAGACTTCCGTTCCAGCCCGTCGATTTGCCGGAGAGGATCATGAAAAGCACGATTGCACCGGCAATTGCGCCGAGCACCTGCGCAATGACGTAGGACACAAAATCACTCGTCGTCATGCGGCCCGCGACGAGCACGCCAAAACTCACCGCCGGATTGACGTGGCAACCAGATACCGGACCGATCCCATAAGCCATCGCGACGATGGCCAATCCGAATGCGAACGCAATCCCCAGGACGTCGATGGCCGTCGATCCGGTTCCCATTCCGGCGATGACTACCGCGCCACATCCGAAGAAAACCAGCGCGAACGTCCCGATAAACTCTGCTGTCGGCTTTTTCATTGGCCTTCCTCAGGTTGAATGTGATGACATTGCAACTCTACAGCAGCGCGGCTTGCTCCGCATCTGAGGAAACGGGATCAGCGCGCCTCTTGCATCGCAATATTTAGCGGCGCTGACCTGGCGGCTTCGCCGGCCATGACGATCCGTTCCGTCGATCCCGGCATCAACGATGGCTCGGTGACCGGCTTCCGGTCATGGCACGGAACTTAACTGCAGCCCGGGACGTTTGCTCTGGGAGCGCCGCTCTTTCATTTGAAATGGCGCATGGCTCGATCGGAATACAACATGAACATTTTCTACATCATCGGCGTCGTTGTCGTCGTTCTCTTGGTCGCAGGCTTCTTCGGGCTGCACGTTTGAGCATTTCGACGCGGCCTTCATGCTTACTCGGTGAAACGGGAGACGGCCATGAACAGCGATAGTCGGGCAAGATTGGGTGTTGCGGCGCTGGTTTATCTGATGGTGATTGCGGTCGTTTTCGGCGTTGGTCTGATATCGGTTCTAATGACACCCGCTCTGGCGCAGCACGCCGTCTTCTGGATACCCGCGATCATCGTGACCAGCCTGGTTCTGTCAGCACCACTGGCGTGGTCCATAGCCCCGTCGATGATGATGCGCTTCAACCCGGTCCGCCGGATTCGCTGATCGCGACTCGGCTTCGCTCGCGGGAAATCAGCGCATTCGTCGCATTGTGGAACCGGAGAGGCTATCTGGCGCCCGTCGCGCGGTGTGCCGCCTTGCCATTTGCAGACGGCACGTCCAACGCCATCACCGCGACCGACACCACGCGCGCGATCACCCCATCGACGTCGTCGAGGTCGCATCTGCCGTCCGACAGTTTGGTCAGCCGCTGGCTGTCGCGGATGGTGTGGTGCGCCATCGCGAGCGCGAAATGCAGCCCCCAGAGCAGCTCGACCTCGTCGCGGTCGGGCAGCGCGCGGCGCATCGCGGCGGCGAATTTCCGCAAGTGATCGATCTCGCGATTCTTGATGCGGCGGATCGGGGGGACGGATTCGATCGAGGCGCGGATCATGAAGCGCGCTGCGGTCGAGCGCCCGCTCTCGGGTCCGAGGCAGCCGCGCAGCGTGGGACCGACCAGCGCGCGCATGATGGTCTCGATCGGGGCGCGGCCGCCGCCGGCGTCTTCCGCCGCCTTTAATTCGCGCAGACGCTCGCGGTTGGTGGCGAGGCTGCGGGTGACGAACAGCTCCGCGATCAGTTCGTCCTTGGAACCGAAATGATAATTCACCGCCGCAAGGTTGACGTTCGCCGCCGCGACGATGTCGCGCAAGGTCACGTCGCCGAAGCCGCGATCGGCATAGAGCCGTTCGGCGGCGGCGAGAATGGCGGACCGGGTCTGATCGCTCGCCATGGGCTCTTCCGGGAGGGAGTTGCATTTCAAACACTTGTATGAAACTATCGTTTGAAGAGCCGGAAATGTCAATCCGCGCAGAATCCGCAAGGCCGCGGGCCTGGTCGCTACGGGTAAGGCAGGCCGCCAAGCCTGATCGGGCTCTTGCGGCGGAGGCGAAGCGGGCGGACAGTCCGGCTCAAAAGGTTTCAAACGAGGCGAGGAGCGTCCCATGGACTTCGATTTGTCAGACAGGCAGAAGGAATGGCTCGGCCGGGTGCAGTCGTTCATGACCAAGCACGTCCGCCCGGCGGTGCCGATCTATCAGCAGCAGGATGCGGAAGGCCCGCGCTGGAAGGTGATCCCGATCCTGGAGGAGCTCAAGAAGAAGGCCAAGGCCGAGGGGCTCTGGAACATGTTCATGCCGCCGTCGTCGCATGAGGACGACGAATTCCGCGGCGCGGGATTGAGCAATCTCGAATACGCGCTGCTGTCGGAGGAGATGGGCCACATCAGCTGGGCCTCGGAGGTCTTCAACTGCTCCGCGCCGGATACCGGCAACATGGAAGTGCTGATGCGCTACGGCAGCAAGGAGCACAAGCGGCAATGGCTGAAGCCGCTGATGAACGGCGAGATCCGCTCGGCCTTCCTGATGACGGAGCCGGCGGTGGCCTCGTCGGATGCGACCAACATCGAGACCCGAATCCAGCGCGACGGCGATCATTACGTCATCAACGGCCGCAAATGGTGGTCGTCGGGCGTCGGCGATCCCCGCTGCAAGATCGCGATCCTGATGGGCAAGACCGATCCGAACGCGGCCAAGCACCAGCAGCAGTCGCAGATCCTGGTGCCGCTCGATACTCCCGGCATCACCGTGGAAAAGATGCTGCCGGTGTTCGGCTTCGATGACGCGCCGCATGGCCATGCCCAGGTGCTGCTCGAGAACGTGCGCGTGCCGGCCTCCAATCTCCTGCTCGGCGAAGGCCGCGGCTTCGAGATCGCGCAGGGCCGTCTCGGCCCCGGCCGCATCCATCACTGCATGCGCACCATCGGCAAGGCCGAGGAGGCGTTGGAGAAGATGGTGAAGCGGCTGATGTCGCGCCATGCCTTCGGCAAGCGGATCGTCGAGCATTCGGTGTGGGAGCAGCGCATCGGCGAGGCCCGCACCAACATCGAGATGAACCGCCTGTTGTGCCTGAAGGCCGCCGACATGATGGACAAGGTCGGCAACAAGACCGCGCAGCTTGAAATCGCCATGATCAAGGTGGCGGCGCCGAACATGGCGCTGAAGATCATCGACGAGGCGATCCAGGCCTTCGGCGGCGCCGGCGTCTCCGACGAAGCGGGCCTTGCCAAGGACTATGCCGGCATCCGCACCCTGCGGCTCGCCGACGGTCCCGACGAGGTGCACAATCGCGCCATTGCCAGACTTGAACTTCGGAAGTATTCAAACGCTTCGAGCCAGTAAATCGTAAGATGGGAGCGCCGCGCGGCGCTCCCGACGATCTTGATTGAATCGGTCTGTCCGCGTATTCGGTTCACCTCTCCCCACCGGGGAGAGGTCGATTTGCGCAGCAAATCGGGTGAGGGGGCCGCTCTACGAGAGACCGTAACCCCTCACCCGGCGCTGCGCGCCGACCTCTCCCGATGGGAGAGGTGATCGGAGTTCGCGGACAAACCAATCCGACCGAAACTCATCTCGCTTCAGAGCAGGATCCGGAGAACTGGATACCAGTTTCCGAAAGATCATGCTCAACAATAGAATGAGGGAGCGCCACATTGGCCGACGGCGTCAGGAAGGACGAGGAATTTTCCGGCACCAAGGAGGTCGAGGAGCGGCATCGGATCGATGAAGCGCGCCTCGATATCTGGATGCGTGAGAATGTCGCGGACTATCAGGGTCCGCTGACCGTCCTGCAGTTCAGGGGCGGCCAGTCCAATCCGACCTACCGGCTGGATACGCCCCGCCGTTCCTACGTGATGCGACGCAAGCCGTTCGGCAAGCTGCTGCCGTCGGCGCATGCGGTGGATCGCGAATATCGCGTCATCGACGCGCTCTCGCGGCAGGGCTTTCCGGTCGCCAAGGCCTATGCGCTCTGCACCGACGACAGCGTGATCGGCGCGGCCTTCTACATCATGTCGATGGTCGACGGCCGCGTGTT
>Ga0307509_10007333_pt1 | contig 14459 bp, 21 predicted proteins | sample 10_EM_MG_FD_202245 | JGI IMG/M metagenome (GOLD analysis project Ga0307509, IMG submission 202245) | Populus trichocarpa ectomycorrhiza microbial communities from riparian zone in the Pacific Northwest, United States - 10_EM | ecosystem: Host-associated > Plants > Roots > Unclassified | place... | reverse complement strand
CTTAACGATATTAAGTTTAACCGTTTTGATTCTTCGTGAATTATTTACTCTATCTTTATCTTCTACTTTGAGTTTTGGTGCGGTCGCAACCTTAGAGTTCACCTCTCTATAGGGTGCCCCCATTACATCTGCATAGGAGGAACTAGCTAATGTTTTGAAAACGGACACCAACTAGCCCCACTCACTCCCCACGATCCCAATCCACAGCTGCACTTACCGTGTGCTGTTCTCCCCACACTCCCCAACTCTGACCTCTACCGCAACCTCCGACTCCATTGTCCGCCTCTTTGACATCTGCACTCCACCCTCCTCTACCACGCTCTTGATCCCCGTATCTCCCCATGCGCCCTGCGAACTCCTCACTCAGGACTGGAACAAACAGCGCCAGGACATCCTTGCCGTTGCCAGAGTCAACAAGGTCATCCGAACCTTCGACCTACCCTTCCCCAACAAAAGCCCTCTCAGTCAACTACTCGGCCACGAATACGTAGTGAGAAAGATCGCCTGAAGCCTACATTGGGGGAACGTGCTCATCAGTGCAAGTTACGACATGGCGGTTCGGATTTGGAGCGACGGGAGTAGCAATGCTGCAGTTCCAGGACAGGTAGGATTGGTGGATTGCCCGGGGGGAGGAGGGAGGATGACGGGTGTCATGGATCGGTATATGGAGTTTGGCGCAGGAGTGGATTGGTTCTTGTTTGGTGGGGAGGGGTGGGCTGCTAGTGTTGGCTAGGATGAGGCGGTTTGGGTATGGGATGTGGGGAGTATTATGGGGAGCCGGTACAATTCGCCCGGGGGGGTAGGGTTGGAACGGGAGTTTATAATAATGTGTTTGATAAGTTACCACAATTGCCGTGCGTGTCATAAAATTAGATGGCCAGGTCTACTGCAAAAAAAGCACTGTTTACTATATACCGGTACCGGTACTGTATGCTGCAATGGGTTGGCGGTTCAGGTGGAGACTCTTAGGGTAGATAAACTACCGGTCATATATCCTATGAAGTCTAGTTTGGTAAGTTGTCGTTGGCCCGCGATCTACTCGAGTACGGTCTCCAACCAGTGTATGACGAAAACCAGCGGGTGCAAACATGGATCAATTACAAGTAATCTTTTGTAACCCTACATGACGGACTTACCTTACAACTTCCTTATCTCTACCTTCATTCCTCCTCCTCCAACATCACCCCTTATCGCCCCATTTTCTATCCTTGTTTCTATCTCGAACAATTATCCTTCATTTCTTTCACTACAAACAACAAAGGGCACCTTCTATTCTAGAAGTTTTTACTTTTTTTTTGCTATTCCTTTCCAATTTTCAGGTTTATTCACCTAGTTGAGAAGATTTGAAGTATTCTGTTTACTAACTTGCTCTCATTACACACCATAGGTTCCTTGGGGTAGTAGGTTGCCCCCGGTGGGCATTCTCACCAACTTTGGGGGAATACTGCCCGTAATAGAACATGACCAGTTGTATGAACGTTCAAGACCCCTGTTCAAGACCCGGTTATCAAAACCGAGCTGGGTACTGGCCATCCAGTGCTTGGAACAGCAACCCTTCGGAGCGGGTTATTGAGATATGAAATGATGGTTAAGAGGAAGGACCAGCCTCCAGCCCCAAGGGTCCTGATAATCGAGCAACCCACAACCGAGAGGAGGAAAGCAGACAAGCCGGAGGCCCCAACTGTTCAGTCCACTGAGCCTACGAGAGAGTGATGGCTGGGGAGGTAGGCGGAGGGGCTGGTGTTAGTGAGATTTCTCAGTTGTTGCTGTGTTTTTGTGCCTATTAGTTATTGTATATAGCACTCCCCGATTCGGCAACCGCTCTCACACCCTGGGATAATACCAGTTATCACCCAACTACAAGTAGTGTTATGTTTTTTCCTTGTTGGATTACTGGTTTGCCTTCCGGTGTGTCGTTATTTGACCTTTTACCCCTCTGGTTTATTCTGGGAAAATCTACTCTTGTGTATTGGGAGGTTTTGCGTGTTAGTTGGTTTATTCAGCTTGGAGACGCAGGATTCTCATGAGAGGATATTTCTTGATTCTGTCTTTAATGATTAGTTAGAACCCCCGCTTAATGAGTGATACATTGGCGCAATTCTACATTCTTAGCCAACTTATGATTTATAGAGATGAGGCAGGTCTTATCTATAGGGATCCCACCAGTGATAATTCCTCAGCAATTCGCTTATCTAACGTCATACACAACCTAGAGATGTTGCTATCCCGCTGACAAATAACCCGAATCTTGATCATGGAAAGGAAAGAAGGGACCCTACTCATTCATGATTGGTCCGGCTAGGGGAATTATACTATAGTAAAGCTACCCGTCTAGTCTACCCCGCATTACCAACCCATCTTATAAAGCAAAATCACAGCACCTCTTTGCAGGCTGATGGAACCCAACAATTATATCTAGTGTCTGGCCCGGTAGCCCTGCGGCCCTTACCAGATACAACCCGAGGTGGGGGAAAAAACAAAAAAAACTCTAAACCCTCCAAGGCTCAAAGCTGGTCTCTCTAACATCCCTAAAGCCTCATCAGACTCTAGCTTACAGTACTGCCACCGGTCCCTTTACCCCCAGCTCCACCATTCCTATCACATCGGTAGAAAGCTTCATACACCCAATGCTCCCCCCACCCCTAGAACCATACTTCCTAACCTTCATATCCCTCCAAATCTTCCGCGCCTCGTCCATGCCGTCTTCTGCCTCACCCTCACTGTCTGCATCCGATTCTTCCAAATCAAACCTATCAATGGGCCCTTGATCGGCGGGGGCAAGCTTTATTAGTGAGCTGAAAAAAGAGGCGTTTGTGGTAGTAGGTTCTGCCGTTAAGATCGGCATTAAATCTCTCAAAGCCCCGAGGAGTCGCACTTCGAGTCCACCTTACTAGTTCAATAAACTGAGCCTGCATCTTCCACTCCCCACCTCCATTCGCAATCCGTGTTGCTCGACAATTCATCACCTCTTCCATATGAGGGAATACTATTAGTACCTTCTGTTAGCAATAGTATTATACCAGCTTAGGGAGACAAAGAAATCAATCAACATACCAAGAAGACCCTTCGTGTCTTGCAAATTGAAGCCATACAACCTGCGAAATATGGTCGGGTAGTTTATCAGCCCACTCTCCAGCAGGGAGATATCAGTGATGATATCCCCTTCGTGTGCTGCCTCGTTTCCCGTTTCGATTGCGTCAATGTTCCCTATCCCGGCCGAAGCCACACTCTTCAAAAATGTCACAAAAAATCTCTCATGGATAGCAACCGCCGTGCCCTTGAGGGGACGGAGGATAGCGACCTCTTCTTTAAGGGGACGGAGTATATCGACTTCTTTCTCGAGGGCTTCTGTCCAGTGTTCCCAACGGGCCAGGTAGGCCAGGCTTCGGTAAAGCCGGGCCTGGCCTATCATAATTCCCAGTGATCTAGCCTAGCCCAAGCCTGCAGGCCTGGGCGGGCCCGCCTATAGGCCATATAGGCTTTTTCCCGGTCAATATATAGCATCGGCGGACCGACTCATAGCTCAGCCATGCTATTTCAGCAGTGGATATTCGTGGTAAATATTTTCCAAATACTCAATTTCGTTTTATTAAGAAAAAGTACTACAAAAAGGTATGATACTAGAGATAGTGAATTCGTTAATTGAATTAATTGTAGAAAAAGAGCTGCGGTTGTGGTGGGTCAACCGTGCGCACTAGCACTAATACTGGGAGATTATCCGTAAATAGCCCACAAGACAACATTAAAAATACAACAACCTCCCTTCGCCAGCTTGGGGATTGAATTTAATTCCACAGAAGGTAAATAGGAGGGAATGATGATAGGATAGGACTGTGCTAGTGGCTCTGGAGGCGAATCTGTAAGATTTTATTGAGTTAGTTGGTATCACTCGTTTTATGATCAATTAAGAAAGCAATACGCGTTGCCAAAGGTAGGGAGAGAAAAATGTCAAAGGGGAGAAAATTGAAAGAAGGGAGGGGGTTGGGATACCCGTAAAGCGATCTGTTCTTAACACTAATTACCGAGCGTATAGGCGCCTATCAGGCCTGATAGGTTTCGTAGGCCGATCGAATTCGGCCTAGATCGGCCTAGGCCATTTTCCGGAGTGGCCTGCCTTGGCCTGGCCCGTTGGGAACACTGTATAATACCCACAGATCAGCTAGGTTGCTTCTCTCTAAGATTTACTGTGAGGAGGGGAGGCTTTGGGACAGAGATGGGCCTCAATCTGGGAGGCTTACTAGACTGCACGTCGCAGCATTCCTCAGAAATACAGAGATCCTAGCTTCTTTATTAAAAATTAAAGACTGGGATGTGAACAGAAGAGACTTCATGGGCCGTACACTGCTGATATGGGCTATCATCAGTGGGAATCTAGTGGTAGTGCACCAAGAGGTTATGAGGATATTACTTCAACAGAAGAAGGTCAACCCTAACACTGCCGACCAGGATGGTAGAACACCGCTCTCGCGGGCCGCTAGAGGTGGGTTTGAGGATGTAGTGACCTTGCTGCTAGATCGGAAGGAGGTCAGCCCCAACACAACGGACATTCTATATGACAAAACACCACTATCCTGGGTGGCCGGCAATGGGTATGGGATAGTAATCAAGTTACTACTCGCCCATAGCGATATCAATCCGGGACTAGCAGAGAAGAAAGGCCGGACCCCACTTTCATGGGCTGTCCAGTATGGAGGAGAAGAGGTAGCGAAGATGTTAGTCGGACACACAGAAGCCAATCTGAGCACCAGAGACATCAATGGCCGGACGCCAATTTCGTAGGCAACTGAGCACTGGCACGGGGAGAGTTGCATATCGCACTTTGCCGAAGACAGTTTCAGTCCCGACTTACCTGATCGCAGTGGTCGAACACTCCTCTCTTGGGCAGCAGGCCCCCAGAATGCTGGCTTTGTACAATATCTGCTGAAGCGCAAAGACGTTAACCCCAACCTAGCCGATAAAGATGGCTGAACACCGCTCTCGTGGGCCATAGAGAAGAAGAGCCTGGAAGCAGTGCAGCTTCTCTTGGAACGAACCAATGTTAATCCCAATCTGGCCGAACAACGCTCTCCTGGGCTGTAGGAAAGTGGAGTCAGGGAGTAGTGCAGCTCCTCTTGGAACAGATAGATATCAACCCCAGTTTGGCCGACAAAGAAGGTAGAACACCGCTCTTGTGGGCAGCAAAGGAGAGTCAGAAAGTAGCGCAGCTCCTCTTGGAACGAAGCGATATTAATCCCAATCTGGCTAACGAAGATAGCCGAACACCGCTCTTGTGGGCCATAGAAAATAAGAGTCATGAATTAGTGTAGTACCTCTTGGGACGAAGCGATGTTGATCCCAATTTGGCTGCTAAACATGGCCGAACACCGCTCTTATTGGCCGCAGCAAAGGGGAACCAGGAAGCAGTGCAGTTCCTATTGAAACGAGCTGGTATTGATCCAAATTTAGCCGATAGGGATGGCCAAACACCACTCTTGTTAGCTGTCGCAGAGAACCAGGGAGCAGTGCAGCTCCTTTTGGAATGAACCGATGTCGATCTCAGTATCGGACAACAAAGGTCTAACACCGCTCAAGTGGACTACCCAGCATGGCCATCATAAAATAGTTTGGAATCTGTTAATATATTGACCACGCTTCTTGAGACTACCCAGCGGCCTAGGCATCGTTGACGGGTGAATGACCACCAAGCTTAATGCTCGATGACATCTATCCTCACCCTTTTAAATGAAGGTTTACCACACTCACTCCATTATTGTAAGGTTGACTGAATTTCTAACACCTTTCTCTGTAGTGTATTGCAGGACTCGGAATCTGACCGCAGCCGTGTGGTGGATACCACCAATGACTAGGCTACAGCCCCCATTTATGCATTACTCTACAACAGGGTTTTGCATTTACTTTTGAAGTAAAAAATGGACCTTTGCCTTCTCGTCCTTTCCTCCTCATTTCCTTTAGTTTCCTTTCTAGTTCTGGCCCTTTCCCGTCCATTTGCCCACTCCCACTATGAATTTTCTTTTTTACCATACCCATATTTTCTTTTACACTCAGGACATAGTTTGCACACTTTCAATTTCTTTTAAAATATACCGTACTTTCCCGCTGGTATCCCCCGAGTTCCTTTACATGAACCCATTCTTGCTTTGTACCGTGCAGCATGCATTGGATAGAATTTCGCAGTTTAAAAATTAGAACTAACCAAACCCACCCTATTACACGCTACTAGCATATGTATGGCTAACATCGATTTGAAAACAACGCCTAGAGCAGGCTTACCAATGACACTATATAGTAACTACCCAACATTAACCCGACAATAGAAGCCCTCGCCATACTCGCGCCGAGAATAAGTCCTGAGACAACAGGCACAACCACAACCACAATTCTCCACCACTCAACTATCCCGATGCTACAGTGACTCAAGTTGATGCCACCGTCAAAATGAAAATTCCTATTACCAGATACCCGGCTCCTAGAGAGGGGAAAGGACTCTAATATAGTGGCCTTAATATTAATTGACATTACAGTTGTGGTTGCAGTTGTGATAGCTATCGTGGTTGTTATGATGGTGAATTTTGCGGGGGATTGTGGTTGCGCTCGTTGTCTCAGACTTATTCTCGGCGCGAGTATAACAATATTATTGTACTTTGCTATTGCAGCTTACAGCGTCCAATGGGATTAGTCTGTGGGGCGGATTGGTGCTCATCCACCCCAACTGGCTGGTCTAAATTTATCCTAGCAAGAGTAATTCCCCTGCCGCCGCGCTGCCATAACATACCGGTACTCTACTCCTGTACTCTAGTTCCTGCCCTTCCTGCTACCTGTGAAGGAGCGGAATTCGTGCTCGATGAAATAGGCAATCTTAATCACTAGTGAGTGAAAAATTAATAACGGACCGACTAACCCAATGCTTAAGAATATGTAGAGAGTTGGGAATTGATGTGGCTGATTCTTCTGTTGTGTACCGTACTATAAGGTAATTCCGGACGACCCGTAGAGTAAGATGGGACGTACACATAAGCATATTAACGGGGGTGCAGATCGCGCAGTGGTCTACGGTAGAGTGAAGGGGTTTTCTTGGAACCTGGGCACTATGCGAGAAGGGTAAGGGAGGTAGCTTCTACAACTTCATTCGTACTGCCCTAAAACTAAATTAACAGTAAAGACGGGGGTATAAACAAAACCCAAGTACCACATCTTGATCCTTCCATGGATCACTGCACCCATCTCTGTATCTCCTCACATATCCAAATTCCTCTGCACACTCCCGTGATATCAAAGGAAAGACATGTCGTCAGAATCTTCTCGGCAGACTACTCAAGTACGAGAACCCATTATGCTCCTGAATGACCTGCAACACTCCCGTGAATTTGGGAGTCATATCAATCACACCCTTCCAGCGGTTCGGGTCTGGGAGGCTAGGCCCAGCTTTCAAGCAGTAGCTAAGAGTACAGTACCATGCAGTATTTAGATACTATAGTAGATACAACATCCATAGCCGAGGCTAGGACGAGGACCTTATACCAGTAGGTGGGAGAGTTCTGGAATTTCTTTTCCCGGGCCGCCCTGCATGTGGAGAGTGTATGATACTACGGGTTGTGCCTAAAAAGGAATTGCGTATTGAGCATCCCCCTTCACGGCCTACATAATTTAGTACAGACCAGCTTCGACACTTCGGAGCAACAAATACCCCCAGAAAATCCCTAGAAAAAAACCTGGGTTTTCTAGAATTATTACTCGGAATGGGCACCGGGGGAGTGGTTGAAATACTGCCGGGCGGGTTGAAGTCAAGCCCGACAGCTTAGGGCCTCTTTGGTAAAAAAGGAAGAAGTGGTAACCGTTCCGTTGTGAACTAGTTTGACCTGTAGAAATGGTTGCCGCCAATGGTCAACCATTTCTACAAGGCAACCATTCCGAGTCGCACAAAAGAGTGGTGTTCAGCAGTGCAGATTTGGCTTGTCGGGGTTAATGTCGTCTCGTCTGAGCAGTATTTCCACCACTCCCTCATGCCCATTCTCCGTAGCCCACACGAGAGGTGGTTATCACCACGGTCTTCCTGGTTTTCACAACCTTTCACCGCTATTAAATCTACAATCTCAACAATTCCGAAGAGGGATGCACAGCGCAATTCCAGTGAACAGGGAAAGTTATCAAAGTTGATACCATAACGGTACAGATCCTGTGCTTCTAAGAGGATTTTGGAGGATATGTGGTTATGCTAGTCGTCAAAACAACTTAATCGCAAGCAGTTTAGCACGATCCGAAAGCTGCTTTTTTTGCGTGTATTCCCCAACATAGACAAGAATCTTAGAGAAAGGGCCTGCTTTAGAGATCTGAATCCTTGGAATCGGAATCGGAACTGGGCGAAAGAGCCTTGACATGCTTAGAATTCAGATAGCTTAAGCATGTTTCTGTCATTGCTGAGTGGGCTGGACTAAGAAGCTTAGGAAGGGCTCGAAGGTACTCCTGAACCGTAAAATGGATTAACCGGACCGTGGAACTTTCTTTTTCTACGGGAAAAAGTCCCAGACAACAGGCTAGTAATAGCCCTGTAGAAGGGGCATTGCCGACACCGAGATTCGGTGACCCTGTTTGGACCGCTAAAGCGTGGCATAGTTCATCAGCCTTCAAGCGGCGCTCCGAATAAGAGATCTACATTGAAGCAGCTATGCTGAGTCTTGCATTCTCCCCGCCCTGTCCCTTTATCCGATCTAACTTCACACCGTAAGAATCTCTGAGCCCCAAGCCATCAGTAATTGTGCCGAGCTTTTGTCGCCTGTGGCGGATCGTGGTTTCTTGCAGGATCGAAATATTCAGCGAGACAAATAGGAATCTATGATAAATATCTATCTATCAGCTGATGATAACTGGAGGCAGCTTCCCCAGCATCATTACTTCTATCTACATAGCGGAAATATCTCCGGGGATTTTCTTCAGGATGTCTGCCTCCAGACCACCGTCCATATTATCTGGGTTTGTATCCTCATCCAGCCTAGTGTGAAGGTATCTAATAATATCACCTCTCTTGGGACTTGTGGGTATGGTCGTTACTTTTCTAGAGAGACGCCCTCCGAGCTCAGATTCGATTTGCTGTCTTCTAGTCATGAATATTGGAGCGCCGGCGGACTTCCGGAGAATTTAATTTAGCGAATCATGGGGCTTGACTCGATTCCCTAGCAGGCATTCGTCTAGGGCGTCGATGCATATGAACTTGCGCTTTTCGGAAGAGGTAATCTGCAGCATCTTGACAATATCGGCAAACTGCGGACTCCGTCCACCGATCACCTTCTTCTGGACTTCACAGGCTTTCACTATTTCCTCTAGTACCTTTTCTATTCTGCTCACAACATGTTATAAAAGTCCTTCCAACCCCCGGATCTCCATCGCAAAACTGCGTTATCGGATTCACTTCCTCCATATGCTTCTTCTCGTTCCCCCTCCCATCTCTTGTGGAAAGCTTGCCAGTTTCCGTATCTCCTACCTAGCCAGTGAGGTAAGAAAGGCGAATGCTAATAATAATGATAATCACATGTAATAGTTATACTGTCGAACTAATATAGTACATATATGGTATGTATGATAATAAATCAAGTACCAGGCGCATTGATCGATAGAAGTCATGGAGTGGTGAATGGCTTACTCAGAGCACATACTTACCTTCGAGTGCTGCCACCTCCCCTGCACGTTACCCGCCCAGTTTCGGCGTGCCCCCCCCAAGTAGAGACTCCGCCAGTAGGCCATAACCAGATCAGCTCGATGCGGATAAGTTGCCTGCTTAGCCAAGAATGCGGGAGTCTTGGCGCTCAGGGCTTCGGCAATACCGCATTATCTGGTTAAGCTCGTTTTCACGCTAAGAGGTCAGAATAAGGTGTGGGTCAGCATTTTTCACAAAGTAACCCTTCCGGGCTAGTTGCTTCCTCTAAATCGATGGCATCCTTCACATCCCCCACCCACCCCAAAGCAAACCACCCTGTAAAGAACAAAAAAAAAAAGGCGAAGGCCCTAACCCCCTAACAACCGGAGCCACCACAACCACGGCCCCACAGTAGCGACAATTCCTGAAGGCACGCGGGTCTTCAAACCACTCACGCAGATTCGTCCGGCGAAGGGATCGTTTTCCTGGCCCGAGCAATGCATGGTACTGGCAAAGCAGTCTCTCTCTATTGATGCCTTGCTCCATCTCTGCCATCTGAGCATGCCAGACTCGGCTCGTATTGGCGGCTGAAATCTAAGCCCCTGCGGCACTTATCGTAAAGATGGCAAGGAGTTCTTTAGCCCTTGGACTAAAGGCTAAAAAATATTATCGGCAGTTAGCACATGGGATATCTCAAGACTATAGGATTTCTGAAGCAAACCAATCGTGCGTGGCATGGTGTATCGAACGTATGAAGAAGGGGAAGTATGAGTTGTTTGTGGTTTGGATATTTGGAAGGCCAGCGGGAAGAACCCGCTTTAAGTACTCAACCCCCGCTGCTCAGTTACCCTGCCAGCACGTGAGAGAAACTGCTAGTGCACACCTTGCGAGGAAATTAGTCTGCTTGGCATAGGATAACTTGTCCGGTGTAGCTACAGTCGAGTACTCATACTTGGGCCATAGCTGGGAGCAAATCTACGCAGACAACCTGCTTTCCATCATGGCCATGCTGAGCAGTACTCATTTAGCACTATTCTGAGCCCTACACCTCTTCTGAAGCACAGTTTTTCATATCACACTTACTGAAATAGGGTAGTGTTTAAAAGGGGCTGAATTATCTTAGTACCGTTTACGTTCATCATAATACTTACATCATAGTTGTCACAATTATTCCTAACTTTGCTTTCTTCAGTTACTTCACCACCGATCGCTTCCATAACCAGGTGTATCCGCACTTAGTGCGAGTGCTTGAAAACAGTTTAAGGGATGGCGGTGCTAAGAGGCAGTGATTAGTAATCAGACAACGGGAGAGAATCTGATGGGGTCATTCAACTCAAAGTTCACCTCACTCTCCTCTCCATTACAACACCTTCCACCCTGAGTTCTTGCCACCCTTTGAAAATGTCTTCACCCACCAGCCCAAAGTCCGATCACCCCGCGGGACTATCACCTTTAGCTCCTGCCGGAATCCTCGAAACGGCTGGAATAAAGGTTTGCATTGTTGGAACCGCGGTGTTAATGCACTTTGGATCAGATCTCGTCCTTGCCGATCTCGACCTTGCGGTTGCCGACGAACAGTTTGACTCCGCACTTTCCCTGCTCCACAGCTGTGGCTTTCAGGACATCGAGGCTGGTTCTTGGCGGGAGGCTGTTATGCCAGTATTGGGCAAACCCGGGGGTTGGGACTCACGCCGACTGCTGTATCCGCCATCGTCAGACATAGTTGCGCTCACTCCTGCCAGCTGCTGGCATCTTAACATCACTCCTGATACAACCTTTCTCCTGGAGACCGATCCGTATCGATTTCCACATTTCCTTGTCTATCTCGAAGGTAATCTAGAATCTAGGAGTCTACTAAATATTGTGGTCACTGACATCTGGCGGGTACCGGCACATAGCTCTAATTAGGATCCTTGAAGCTCTTCAACCTATTAAAGGGAATTCGTTACTTGTTAGACACCACTACGCAGTAATGGTGGAGCTTCTACTGCAACGGCCAGAGCTTAACGAAAGGATTTCTCCAGGAGATCAATTTTTCATAGACTTTGACATGAAGCAGTTTAAATGGTTAGACCACCTCAAGGTTCTGAAGTTGCGTAAGGGTATCATGGAAGGCACTATCTCGGTTGAAACTGCGAGGGAAGTAGTGCCAAGGCCTGATTTGGCAAGAAAGCAGATCAAAGAAAGGTACCTGCGCCTGCGAGCTGAGGCAGGAAATAGCGAGAGGAACACCCCTATGACTTAAGAGGTGCATCGGGGCAGCTTAGAAGGCGTAAGCGTGGTCAAATGGGCATTATGGCACGTTGAGATACTGGTACTGTACATTATCAGGAATCTCTACTTTTCTTGCTAATCAAATTCCTGTATCTTAGCTAACTTTCGCCTCTTGATACCTTGCCAGTACAAGCCTGACTGACTTAGTCGTCCCCTGAATCCCATACGCACTGAACCCAAAGCTAGCCAAAAACGCCGCAAACGCAAACCAGTGAAAAGCCGTCATGGCATTCGCCTCGTGACACCGCCTGGCAGGAACAATATATCCTCCGCCATTGGTAATTCCGTTTGTAAGGAGGTATTCCTACCTGCCCCCACCCCTTCTGTCAGCCACTCGCCACACGCAAAATGGGGGGGGGAGGGGGAAAGCGAACCCTATTCCTGTTGCCCGTGTCCTAGTTGCCTGCCTCTTCTCCTTCATGGGAGGAGGTAGAGTCTGTATCTGAGTTTGTGTACTCCTCGCCTGGAGTCTCACCTCTAGAGTCGGAGTCATTGCCACAGCTATCTTCATCATTTTCGCCATCTTCATCATTTTCGTCATCTTCATCGTCGTCACACTCTTCTAGTTCCCATTCCGCGCCGAGCTTTCAGAGCGTGCAGTATATGCACCCGACTGCTTCTAGCGGGGAGTTGCGACTCCGAATGCCGGATTGCCAGCGAGTTTGACGCAGGCGCTTGGCTTGTTGGGCGTGGTCGGGTGGTAACGGTGTGAGGCCTTCAATCCTGGTGCTGGAGGATTGGATTCGCGTGTTTATCGGCCTTAGTCCGCGGCAGGTTTGTTGTGGGTTTATTTGCGGTGAGGATGGTGCTGGTGAGGGTGGAGGCGGAGCGCCCGACATGTATGCTTTGTGGTACGCTGGGAGACTGGTTGATAGGATAGATATTGAGGAGGAAGGGGAGGGGCTGACCTCTCCCGGTGTTGCTAGGTCCTCCGGAACACCTGCGATGCTGAGGCCGTCTTTTGTGGCTGCCAGAGCAAATGGTGAGGCGGTGCGTTCCGGGGTTTAGGGATCAAAGCTGGGAGAATTCGGTATTTAAGGGTTCGGTGTGTGTTATGGAGAAGAGGGGAGGTATGAGTCCCAGGCAGGCGGAGATTGAGCGAGAAAGTTTTTGATGTACGATAAGATAAGTATTTGAGGGCCAGGCTTTTTGTTCATTAGTTTACAAGGAACCAAGAATGGGGGAGGGAGGGAGAAGGGTATTATACCATCTCTTTTCATCCTCTGATCCCCCTCACAATCATGTACGCATCTTTGATCGCGCTGGGCTCCTCTTGATTTAGTGCGCCCTGGATATCATCTTTCGCATACCCCATTGTAGACCCCAACTTTCTCACCACCGCTTCATGGAGTTCCCCTTTCAGGCGCTCCGCAGGTCCCCGCTTGATGCTCTTCAACGTCGGCAGCCTAGAAAAATCCACGCCTGTATTAAAGAATTCTTCCGGTGGAGGGTGGAGGTATTCCGGAAGCCCTTTGTTGAACCAGGGATCCTGTCGCATATCCGCGACCGTTATGCGGGATAACGGGTTCACCACGAGCATTCTTTGAATAAGGTTGCGTGCTTAGGAACTTAAAAAGTGGGGGATTGAATAATTCCCCACTGTGCAAATTGTCAACAATCGCACGTGGTATGAGGCGACAGGGAAGGCAAAAAAAACAAAAACATATGTCCAATCTTTTTGAATAGCGTGGGTATATAATCGTCGTCGAAGGGTAACCTTCCGTAAAGTAGAACGTAGAGAATAACCCCACAACTCGAAACATCGGCTTCTGGCCCTGCATACAACTTTCCTGAGATGACCTCTGGCGCAGCATAATTCGGACTGCCACAAGACGTCTTGAGAAAGTTCCTGTCAGTTATGATATAACTAAGACCAAAATCCGCAATCTTAACATTGAGATAATCGTCCAGCAGCAGGTTCTCCCGTTTCAAATCCCTGGGCACAATCTTGTGGCTGTGACAATACTCCACGGCGCAAATTATCAGCTGAAAGAACCGTCGCGGAGAGTCCTCAGTCATTTTCCCATTTGTGACAATATACTTGAAAAACTCTCCGCTGGCGTACTCGATAACCATAATTATGTCGTTCGGTGTTGTTATCACCGTATACCTAAATCACTCGTCAGCACCCCCCCCCCATCGATGGGAGGATTATCCTTTTTCGTAGATGGGAACAAACAGCTTAATGATGTGCTGATTCCTCAGCAACTGCAAGTAGGCAATCTCCCTCTCCACCCATCCCACCACATCCCTATTATTCAACATCTTCCTCGAAATAATCTTTAAAGCGACCTTCTGCCCGGAAACCTGGTGCACGGCCAATTTCACCTTTCCGAAGGACCCCTCGCCATTGGTCTTGATGATGTTGTACTGCCCGAGCCGGTGCTCCAGGTCAGGTTTGTGTACATCGTGGTGGCGGGGCGGCCTTTGCTGCTGGTGGTGGTGGTACTGCTGCTGGTGAGAGTGCGATTGGGATTGAGATTGCTGGTGGTGCGGTTGTTTGTATGGAGGGATAGCGAGGTCCCCGTCCGTACAGGTTGGTGGCATGGCTGGTGAG
>Ga0307509_10007332_pt1 | contig 14462 bp, 17 predicted proteins | sample 10_EM_MG_FD_202245 | JGI IMG/M metagenome (GOLD analysis project Ga0307509, IMG submission 202245) | Populus trichocarpa ectomycorrhiza microbial communities from riparian zone in the Pacific Northwest, United States - 10_EM | ecosystem: Host-associated > Plants > Roots > Unclassified | place... | reverse complement strand
TAAAGATTTTTCTAGCGTAAAAACTTATATTGATAAGATCTCTTCTCCATTGCTTGATAATGTTCAAATAGCTCGGGAGGCACCTCAATATTTATATGCCGCGTCTGGGTGGTCGCGGGCTACATCTTGTTCTCATACTAACTATGTACCTGCTAACAAACTCCAGCTTGTTCTAAAAGTGCGAACACCATTTGACCCTGACAATTCTGTTATCTCACTTCGACTTCCGAATCGCAACACCATGAAATTACCTGACGGTGCTCCCACACATCAGTCCATTGGTTACGATCCATCTTCGTCGGCATGGAGTCTTGCTTACCATTTGCATACGCAGAATGGTCTCCATGATCGAACCAACAAAGGGGCCAGCTTTGTTATCGAACCTCTCAGCATTGCAGACATATTCTGCAACCGACATCTGCGAGGCATAAGATAGACTTGTCACGATAATCGCTCCAATAGCCATTATCCCTCCATAGTCATATCGTTATCGTATGGTTCCGTCAGTATCCATAAGATACTATTGACGTGTGTGAGTGTGGGTATGCCTGATTGCTCAGACTACCTCATCCGACAATACCATTCACTTCTGCGACTTTCATCGCGAGAGCGTGGAGTATAGAATGTATTGCCTAACCATTGTCCGTAAAAACGTCCCGTTACTTAGTGACCACCTTCGCGACTCTTGTCTTTAGTGCTCGGTAACATTATGCGACGTCGACCGATTTGGCTCGAACCACTTGCATAAGCTCGCCAAAGGTCTTCCCTCATATACCCTGCGAACGGGATCCGGTCGGACGGACGGCCGCGACGTATACGGGGTTACGAGGAGGGCTCCAATGACTATGTCTTTGGTGAGGGGACGCAACTACGGCGGCGTCTGCCGATGTAGCGCCGTCCCAACGCTGGTGCGGGAGGGGGGTGTTGGCTTGTCCCTTTTGAACTCAGAATCCTAAGGTAGGGTAACTATAGGTCTTGATTCACTAATGGAAGGCTAAGCCTTCCGGTATGCCTAACATGTGCTATCTCTGGGGCAGCAAATCGGGAACTGCATTCGTATCTGAGTAAGTCCTTAGCCGTCTCATCGCGCACAATATTGGTGTTAAACTAACCTCTTGTTTACTTGGATGGTACCTAAACCAACCATTTTCCAGCAAATAGGTAATTTTCGCCTTTATATCAGTTGGTAATTTATGAGCTAAGTCCTAAAGGTCCTGAATTGTGCTCCTGGTCTCGGAAACCAGGTCTTAGCTGGCACTAGACTGCCTGGCTTTCAACTATATAAATCAAGTTAGCTAAATCAAGTTGGCTATGCAAAGTCTCTAATGAGACGTTATTTGTTAATTAGAAGACTTACAAAGGTCATTGCCCTCTTTCTCATCTCTATATTTCACTAAGCTAACTTGGCAGCTGCCTTTACCCAATAGCCCTGCAGAAGTATATTATTCTCAGCTGGCTTCACAAAGGGATTAACAAACCATGTGTGATACCGGATCATATTCGCAGTATTCGCAAAGACTATCCTTTCATTACCATGTAAGGAAGTGCGTTTTGTTCATAGTGCAGTGACCGGGATGCCAATATCAGATGCTGGAAGATCCAGATTAACTATAGTGCGTCCACAATGGGACTGCAAAGTTCGGTTCTCTTCAGAAATATAGGGTGAGAGGTGTGATGAATTGGCTCTGAGATGGCCAGAATGTAATTGTGCTGCCGGCCCTTTAGACCAATATTCCAAGAAAGGTCAATTCAGAACCTAAGATGCGTAGTCCTCCATAGTCTTCCTGTAACGACCCTACAATAGGTAGCTACAATAACTACCACCTTAGCCCAAATAGTATACCAAGTGGTAACCAGGGGTGGTATGGTCTCTTATACAAAGAGCTGATTAACCTAGGACTAACTCTAGGGAATGGTTGAGTAGCCCTCGGTACTCTATAGGGCAGGGTAACCTTTCGGGAGAACATTCACATAAGGTCAAGAGAATTATGGGAATGTTACACGGAGCTCCGCGACGACTTTTGTGGTCAACAGGAGGACTTCCGCCGTGGTTAATAGCATATGAGGGCAAAGTTACCCTACCTTGGGAATTTGGTCATTATGCCCTTGGACCCCAGTTACCCTACTGAGCAGTGCAAGTTACCCTACCTTCACCGGCAAGGTCATCCTAGAACTTAGAGGTCGATTGCCACACATTCTATGGGCTTTTAGATGTTGTTGGGCACACACGCATCTGTGCGGGGAGGCCCCATGCCTGTGTGAGGGTGGTCCGAACATACTATTGAACTTGGGCGGGTTTAGCAAACCCCCCCCTCTGGCACCAGCGTTGGAACGGCCCGTCATAGGCAGATGGCTATCTAGTTGCTGGTTTGCTAGTTAAAAGAGGTCATTGGAGCAGCTGCTGTAACACCGTATAAGTCGTCGCCATCCGTCCGACTGAATGTTGTTCGCAGGATATATAAGGGGAGTATGGGTAACCACCAAAATGGTTGTTGCCCATATATGGTCTCTCCGGCACATAGGAGTCTATCTTAGCCTACGGGTAGTAGGGTAGTCTTCCTGGTGGTACTTAGGTAGTCCAAGGAGGCCAGGGAGCTTTCATGACAAATACCACAGTAACCAGCCCGGACCTTCTCCCCTTGATTTGTAGCATTACTATGGGTTGTTATTGGACTCTAGAGGTATGAGTCTTATCACGGTAGAGTATGTCCCGAGAGGCTAGCTATAGGTAGGGCCCACTTACCGAACCATCGGCTACATCTCACCGGGGGAGCTTGCATGTCAATGTTTCACATTGGATAGTCGCATAGATTAAATGATCGACTGCATAGCTTGTATAGATGAAACTACCACTAGGCCAGTGAGTACACCACCTAGGTATTGACTCAGGTTGTTGTCATAACAGTTAGCCACAGTTATGACTTCGATAGGTAGAGTTTTTCCACCTGCAGTTGTATTGGAAATGCATTGCAGAAACTCATATGTTATTGACGGAGTTAAGTGTACCCAAGTTGGTCTAGTACTTCCGGCAGTATAATTCCTGATGGAGGGCAAACCCCGGACAGCCCTAGCCAGGACAGGGCACTCACACAAGGTCGGAGTAGTGGTGAATGTCAAAGCCTTAAATCTGATATCTACTTAAGTTTAAGCGTTTGGCATTCTACTTCGACAACTAACTTTTCCTCGAGAGAACTAAATTGAGTGAAGCTTCGAGCTTAACTATATTAAGTTTTACCGTTGATGCTTGTGAATTATTTTACCTCATCTTTATCTTCTACTTTGAGTGTTCAGTGCGGTCCCAACCTTAGAGTTCACCTCTCTATAGGGTGCTCCCGTTACACATCCTGATAAGCATTTCATTGTTAAATTGGTAGATTCACTTACAAATCTCAACCGGCTTCTAACTCTGGGTGCATCTTCCTGAAGAATCAATTCCAAAAAACGTTTTCCAGCCCTTTGGGGATGTCTGGGAACATCCTTACCATCAACTTCTATAAGCCTCAGCAAACAAACTAGCTTGCGTCCTGTGCGTCCTGTGCGTCTGACACACCTGAGGACCACAACCTCAATCGCGAATTAGGACGCCCCATCGATCCGACGTTGTGTCCCAATTTGCCATTGTTTCCACCCTGAATCCTGATGCCACCCGGGCACAAACCTCTTCGCCCTGTGCGTCCTGACAGCGTCTGGTGCTCACGGCTGTCGTCCTGGCAACCCATGATCACCCCTAGGTAATTCCCACGTCGTCTGATACTGTCCTCTTGCGTCCTGATGCCGGATCTCTCTCCCCCGTAGTCAGGGCGTCTTTCATCTGGCCACGTCCCGTCCAGATATCTCTGCTCTATGGTCCTGCGTCAGGATCTCACGATCCTGAACTATCATCTCCAGATGCGTGTTGACTTCTTCCAGATTTTACTCCAAATACGGTGCGTCTCCTGATTCTTACACACGACATGTACAGACTCTCTGCGCTGCGATATCCTGACTCTGGTATGTTGTTCTGGCGCTCAATAAACTACTTCTGACGATATCACAACGTCTCCCCGAATTCATTTTCTTTCGCACCTCACGCTCTGGCGATGAGCACTACTATTTCCACTTTTGGTTCTGTCGTCCAAGGAATATGAAATAATTATTACTATATCTTACTCTACAAACACACCATTTCCTATGTACCCTCTCATACGCTTGCGCCATTTCCCTCCTCCACCATTCCCAGGTCACTATGAACTGTTTCCTCAAGTTCTGGTTCCAAGATCTCAAGACTCAGAGATAGCTGACACGACGGAGTTGGGCTCACTGCGGCGTCCAACGTTAGCCCCACGGTCTCCTCTGGTGAACAGTCCGGACTCAGAGGATCCGAATCTAGATATCTGAGAAGGCCCGCTGCTAACGCGGCACCAAAATCGAAAGACGCTTCTGCCCTCTGGGAACTGTGTTGGCTCTCCGGCAGAGGCCCAAGATGCAGGTTATTCTGAGTTGGACTCCGTGATTCTGTCCATCGCTGAAGGTTGATTGAACTTTGACCCTCTAGTTCTGCTGCTACAGCAGCTTAATCTTCCGAGAAGCGTTCCCGGCAATCTTGTCGGACTCCATGCTCTCGCTCCATCTTTCCACAGATGGTCCCACGAATTTTGTCCAGAATCAGAGTTTGAACCCAGTTGGGGCATGATGCCGATCTTTGCCTTTGGCGAGCAAAAAGATCTTAAACAGTTGCCGTTAGGTTAGTCATCTCGGGAAAGAGAAAGGTCAGGGTTCTGGCTCACCTCCGTCGGCTTCAGGCTTGAAGTCGCCCTGATTCTTATATACTCCTGTCTGCCATGCTCGTAGTGAATGGCAGATTATGGCATACGTTAAGCAAATCAGGGTACTGTTGATGCGCCCAAGAAATGCCAGATCACTAATCCCACGCATTCTCCTACCCTCAAAGTACTTTCCCCATAAGGCCTCGGGAATCTGGGGCGCCAGGAATCGATTTGTTATTTTCTGCGTCAAGTTCACTCTGATTAGTTGCAAGAGGATAGGTCGCATCGTTAAGTAGAGCAAAAACGGACCTCATATCCTCTCGGGGAGTACATAAATCTATCCTGTTCCAGCAGGTAGTCCACCCAGTGCACAATTCCGGTTGGGTCTTCCGGGAGATCGTAAATTTTACGATCTCATGCTTTACGGGGTAGACAAACAGGGATCTTACCCCCGAGTGTTTTTGGCGTATCTGGAAAGGTTAATACTAGTCCAGACGTCTAAAAGATTCTTCTAAAATTGGTTGATGTCTACTTGCCAATTTTACGCTTTCCTCAGATGCTTCTACATTCCCTGTATCAGATATGTGATTGAGCCCCTGAAGCCAAACACGGCGCACCTCAATGGTTAATGCCACTGGTCCCAGGAGTGGTTGATCAAAAAGGGTATATAGGAGAATAAGTCTCTTAGCCCATGATACGACGGCTCCCTCTGCTCCCATAGTTGTATTGCGCTGTGAGTTAGTCTCAGGCCATATGTGCTCGTGGCCCGGCATGCCCTGTTCGCCCCGAGGACTTGAGCATCGGACTGCTGCCGTTGTGGCTCTGTGTGTAGCCATTGATGAATAACGCGATACACCGGATGCCCAGATCTTCAGTGGAGTGTACGCACTACTTCGTATTATACATACTCGTGCAGCAGGGGTATGCCTGACGATTGCGGCTTCCTGCGATCCGGAGGTGGTCAAAATTCGGACACTCGAGACCCTGTTGTCGTTTCATTTCTCCCCAGCTCGTGATTGATGACGCGTTATTCATCTAGTCCCATCCGCATTATCATTATCCTCTGTCTCTGGCTCTGTGTCCAATTCGGTTTGATCAGATATGTGGGAGTTTTGGTACTCATCGCTGCTATCATCGCTGACATGAGAGATTTCTGTTATTTGTTGTCCATCCTCATCCTGATTGGCCTCGTGATCATTATATGCCACTGTTGGTAAAGTGTCCCTTCGGGGGCGCTTGGCTGGTAGTGCCAGAACACAGCTTACAATCCGGGGTGGCGAAGATTTCCAAGCCCCCGAATGTGCACTGTGAGTGCTGCCTGATTTGGTCGGCTGTGTTCCTGAACTGGCTGCCTTATCGACTGGTACGACGTCGTGCCTACGTCGGTTCTGATTAGCTAGCCGTGCGGTGGGTTGACTGCGTGAATTGGCTTGTAGTTGTTTATGCATGATTGAATGCCAGACGTTTGATAAAGGTATCGGATAGGAATTAGGACGTATGAAAAAGCGATATATTGTGTGGTAAAGATGAAGAGTGTGTTGTTTTGTTGAGTAGGACACGTCTGGTCTTGTACGCTAGGACTTAGAGGGCGGGTGGGGGGGGTTGAGTATCACATACGATAACTCGTTAATGAAAAAGACTATTTGGCTGCAAAAAGGGGTTTTTCTGCTTGTTCATCATTAAGTTAATACTCTGGACGAGCTCATGTATCATGCTCGTCTAGACTCTGGTATGAACTAGTTCGACGGAGTCCGGGCGTCGCTAATGTACAAGGCGTGGTCGATGTCTGAGCCTAAGCAAAAACTAGGAACAACGAGTATCGCTTCGCGACACCAATTCTTGCAAGACATACGCCACGCTAAAACCAGTTTAGATTTATCAATCTTAATCTCCGGACGTTGATTCAACACCATTGAACTTCGAGATATCAGTTTTCACGTCATGCATCGTCGCTAATTGTCTAGTTCTAGTGGCCCTCGCCTGCCATGTTATGGACACACTATGCGAGGCGTGCCCAATCGGGAAAAACATCTAGACTTTAGCTCAAGGGGAAGTAATGTCAAGAAGCTGATGCAAGGGCGCGCACAGGTATTATTAATTGTGTTCTATCTGAAACTAGCTACGAACAAGAAGCAGAAAAGAAATTCAGTGACACCAAAGGGAAAAGAACATCTAGTAAACAGTAAGGTTGTTTGGGTAAAAATGCAAAAGAAATTGTTGAAAAAAGTAGTGAATCTCGTTTTGTTTGCTGCCCGTGCTGTGTCATGCTGAATGGAGCATCTGAGGAGTAGATAGAGTGTTGTTTGGGGCTAGCGCAAAACTACGGTTTTGAGATCCGCGTGCCGGGTGTGTCACTGGAGCTAGTGGCTTGGTCGGGGACTCATTGATTGTGCCTGGCGGGTATTCAGGTGGGGGAGAGGGATGTTCTATTGGTCTCTCCGGAGTCGTGAGATCGAGCCCAGTATGTGGAGTTGCGGGAGGAGAGAGTGGAAGTGCGTCACAACTCATAGATAGACTGGCAGGAGGTGTGTCCTCAGCACCATCGTGTCCTTGATGCCTCACAGATACAGCTCCTGGGTTTGCCAGCCAATCAAGCATCCACGGGTGCTCCTTCGCTAGTTCGTGAAGTGTTCAAAGTTTGTCCAACTCAGAAGGCCCTGAAGGGCCTGAAGAGTGCAACCCCGATGCCGTCGCAATTGGATTACACCTTGCCGGTACTTCGATTTGGGATGAAATATTCCCCCAGGGTGTTGAGGGGCCAGGATCTCCAAGTGCCTGGAGATACTTCTGTAATTAGCTATTCTATGTTAATGTGAAGGATAAAGATAGATGAGTGATTGTGCAGATTAGATACTTACATCGCCGTCGTGCACATAGATCACCCCAGCCCCATGAGGCGCCCGAGTTTCCCCCTCTGGATCGGCCTCTAGCCATTCCTCATCCTCAACAGACTCTTCATCCCCTATTTCCCTCACAGACTCTTCTCCTCCAGCCAACTCATCCCAGACTTCGCCGTCAAAAAATGGATATATCCCATTGGGAGGCTCGGGGGTTTCATCCAGGTCCTCTCCATCTTCGCGATGTGACTCAAGAACCATTAGGTCCAGGGGATCGTGGTCTTTGTTAGCGAGGAACCACGCACAAATGTTGTCATTTCTATTGAGAAATATGAGCTGGCATAGGGGGAGTGGATCATCCGGCTTCTGACGTAGCATGGCGCCACCTTCTCCTGTCGCACCAATTAGATAGTGGGGGCATCCAATTTCCTCTTCCACGTCTTGCCCTCTTACTACCCGGAGGAAATCCATGATGCTCGGTGTAGTCACAACCCCCCAGGTGCTTCCCCTGTCGGAGTCTTTTACAAACTATGGGTGGCCGAGGAATGGATGCACAGTAGGCAGCGCACCAGTCCTTCGAATAATATGCATTCTGAAAGCACATGGGAAAATAGGGACTGCCAATCTGAGTAAGGCACTGGGATCTGCTGTCAGTGAAGGGCTAATGGAATAAATATTGGTAATTCTTACCTGGGGGTTCCGCAACGTCGCCATGAAGATCCCGCCCAGCCTTTTGGCGCTCATTCGACGTCTGCAGTTGCTTGGCCCAATCTTTGACCAGAATTTTCAGATAACGGATGAAGTCTCCAATATCATCCGGGTGGTGCTGGCTTTTGATTAGCTCAATACGCTCCTTGACTGGCGAAAAGATACAAGGAAACAAAACAATTAAGTCAACTTGCGATTCAGTAAGGCGGCCGGGGTCCCGAAGGCGAGCTATAATATAGGCCTTGATTTGCTCGCGCCATGTAGCATAGACGGAAGATGCGCTACACGGATGCTTGAATCCACACCACGATTTCGCATAGGCACTGTCGCCATATACAGTCCTGGTTTGAGTTAAACCGTCAGTATAACCAATTCAGACGACTCGATACTTTGGATCTAAATACCCCAAATCCCCGACGGCCGGATGGAAGTGTGCCGGCTCAACAGGCTCCGGTTCTCTATTCATTTGAAAATATGAAAAATCTTTGAGTTCGCTATTCTATTCATTCACAGCAGGGGGGACAATGATTGCTCACAATGCGTCTTCCACAGGGCGACGGCCTGCCAAATATGTGAGAGTTCTTCTTCGTATTCTGCTCTGAGAGAGGTATCCGACCTCCTGTGGAATCGCCGCCCTGGTCAACAGGAGATGCCATAATGACAACCCTACGATGGTGCGAATCAAAGTTGTCTGAAATATCTGATGATGATCTGGACCATCCCGGAAGAAAATGGGGCCAATCTTGTCGGTTTTGTGATCCACAGGCCTTAGTACTATTCATGGGAATAGCCTTTCCCTTCGGTTGAGCTGCCAGGTTGACATTACGTCTGGCTAAGGCGTTTGCCCAATTAGAGACAGCATTTGGTACCAGGTATCTATGTCTCGGCTCCAGTGGTGTACATGGTCTAGCTGGTGGTGATGGGCGATGATAATGAACACGCACGTCAAGCGGGTCCTCATTCGGTTTATTCGACCAGAGCCAGGCACGTACGTCCTCATCACTCTCAATGGAAATAGAATTTGAATAATGTAATGCATGTGTAGGGCCTTCACGAAGCTCGCGCCGGCCTTCGCCTGTGGCGCCAAATATGTAGCGAATGTTATCCAAGGGTACACATCTTAAAATTGCTGATAACAAGCCCCCAATGTCATATGAATTTAACTCTGCAAATTCCACACAATTGATATCAGGATAGCGCCAATAGAGGATGCGATAAGTGGGTTGCGTTGTGTCGCTATCAACCGGATGTCATTGCCAAACAATGCGCAAGGCCCGTGGGCGACCAGGTAGAGCCCTCCAGTGTGTATCTCATTTGTTAGTAAGTCACCACACAAATCATGGGGGTAATTTCGAAAAACTCTCCCTTATTTGCCTTACATCACATAGATCTGGCGTGTTTTACCTTACATTAGGCTGATCTAGCGCATGGCGAGTCATCTGGGCCTCGTAATTGGCCGGCGCAGGCGTACCAAGAATAGTTAAGGGGGCTGCTCGTTGGATTTGCGGAGTGTTATTCATGAGGGGAGCACCCATTTTGTGCATTCTAACTCCCGACGAGCGGAATCTTAATATGGCAGGAGGAATCACCGGGAGAGGATTATTCTGCATTGCGCTTCCTGACGGACCAGGACCGGCAGACACCATAGAGGGAGGTTGGTGTACCCCTTGGGGATTTGCTGCGAGAGGCTGGATTGGGTTTCGTGACGGACCAGCATTTGCAGACGCAGTCGTGGGAGATTGGTTTGGCCCTTGGGGATTCGACGGGGGAGCCAGGATTTGGTTTGCACCACCGGCTGTCTGAGGAGGATTCTTTAGTTGATGGTTATTCACCACCACCTGAGGAAACATTTGTTGTGAGTTATTCGCTGATGCAGCACCTGATATTTTGAGTTTGCTAGCAGACCGGCGCAACCACAATTTGAGAGGGCGTATCGCCGTGGTAGGCATACTTTGTCCAGCGTGTCCTGACAGACCAGGATTTCCAGACGCTGGTAAAGGAAGTTGTATTGGCCCTTGGGGATTCGGCGGGGTAGGAGGGATTTGGTATGGACCAGCAGCCCGGGCAGGTTGGAATTGAGCTGGCCCAGGTGCATTGACTGTGGGAGCATTTGGGGTGCCAGCGCCTGCATTCTGTATAGCTATTGCAAGACCCCACTGGCTCCTAGGGGGGGCATTCGCAGGGAGTAAGATGTTCAGGACAATCACCTGCGCCGGAGGGATTCCCGGCACCTGCGGAAACGGCTTATTTTTCAAGTTGATTGTATTTGTCTACTTCTTCCCACAGTCCTTAACTAGTTGGACCACTGCCACGTCCACCTCCTGCATACCAGGTATGTCGTTCGCTGCAGATGCAGTGGCGAGTTCATCGCAGGCGGGTCTCAATTGCCGGAAGCCGGCAACAATTTGCAGGAATTCTGCGTCAGGGAACTGGTGAAGCTCCGTCTGATAACGCCTGGCTAACATTGGATCCTTAACAGTGTCCCACCATGCACCTTATATGGCGTCACCTTGGAGACCAACCGCGATGCCCATTGACCTCTTATGCTCAGTGATTATTCTTTTGTCCGAGCGTCGAAATGAGCTTTCTCCAATGTGAGAATTAGCAGGAAGCTGATATGTCTGACCTGCTGGTGCCGGCTGGGGCCCGCCCAGAGGCATCAGTGTGTACTGAATAATGTTGATATTCTGCGCCATATCGAATATGTTTTCATGTATCTTGATTTGATAAAAATGAGAGGCTAGAGATGTGCGTCTTGTGGATCTTGTGGAAGTTCTCAATGGCAGATGATTCTTGGTATAAGGTCCTCCTGTGTTCATCTGTTCCCATTATATATAAAACACTATGATCTTTTAGGCCAGTTGAAAGATTCAAGTATTTTTAACAATTTATTAGGGAACCAGGATCTGACTCTCTACCACAGGGCACCCCCATAATCTGATTCAACTTGAACAAATGAAACGAAATAAAGACTCTTGCGTTCGAACAGGAAATATTCTCGGTCTACTATCAAGATCCTTAAACAAACAATCCAAGGCTGCACCACGTGACCTTTACGCTAAGCAATTCAAAATACTTGATCCAGTTTAGATCATTCGGGCCCCTTGACCCTACGTGCGATCCACATGCGTTGTTGACATCACCCCGAAAGCCTTTGACTCGAAACTACACAAGGCCGAGATAATCTGAGAAATCTCGCCCCATGCCTAACAAATGTCCATTCTGCCAACAGAAATACAGCCGGTCTGGTGCATATGAGAAGAACCTGCGAAATGCGCACACAAATCTGGATATCGTCTTAGTGTCTACAATAAAATATGCATCCTCACCGCCTACTAAGGATAATAAAGGAAGCAACATATTGCCCCACCAGGGGCATCTCCGCCTGGATTCTGACTATGAATCAGATCCAGATCCCACCGGACATGAGTACAGCGCATTCACTGACATCAGTCACGAGTCTGATACAGAGATACTCGACGAAACTGCGAGTCCATTACCCAGTAAACCGATGTCTTATGAAGAGGCCGGCGACTCTATAGGAGATGTCAAGGGTTTCGAGCAAGAACAAAGCAATCTGTGTCAGCACCCATAGTCCCCATTTAGTAGCGTGCACAGTTTCAAGCTAGGGTCTTGGTTCATTGAGGGTAAAGTACCAAGTCAGGTATCAATGAATACTTCTCGAGTGGTCTCGGTAATGCTTCATTGGCCGGGTATAGTTCCATGCATACCCTTGAGAACCTCCTCCAGGCATTGGATCCTCACACTGCATATCTTCAATGGAACGAAGGACAGGTTAATAATGGCAAGCCAACATTGCCATTCTTCTATCGCAACATTCTAGATTGCGTCAGATATCTCCTTCGCCACATTGCCTACAGAGATAACTTCATCTACTCGCCGCGCAGGGTATGTGACAACTATAAACAACGGATATACGCAGATATACACACGGCGGACTGGTGGTGGTATCTTCAAGTACAGCCTCATAACCCTTTTTTAAGTAACCAATGGCTTACTGAAACCAGGAGACACTTCCGCCAGGTGCCACGCTTGTTCTGATTATAGGGATGTCTGATCAGACGCATCTCACAAACTTCTCCCACGACAAGAAAGCATGGCCTGTCGTGATCACGCTTGGAAATCTTCCGTCCAGCCGGCGCAACAGCCCCTCATCCATGGCAGTTCTGCTTCTTGCACTATTGCCCATTCCCCGAAAACTATCAAAGTCCTGCAAAGCAGATCATATCAACACCAGAGACAAATCAACGCTGACACCCTATGGGACAAATTCGAACTCATCTTTGCGCCTCTACAAGATCCGGCCCATGATGGCGTACCAATTGACTCCGCCGATGAGAAGGTTCGGAGGTACTTCCCAATCTTGGCCGCGTGGATTCCGGACCACATGGAAAACGTTGCGCTGCATGGAATAAAATCCAATGTCTGTCCTAGATGCGAGGTGCCTGCGGTCAAATTAAGCACCAACATGAAAGTCTATCCAGTTAGAGATTACACAATATATCACCATTACGACTAGGAAAATTGGATTAGAGAAACCGACCACGCTGACATCAAGCCTGAGAGTCTTGGTATTAGATGAGGTCAAAATGTTTTTTACAGGCTCAACCTGGTTTCGCCGTCAGATTTACACAAACCAGACATGCTCTATACACTTTATCTTGGGTTATTCAAGCACATGATTGACTGGATCCAGGGCCTTCTGAAAAAGGACGGACAACTTGAGGCATTTCACAAAGTTTGAAAGACATTACCGCCTTACCCAGGATTCCTTGTACCCAAAAAAGCCTACTGCAAGGTTACGCAGTGGCAAGGGAAAAAGATGCGGAACCTTGGGCGGTGTGTTCTAGGCGTTCTGGCTGTGGCACTGTGTCAGCTCAGGGGTGCTCAACTCATACTGTTCAAGTGTGCTCTCGGATGCCTCCGGGTGCTGGTCGGTTTCAATATGATGGCGCAATACCGATACCATACAGCGGAAACAATCACCTATATGGAAGACGATCTGGACACGTTTTTCAAGATGACGGATATCTTTTTAGAGTTTCGTGTAACTAAACACATATGCGCAAAGATCGATGAGCAAGAAGGGAGCTGCGACATGATAGGCCTAAGACCACGGAGCGCAAGGCACCCTCGAAACGGCGCTGGATTAGCGACGGAGAAAGGGAAGAAGAAACCGAGCGACGTATGCACTTGATCCTTTGTGAATCGCATTTCAACTTCATCAAGATGCATTTGCCTAGTCACTTTTGTGATCATAGACGCCAGTTTGGCAATATTCCGATGTATTCAACCAAGTTCGGCGAGCTAGCACATAAGACACAAATCAAGGCTGCATGGCGGCAATCGAATAAAAACGATGCCTCACGGCAAATTGTGCAGAGCTATAGTCGACAGCATGGCATCCGAATGAGACTATTGAATCTGGAATATCTGCGACGTTGCTGTGCTGATCTCTCTCCCGCTGTAGTGAAACAGTTGGACACAACTAGCACCACAACAGCGCCTGACATTTGTAGGAGGATGCTCAAGGGACACCGGGACGATATTTCCAACATGGCCGATTTTAGTCCGGTTTTGGGGGTTTCGATTCAAATTATATGTCATGGATTGATCCGATACACCGGGGATAATCTGCTGCCAGAGCGCCGTCTTCTCGAGGGCCATGTGATACTCGAATCACTTCCAGTAGAGCTACTTACACAACTAGAAATTTCTGTTCTTGCGTTCCAAGAAACGGAAATATACGACATCCACCCTGCGCGATGCACGGGAGCTCTCAACTTTAGAAACGATGGGAGTCGCAAGGATTGGGTTTGGGTGCAGGCCGGAACGGAAGACATGTATGGTGCGCTCCGTGGCCGTCTTCTAGCCAAGCTCGTTGCACTCTTCAAAATGAGAGACTACACATGCGAGGATCGAGTACGCCGCCTTGCTGGCGTACAGTTTTTGACCGCAGTGAACTCAGGGCGGCTATCAGATGTACATAGCCTTGTTACCGTCCAAATGAAGAAGGATGCTCGTTAGTTTACTGTAGTTGACATAGGGACAATTCTCGGCCTGGCGCACCTTATCCCAGAGGGGGATCGGCGCTGGATTGTCAATAGCCGTATCGATTTGAGAACATTTAACGAGGTATATTAAGGGATCC
>Ga0307509_10007331_pt1 | contig 14464 bp, 11 predicted proteins | sample 10_EM_MG_FD_202245 | JGI IMG/M metagenome (GOLD analysis project Ga0307509, IMG submission 202245) | Populus trichocarpa ectomycorrhiza microbial communities from riparian zone in the Pacific Northwest, United States - 10_EM | ecosystem: Host-associated > Plants > Roots > Unclassified | place... | reverse complement strand
TTTGATTTTAATTATTTTAACAAACCCGTGGTATAGCACGGATAACCTATGTAAGTAATATTACTGTAACACAAAACTAATGAATTAATAGAGAGCAAATGCAATATGTCCTACTTTTTTATCTGTAGCCGTTTCAATTTACATTATCTGTAGTGTCGCTGCATGCGGATTTAATTCTTTCTACTAGTATGCTCCGTGGGGAGCCTTGTGCTGAAAATATTTTGTACGTAAAACCACCAATTCTTTTTCCTTCTTTCGGATCAATGATTAGACTATAGAGTAGCTAAATTCACGGTAGCATCTGCCATGCTGTACAGTGCATCCAAGTTAATGATTCTTGCATCCATGTTATGTTTTATGTTGCTCCCCATGAATAAATGATACGTGTGAATGGACGGCTTGCAATTTCGTGATTCAATGAAAACCTGCAAGGTACCATAAGACGATGTATGTCCACATTCTTTTGGGCTAATTTAGTTTATCCTTTTATTATCCTCAAAAGACAGTATCGTGTGTGTGTGTGTGTGTGTGTGTGTGTGTCATGAAAGACAGGATCATGTTAGGTAAAACCAGCTACGATGCCTTTTTTGGACAGAATATAAAACTTGTAAAACCATTCGATTAAAGCTTTTCATGCCTCACGTTTGCGAAAGTTCCTTTGATTCACTTCCAAGTTCCAACACCACCTGCTTGGTGTAAGAAAATGGACACCAATTACAATATTGATTGGCAGTGATGGCCTAGGCCACAATGCTCGCTCGAAACTCTCTCAACATTATATGGAAGCATCAGGGAAAGAAAAAATGCAAAAAGAAGAGAAGCCTAGCAAAATAGAGCCCAACACAAATGATTCAAGCCCAATCTATTGTTTAAACTATAAAATGAGCCCAAGCTCAATCCGAGCAGAGCAAAATCAAATCCACGAAGAAGAGAGAGAGAGGAGGAGGGTGGATATAATTTGGTGGAATCGTCCAGCGATGATTAATCAAACACCAAAAATAAAATGCCCGTTATGATATTTTCTGCTTTTTGATTTTGCAAGAAAGAAGACAAATAGCATAGCAGAGTGGGATAAAAGATTGGCACACAGAAAAAAAAGAAGCAAAAATCTGGAGAAAAGTGGTGAAATGGTTGATGCCATGGAACATCGTACTGCAGACAGAGAGATGTCTGACGTTACCGCGGCACAGCAGCATCAAGTCCCAAATGACAACAACGTTCGAGAGATGCTCACATTGGCTCGCCAACTCATCAATCAAGGCAACCCTTCTCAAGCTCTCCAAGCGGTAATGAATTAATTAAATTAAATAAATATTCTCAATTTACCATTTCAATTGTCTGGATCATCTTCCTCTCTCTCTCTCGCTCTCTTTTATCTAATGAAGTCAGTATCAGATTTTGCGTTCTTTTTATCTTGATTTTTTTTTTGTTGACAAAATTATTATCATTCAGATGTTTAGAAGATTGACCAATCTTATAGGTTTTAGAAATTTAATTAATCAGTTTTTATGCCTGCTTGTCTGTAGAGGGGTCATTCAATTCGCCATCGCTCACACTTTTCCGCATTATGATTTTTCTACTATTATCAAGAAATTAATTCATTTATTAGGAGGAGTGCATGCCTATTCTAATGTGTCTTTCTTCCAAATGATACAGCTGAGGGATCTGTTAGCCTGCAATGTGATTAGGGTCTATCTGGGAAGTTGTGAGTTGAGAAATGAGGAGAAAAGGTGGGCTTTAGTGAGAAAAAAAAAATGCCCATTTCTAATCGCGGGCAAGGGTGAGTCACAATTATTAGGATGGTAGTTTTCACTCATTAGGGTTTAAGCTTGATTTTTTTCCCTTTTAAGGGTGTCCAACATGCTGATTTCTTTGACGTTGGAGAATCAAAGTACAAAATCCATGTAATTTAACAGCTTATTTGCAGGAGTCTTTGAAACGATGAGGGGCGTGACAAGGAAGTTAGAATAACTTCAAAACTACTCAACTATGTTTTTGGTTACGTCCCAAGCTCGGTCATATTGACAAGTTTTGTCATCTGTTTGTTGGAAGCTCGAGCTGCTGCTTCTTTTCTTTTTTCAATTTGGATAACTTGCAAGTGAATCTATTAATGAAGGACATATAGAGTTATTCCGAGGCTATCGCATTTGATTCCCAAGCTTAGGTATCTCAAACATTCATGTTAGACTTATTTGTTCATCATTATCTATTGCGATACATTAGCCATAAACTTAGGTTCCTGTGTGCGTGCACAGACACATCCGCACGCAAACAGTGGTCTCACACACCACAGTTCAAACATGAAAAAGGTTGAAAAGTTCTCATTAAAATTATATCCCTTTTCCGTTTAAATGAGGTGCTTATTTTAGAACTTGTGCTTACTGGATGCTTGGGGCAGGTGGTCATGGCAATGAGAACCAAAGGTGGGGATCAAGCTGTATTTCAATCCTTGCACCGTGCTCGTGAGCTGTATTTGAACAGATTGCAAGAGAGCACTAATGTTGATCATCTGGCCTCTTTGTTTGCTGAATGTGCAATTGCTGAGGCCCAGCCTTTACAAGATGAACAAACACCACTTAATGGAGGTGACCAATCACCTTCAGCTGTACCCGAAGTTCATGTAAACTCCATACTTGCAGAAACTGGCAGGACGCAAATTGTGTTGGATGCATTCTCAGATGGGAGCAGTTTCATCTGCCTTCACTGTGGTGGTCTCGTAAGTAATTATCGCAAAGACGAGCACTATGCATTCTGGTGTGGTTGACTCTGAGCTCATGAATGTGGAACGAGTTTTTGCTCTTTGATGCAGTGCTGCTTGACATGCTTGATTAACTTACCACTTTCCTGTATTGTGATGCAGTGCTCCCCGACATGCATGATTAGCACACTGCTTTCCTTATTTACTGCACTGAACTGCATGGTTGCTTTACTCGATGAAATTTCTTCTTATATGCCCGATGTTATCATTACCAACCAAAACATCAAATGCTTGACTTGAGATACAGAGGTCCGGTTTTGGTTTAGACTGAAAAGAAATGTACCACTGTAAAACTTCTTGCAGAAGGCTTTTACTATTTAGTGGTTAAACCATCAAAGAAATGACGACGACGATGTGGATCAATAGAGTGTATCCTGTATGTTCATTTTTTAAAGGAGTCATGGCTTCTGGTGGCGTTCTTGTTGTCTCTGTAACGGTGGGGGTTTGTGCTCGGATCCCCAGTGAGCCCCCTGAAACCGGCGGGCACAGGGGAATAAAAATTCCACGCCAGCACTCAAGTCCTTCCGTCTTTCATTACAAATTACAAAAAATAAAACTAACAATACAAATAAAACCAGAATTTATTAGTGTTTTACCGTAGAATATACACGGTGCGGTTCATAGTGAAATGATGATGGTAGAGCTCTTCAATGAAAAACATATATTTAAAGGTAAAATTGTATTTTCATATATTTATTGTATAATATAATTACTCTTATGTCCTTGAAAAAGAAAACAACACAACTAATGTCCAGGGTGTTATTAGATTTTTATTTTTTTATACAGTGTAATTACCTCATAGCTCTTGGGGTTTTTTTTTTCCTCCTAAGGTCAGTGGCATTTTAGGTGTTTTAATCTTAGTATTCTTGCAATTATTTCATGGGGTCAAGGGTATTCTAGTCTTTCTATAATTAAAAAAAATAGTTGGTGCATGAGAAGTACCCACGCCCTTTGGATAGCGCGTGTGACGCCTTCCGATGGTCATCAATAGCCTTTTGTAGCAACATTCAAAGTATTTCATCACCCTCTACACGGTGGGCTAATGTGTGTTGGCCTCCATGGCACGAAGAAGCTTCGAAGACAATTTTTCCCCTCTCCTCTCATTTCTCTCCCCTCCACCTCAAAATGTGGACTGACCTTGCAAAGTTGCAAAGTGATCCTCAATCATTTAATTGTTTCGAATTCAATTTATTTATTTTTCAATTTCGTCCATTGACATTTGATTTTTTATGTTTTTTTTTATCAAATTTGATTCTTTTTTTTTATTTCTATTTATTTTGTTTTTAATTTTTTTTTTGTTGAATTTGATCTTCATTCTTATGATTGCAATTCTTTTTATTTTGAGTTCTCTTCTTGATTAATTTTTTTTTTGCAATTTCATCCCTTATTGTTTAATTTCATTGAACTTTCATATCATATTTGGTGCTTTTTTTTATCATACTTTTAAAACCCGGTCCGGGAGTTGACCCCTATCATGTCCCGGGTTACGGGTTGGGTTGAATAACTAGGGTTATCAGGGTCAATCGGATTTTTAATTGTGCAGGAAGTAAAAATGATATTATTTTGATTAAAAAAATAATGGAAAAAAAATCAACAGGTGTTGGCATGATTTTCCCCTAACTAATAACTTGAATTTTTATTTAGCTAAAAAAGTAAAAATAATATTATTTTGATAAAAAAAAATAATAATGGAGAAAAAGTTCAATTATGACCCTCTTTTTTTATTTATTAGTCTTTCTTTGTTTTAGATTGTTTTTCTTTTTTTAGTTTCATCCCTCTCCATTTGATTTTGATTTGTTTTTATATTAAATATAGTACTCATTCTCTTGATTATTACTTTTTTATCATTTTCTTGGGTTTTTTTCTTTCAATTTAGCCCCTTAACATTTCATTTTATTTTTTTCCAGATTTAGTTCTTATTTTTTTATTTGTTCTTTTTTTAATCATTTTTTTAATTTGTTTTATCTTTTAATTTTGTCCCTCAACATTTTATTTCATTTATTTTTTTATCAAATTTTGGTTCTCATTCTTTTAATTGCTCTTTTTTTATCTTTTATCTTTTTTTATTCCATTTTTGATTGAGTCCCTCATTATTTTTTTCATTAGTTTTTATACCAGATTTGGTTCTCATTGTTTTGATTACTATTTGTTTTCTTTTTAATTTTTTGATGGTTAAGAATTTTGTTCAAGATTGTTTTTTGATTTTTTGTATGATCATCTTAATCTCATGACTAGAGTTGTTGATTTCGAATATTAGCCTAGTTTAACTTCGTTTTTTTTTTTTAATTTCATCATTTGACATTAACCTATTGAGACTTGGGTTTTCTATTTTTTTTCCTTTCTTTCTTCTGAGGTTATATTGAATAGCGAGTTAATCAAGTTAATCAAGATTCATTCAAATTATTATTGTTTGAATTCTTTTTTTATATTAGAAAAAAATTAACTTGCTCCACAGTGTAGCGCAAAATCTAGTAATGTACTACCTGAGTCTAAGCAAACAGTGTTCAAAAGACTAAAGTTCTATATCTAAGCAACCACGTTATTGCTGCTGATGGTTCATTGCCGATTGAACCTGCAATGCTAACTATATGTTTGAGCTTGTTGGTTAGTGACCACTGTGATGAGTTCAATCTGGGTTTTTAATGTATCATTCAAGTGGGAAATGGAGCAAACCTGAAGAAAACAGGCCAGGCATTGAAGATGAGGAGAGCAAGGTTGGATCGATAAAAAGTGGGCATCAGCCAAACCATGTAATTTGTAGGGAAACTAGCTATCTGAACCGCTATTTACCGCGGGTTAGATAATTATTTTTCAGCAAAAAAATAAATATGTAGGCTTTTTAAATGTGTTGTTTGACCAAAAAAAAATCATAATCATAAATTAAAAAGTTTATCCAGGTGTTTAATTAGTATAAATCGAGAATTATCTACTCTAAAAAATGCAAAAAAAAAGAAAGAAGTGTTAACATGTTTATTTGACTCGCTTCGCTATGGGTCAAATAATTGTTTTTCCTTACGCAAAAGAATGAATGTCTAGGTGTTGATAACGTGTTTTTTTTTACATAAAAAAAAATATAATTGTGAATTGAAAAATTAGTACTTACATATAATAAAATAAAACAAGGATCATATGCATTAATAAATATAAAAAAAGTTGTTAACACAATGTCCCATGTAGAATAAAGTTAATTTTTAACATAGTTAAAAATATATATATTTAACCCTAGCTTTTCCCTTTAATGCATACTTTTCTTTTTCTTTTTCTTTTTCTTTTATCTTAAACATCATTTTTTATTATCAAGAACAAATAATTTTTATTTATACAAATACACACACATCCTGACTAGATTTTGCTATTCAATGAATTCAGTGCAAAATCCATATATAGGTAATGAACCAAATTAGATCTAATAACTTTTTATTTAAAAAATTATTTTTCATTCAGTTATTACTAACCAGGTGCATAACTATAAAATCTTGGTGCATAGCACGTGATTTTTTTATACACAAAACAATAAAAAAATATTTTTCCAAAAAAACAAAACATGGTAGCTCATGGTACTAAAATAAAAAACTTGCCTAAGTTTTCAAAGTTTGATAAAGAAGAGACCTTTTTTTATGCCAAAAAAACAGACTTTAAAATATCAAAACAAGGATGGAAAAATATTCTCTTTTTTTTAAGTTTAAGGGTTGAAAATACAATAACAAAACAACACAAATGGACTCATTGAGATGACGTGTAACCTAGTCAACTCAAAACCTAGGCCAGGTAAGGTTTAAATAAAAATAAAAAGAGTAATTGACTTAACATAGCCCCCTCAAAAGCCCGGTTTGATCCTTGACCTGTTAAATTCTGGTCTGAAACCTGTTAAATTTAAAAAACGCAAAACAATGTCATTTTGATCTTTTATATATAAGAAAATGAATTTTTTTCCGTGTTCAACTCATCTGGCCTGTTCTCGAGTCGTTATCTTAGGTCGGATTTAATAACTATGAAGAATACATAAAAAAAAACAGGTCATGCGTGTGGGCCAACCAACACTCTCGGCCTGTACAAATGTCCTACAAGCCTATGTAAAGAGGTCTTGCCCACAAAATAGAGGGTGGACGACACTTATTTTTCTTAGAAAAATACAACTAAGACGATACATTGTATGTTTAAATGGACGATATGTCGTCTATATAAGAGATAACTCGTTGTCTGGGCCTACAAACAACTTATTTTCAGGCCCAAAATCTGGCGACTGAATGGTCCCTGAAAATCGAGGTAGTGGGTTTTCAACCGAAAGTTGTTTTTCAACGCTTTTGTTTTACCTAAAAACTCCTAGAAAACCATCCAAAAACCTCAATAAATTTGTTTATGCCTTCAAACAACTCAAAAATTGGTTCAAAAATTAAAAATCAATACAAAACCTAAAAACTCCATGATGCTAGATCTACTTTCTCATGCAATTTTAAGGTTAAATAATAGTCAAGTTAAAATCCTCTCATTAGATGAAACCCGTTAAATCCAATATCAACATTTTTCATGGCCAAAATTGGTGGAAACAATGACTCTTTATCGTTGAAATTCGACAATGCAATCTCTCTTCTTTCTCAAACCAAGGAGTAAAAAATAAGAAGAAAAAATTTAGATCAAAATTGAATTTTCAACATTTAAAATGACCTAAATTGCATTATTTGTAAAAATTTAGCCAAGTTTTTTTTTTCCACACAAAACTCTAGACATGTCATCCATTATGGATGCCCTTTTCACTTGGGTTTTTTTATCTTTTAATTTTATCTTTACCTTAAAAATCATAAGTAATTGATCTTCAAATAGAATCAAATTGTTCAAAATAAAAGTTTGATGACCAAAAAAAAAAAAAAAACAAGATGAATATGTGAGTGTGAACAGTGCATTAGTGTCTTTCTCTACAGTAAAATAGCCATGCCTTTTAATGTTTTGTTAATAATGTTTTGATGACGAATAAAGATGGATTGATATTTTTAGAAACCCCCAGAGGCCGGAATTCTAAACGGGGTGGTCTTTTACAAATGCCGGCTCTTTCAGCCCTCACCAAAGTAAGAGGTTACCAAACCAAGAAACCATGCATTGCACTGAACATGGAGCTCCCAAATACACCATCTAGAAACCATGTTTTCAAAAATTTTAATTTTTTTTAATTTAAAATATATTTTTTATATTTTCAAATCATGTTTTAATATACCTTAATATGCTGATGTCAAATAATTTTTTTAAAATAAAAAATTTTTATTTTGATATATTTCTAAATAAAAAACACTTTAAACCTTTAAACCATCACCGCTACCACAATCCCAAACAAACCCTAAAACTATAACATGTGAAATTTATTTTATAGATAGTTCATTGCCGTTGAAATTGCGCTTTTCTGAATACTTTTTATCTAGAAATGTAAAAATAAAAAAATTAACTTTTTTTTTTACATGTAACATAATAATAGAAACATTAATTTGAAATAAAAAAAATTCAAAATTTACTCGAACTCAATGCAAACATAGCCCAAACAGGTATTTAATTTAGCTTGTTCAAGGATGGCAGGAAGTATCATACAGAGTTGATTTCTAGATTCGTTCAAAACGAAAGAGATGGGTGTGCATAACCAAGCAAAGGGAAGTGAAAAAAATATGAGAAGGAAAGAAAGGAAAATCAATGACGGTCTACATGAATAGTGAGTGATAATTAAGGCGTTCTACTGATCTCAACAACAACAAGAGTAAGTGCGTGCAGTATGATCCCTCCTCTGTGGACACAACCACTCTTATTCTTTTAGATACAATCACTGCCAACAAGTAAAAGTACAAGAAATTCACTACAGTTTTTTTCTGTCGGGTGGCTGAACGCTACAGCCTTCAATCCTTTCAACAGAATATTGAGATTATACAGAATAAACGTTGGAACACATTTAGCAAGAACTTACAATTACTAAAATAAATCAAAAAGACCTTTATTATACATTTCTGTGACTTCTGGAGAGAGATTTCTTCCCTTTAAAGAGTTGTTATTGACAGAATATCAAAACATTACTGACACCTGGAGCAAGATGTTCTCTTACCCATCATCTTGCAACTCACCCCACCATCACAGGTGTCAGCACTTGTAGTAAATATTTTGGTCAACAATCGGCCGCATCAATACTGCTTTACAAGATGCTCCGAATGGGGAGACCACAGGGAAAAAAAAAAGGAAAAAAATAAATTCCAAGATTGCCTTTCAAAATCAACTCATCCACCACATTGCTATAAGCATATCTCTTCAACAGCCACTTCCAGCACGCTGCATGCAGTAAAAGGGCATATTCACTATCCATAAAACTTGGCCTTGCTACCCTAAAGCTATCTTGTCATATTCTCAGGAACTAAATTGACCAACAAGGCCTATATTGTAATTTCAATCAGCTGTTGTTTTCCAATAAGAAATTTCCATTAATCTAGCTACTACAAGTGAAAGGATGTTTTGAGCAAGAATACTTACCCAAACAACGTCTTGAAATAGCCTGTTTAGAAGCATTCCAACTCTCATTTTATGATGCAAATTGCAATAATAGATTCAAGTAGTAGATAAAATGGATTGTTAAAAGGTGTCGTCACACAAAAGAATTACCTCCACGCATCTATAGGTTCTTTCTGTGCTGTGTGTTGGGACCAGGCTTATAGGTCAAAGATGAGTAACAGGAAGGAATAATCTGGTGACAACTGAACATCATACTTTACGTGGCAGAACCTGCAGGCGAGGCTTTGCCCTCATAACTGTTTCATCACTATGCCTGATCAGTTCTGACAGTCTCCATGGTTTCTGCCACTTCCATTTGAATTGTAAAAGCCACTGGTGATGACTTCTCTTCCACCTCCATAACTTCCCACCTTGTCCTACAACTGCTAATTTTCTCATTGATAACTGCCCAAGTGGAACCATCTACACTAACAATAAAACCCATTTTCTTAGTCAAGCAACAACACAGATCCATGCCTACAATGGAAGGAGGAGAAGAAGCAGACTAACCTTTCTAGTCTGATCAATGAATGCTGCTGTCTCTCTGACTGAACCATTAGCAATTCCTGGCGTATATTTTAGCTGTTTCTGTGCTGGCACAGACACTGGAGACAGTGGACCACTCATGTCATCATTCAAGTGTTTCAGTGAATTGTGGGAGTTCCTCTGTTCTTGTCCAGCCTGTAGAATTGAAGGCAGTCATAGTCTAAACTAAGAATGATAATAATATGTAACATGCACTTTTTTCAGTTCAAGGCTAAAGAAACCATGGCACGCTCACGGGTCATAATAGCTTCATAGATATATAGAAGAATACACAATCACAACAGCCCAAACTTCTACTCTTGTATTGGGATTCCCTCTCCTTGAATCCATATTTACTATTCTTTGTACAAATTTTTGTTCAAAACGAAATTAGAGATGGTTCTTAGAACTTTTTAGCTAAAGTATGAAGGGGCCAGCTTATAAGAAGTGCTTAGAAGATTCATGTTCTTGCAATCTTCATCATTCTAATCTTAAATCAAACAAAGGTAGATTTCAAAGCTCCAAACTTTTCCTACAAAGTCAATAAAATTAACAACCTCTAATATTACTGGACCATCATAAGATGTTAAACATATGATCCAGACCACTTCAATTTAACTTAGTTCTGTCTTGCCTTGAATCATGGATCTAACATGTTCAGTTTTATCTTCAGGAATTCTAAAAACTGTTATTTGACGCATGAGAAGAATAATTTTACAAAGTGACATAATCTTACAGAGGCTGCAGTAGCCAAAGCAACTGCAAGTGCATGCTCTCTCAATTTTAGCTCCTTCTCAAATTCTTTTCTTTGTGCTTCACTTTGTTGCAATAGACCTACAAGTTCTTTGAATTGTTCTTTCATTTCTTTTATTTCCATTTCCTTCTCCCATAGTTGACACCTGTTGAGAACACGCAACTAGGTAAGCATACATTTTACCAATCATTACAATTAAAGAACATTTAAACTGCCTACAAATGATGGGAATTTAGATGAAGCATGTTTTGTGTTGAAGGTAGACAAGTTGAATGTTTGCATGCTGTGCATCCTATATGCTTGGAAATAAAATATAATAGACAGAAACTTGCTAGTTTTAATACAATCTCCTTTTTTTTCTTTTATGGTGAAATAATTTCCTTTATTGGCCACCCGTGCTCTAACTTTAAACATCCATTGTTCAAAGCAAGCACCTTGCATCTCCCAGAGAATTAAACATATACTGGAGCAAATTCTTCGCATCTCCCATTGAACGAAGCTGATTCCAACGTCCACGGTTGGTAAATGCACGCTCTCGCTCTTCTGCTTCTGAAAGTTGTGAAGCCATTGCTACAAGTGAATTAGATGTTATGCTCAACATGTTTTCAAGGGATGATATTCTGGCCGTTCTCGCATTTGGTGACATAGAAGATGCCCTGAAAAGCAGGAAAGATATGTTAAGATATTATGATGTTGATTTGAAGTATTGCTATTTTACCTCCTTGATGCTGCCTAATTTATCAATCACTGGCAACGGGAAAAGAAGTAAAAACTAATTAAATTACATAGCTTATACCTAGCAAATCCATTCTTTCCTCGTGGAGGACTTAATCCTTTTGAAGCAAACTCATCTACTTGCTTCAACACCACCAACTCTTCTGCAAGTGCAGCTCGCCTGTAGATTGCAGTATAATCAAAACAAAACTACAATAGTATGTTATAAAACAGATGGAATTACCAAATATAGAATTAAGTTCATACACTTGGCTTTGCTTCTCATATTCAAAGCGAACTTCATGCACATTTACCATGACCTCTAGCTCATGATCAAGCCAACGTTGCAAGGATTTTTCATTGCTCTGGATATGCAAACTTAAATTGAATGAAAACGCATCATAAGAATAATTAGACAAACATAACTAGTAAAGAGAGTCAAGACAATCACCTGACCATTTGCTCCATTTCCATTGGAGATAGCTGCATGATGGTAATACTGTTAGTAATGTGATGTACAAAAAGAAACAACACTACATAAATACCCCATGTTTTCAATAATAAAATAGATCTACCAGCTGAAGAATTAACCATTGGCTGCATATGCCATGGTCGTAAAAGAAAATGTTCATTTTGAATACCTAACCTTATATTGTAGAAGCTATTGTTTAACAGAAACAATGGGGTTCAAGATCACAAGCCTCAGGGACAATATATTTAAAATTAACAAGCATACCTGAGTTGTCTCGTGCAGAAGATTTTCGAGCTTCAAGCAGCTCTTTTAACCTTTTGGTGGCCATTGCAGCCTCTTCTGTCTTTCTTTGAAGAACCTGAAGTAAAGAAGATTGTTATGATACAAATTATTTATATTACACCTAATTTAGAGACAGTTACAAGAAACCAATGATTGTGCATGCAGTTGCTTTCACTTATACTAACAGCAACAACAAGCAGTGCTAGTGACAACCAAAAGAACTGAAACATTTATCCAAGCAGCGATGCCTTTGGAAAGGCAGAAAATATACCAAATACCAGTGATATAATCCAGAGTCAAGAATTTGTCATACAGAACAATATGATCCATTACAAAAAGCATAACCAACAGATGGGGATGGGAAGTTGGAACTTTATAGAATTAAAGTTTATCTCCACATAATACATTAAGCTCTTTGAAGTTCACGGTGAATTAAATAATAATGTTGCTTGAGCTCACCATTTTCTGGCGCTGGTTTATAGCTTGTAGCTTATGCCTTTCATATTCATTTCTTCTACCTTCCTTCCGTAACTACACAAGCAAACTCACTATCATAAGAGGGGGATAAGGAGATGAACAGTATTATCAATTAATAAAACAGCAAACATCAAACAAGAGTTTGCATCTATTAAAGTATTTCTGATGGTCAAACAAAGTTTATCCTGGCATCATAGTTTCATAAGAAGCTTCAATCTCGTATACAAATGAGAAGATTTTATGAGTTGCAATGAAATCCAATTCTTACCAAATTTATTTCCTTTTTGCATCACATCCCACAAGTAGTCATAACTCAATAGAAAACACAGAAGAATAGGTGGAATAGAGATTTTAAGATACTTGAGCAGAACAAAAAGGGAAATACCTGCAGCAGTTCCTTTTCTCGAGAGGCCTTCCACTGTCGAAATTGCTCAGCCTCTTGTTTGATCCTATGTTGCAACTGAACCTGTATTCTCAAAAGAGAAGGAAATAAAAGAAATGTTTGCAACGTAAAGTAGAAATAGACTGTAAAAAACTAAAAATATGTGCAATCTTGCAAGATAATTCACCTTTTGTGCCTTCATAGATTGAATTTCATCTTGTAACCGCTTTGCTGCTTCATCACTTTTTTGTTTTTGCTTCAAAAGCTGAACTTGGTTCTCTTCTTTCTTCTTAAGATCCAGAATCTGGCAGCATTGATGGTAAAGTTTGTTTAACTTTTAACATTGTTACGAGTCTCTTTCCTCAGAAAGAAAATTAAATGGAATTTGTAATATAACATTATCACCTGTGCCTCGAGAGTTTTTAATTTCTGGGCATGGATATCTTGCAATTTTTGCCCATCAGAACCAGCAGAAAGATTTTCAATTTCAGCCAGCAGACGGTCCCTCTCTTGCTGAAGTCAAAAGAAAAAATGGAAAATAATGGACAAATCACTCTCTTACTCTTAAAGAATAAGCTATAGAAATTTGTTGAGTTATTTTCAACCTGCACGGCTCTTTTTTCATCCTCTAATTCCATGATTTTCTTGCCAAAGTGCTGCTTGAGAGCTGCAGTGTCAACCCCTCCAAAAAGTTTCATCTCTGACTGCTCAGATTAAAGAAAAACATCATATACAAGATCAAGTTACTTATATTATTCAAAGATTTCAGTTAGCAGATGCATTATAAGCAAAATATGAAGCAGATTACTTAAAAGATACACTTATGAATAACGATGTCTCTATCTCTGAATGGAGTGCTTTAATGGAAAGAAATGGGCAAAATGAGAAACAGATCACTGAACAGTTACATTTATGAATAACGATGGCTATATTTCTAAATGGAGTATTTTAATAGAAACAAAAACTGCCAATTTGAATATGTATTTCAGAAACCATAATTTATAAATTTGAAAATGCACAAGTACAATTTTCCAGCTTCAGAGACTTCTGGTTCTACTTGATTCAGTCAAAATCACCTTATACGATTCCCCTCAGTTTTTTTTTTTTTAATTTTTTTTTTAGTAAACTTAACAAATGCTTAAAATTTGTTAGTAAATTTTCAGTCATGTCCTGTAAAAATATGCAGAAAAACACATCCAGCAGTATGATTGTAGAATATTGTATGGGAAATGCATGATCCAGAAATTATATGCATTACCACTATTATACACATAAAAGACCCACCTCTTTCTCCTCCAAACGTCTGTTCAGTTCATGCAATTCTTTGTCCATTGTATTCTGCAAAAGTGTGTGCTCCCACTCTTTCGCTACTTCTTCATCAATATCCCTGGAGTCACCTGCTTAAAGTTGGAGTTATTAATACCGTTAACACTGCTACAACTGAAACAAACCTTCTGTTTATTTACTAAAATAAGAGAAGAAAGGGATGTGGAAAAAAAGGAGGATAAAAAGGCTGTGAAAGAATTGCCACAACTGGAAAAAATAAAGGAAATCCAAGATAGCAACTGATGATCTAGTGGAGCTCAC
>Ga0307509_10007330_pt1 | contig 14465 bp, 9 predicted proteins | sample 10_EM_MG_FD_202245 | JGI IMG/M metagenome (GOLD analysis project Ga0307509, IMG submission 202245) | Populus trichocarpa ectomycorrhiza microbial communities from riparian zone in the Pacific Northwest, United States - 10_EM | ecosystem: Host-associated > Plants > Roots > Unclassified | place... | reverse complement strand
AACATCCAAACCCCCAAGTCCCTCTGGTATGAGACCAACCGCACATCTCGCCTATCGCCCAACCAAATCCTACGAACATACTCGTACACCCGAAGGAAGTAGAAAGGAAAGAAACAAGCAGGAAGGACAGGAGAACCCTTAGCGACATCTACAAAAAGCCAAAAGGGCAAACAAAAGGAATGTATGAACCCCTGACAAAGGAAAATTACGTCTGATAAGTGACGTATATCAGCCTGAGCTAGGAAAAGAAAGTATGGACCTGCACGCCGGAGCGGTGCCGGGGAACAAAGCGGTGCACGATGGCAGGAAGGGATAAGAATGGCGGAGACTCTGATAAGGGGTCCCCGGTGGGTGTGCCAAAACGGCATTAGCGACGGCCAGAAGGACGGGCGTAACCGAGGCGGGTTTTTGTATAGCGACCGAGAGATCGACCGCAGGTGGGAAGCAGTAAGTTGCCAGCTTAGGAGGTGGAAGGAGTGGGGGTGGATGTAGCTGTAACCGAGCGACGGGACGAAGACCAAGAGGGTGGAGAGAGGAGGTTGTGTGGAGGAAGGTAGTCCAAACACTTGAGACGACCGACTAGAGTAACCGCGGCCGATGCTTTTCCGAATGCGAAACGGGAATGAGGTGCTGAAGTTACTAACCGAAGTGTTCCCCGACAGGACCACATAACCGAGACAGAAAGGTACTTCGCAAAGGGCTAGGAAAGCTCAGCGCCGACCGTGAGCGAAGGGGATGAAATGCCGACCGTGCAAAACCTAAGCGAGGTGCAAAGGAAGTGCGGGGTAAGGGGGAGAACTGAACTTCATAAGCGGGAGTCAACGATGAACAAGAACAAGAACCCCGTGGAGAAGGGGGTAGACCCCAGAGGGAGAGGAGGGGTTATAGCGTCACTCCCCTAGGCAAAAACCATCAAGGGGGAGGAGAGGGGGGGTGGTGGATCCCACGATGATTTCCCTGGTGTTGAGATTTCAATCGCCGGAGGTGTAGGGGAGATGGTTCGTGTGTAAAATCAGCTACAGGTACCTTGAAATATAGAGAATCAGTAAATCTAGCTTTTATTTCATATTAATAAAGTGTTACTCTGGTATAGTAGTTTTAAGAGTCCTTACTTCAAAAGGAACTTGAATGCTTTACCAAGAATACAAAAATTGAAAACCCCCAAGAAAGGTATTCTAAAGGGGATACAAGCAGAATATAAGTCTTATATATTCAGAATTATTTGGTTTGAATTTACTTTCGGGACATTTTGTGGGGTGGTGGCAATCAAAAGAGTGGTGGAAAACTACATACAAATTGTATCAATTTTGGCATATAATATCTAAGTACTCAGTTAACATATGGACTCGATTGCTTGAAATATACTTTATTATTCTTATTCAAGTAAGAATACAAAGTTCAAGGTCAAACAAAGAAGTTTTCCATAATCTATGCATTGATTATGATCAACCTTACAAAAATGTTAGATAAACTCATATTATAACTGAAAACCACAATTGCTAATTGTTCTAACTAACAAGCACTTATGCAATGATCTTATCGAGTCTCAGAGGCAAAGGCTGACTGTTTAGAATATGGAAAAATGATAATTGTTTATCAGATCATATGTTAAATATTTGTAGTTAAATATATATATTATGCTGCTCAAAGGTTAATATATGAAGATAACCTTGCTTAATAAGTTTATGAACTGACTGCCCTTATCTCTTAATACCTGTAAATTCAAGAATATAGTGTTATCTTTGTAAAGACTTTGTTTCAATATTTTTACAAATTGAAATCAGCTTACCTGCTATCTAGTATTACTGAAGATAATATAGGAGGAAAAAAATATGAAAGGGATGTCTGGCTAACTTCAAACACTTTATACTTGCTTGAATAACCATAATAAAGTATATTTCAAGCAATCGAGTCTATACGTTAACTGAGTACTTAGATATCATATGCCAAAATTGATACAATTTGTATGTAGTTTTCCACCACTCTTTTGATTGCCACCACCCCACAAAATGTCCCAAAAGTAAATTCAAACCAACTAAATCTGAATATATAAGACTTATACTATACTTGTATCCCCTTTAGAATACCTTTCTTGGGGGTTTTCAATTTTTGTATTCTTGGTAAAGCATTCAAGTTCCTTTTGAAGTAAGCACTCTTAAAACTACTATGCCAGAGTAACACTTTATTAATATGATATAAAAGCTAGATTTACTGATTCTCTATATTTCAAAGTACCTGTAGCTGATTTTACAGAGTATTATCTCTATTATTCATGGAGAAAGTCAAATGTAGACATTATTTTTCACTGGTTGCCACAGGTGAGCCGGATCCCGGTACTGATCGGTTATCCCGTAAATGACGTTAGCATGTGGTGTCCTATTGCGTATTCAGGATTATACCGTTGTTTATGCATCTTTTATGCACCACTCCTGGTCATGATATTTCTAACAATGTCCTCACTCCCTCATGGATTCATGCACATTATTTGGGATTTACTTGACAGGTTTTCAGGGTCAAACATGTTCGCACTTATGTTTCTTACATTGTTTTTCCTATATTTCTATTGCATATATGGGCGTACACTTTTGTATAAATATAGTTGCTACTGCCCATTTCACTTAGAAGAATAAGAACCAGAGCTCCTACCAATCTACTCTATACCTCCTCACTTAGCGTGCCATGCCACCCTCCTCGTACTTGCGCAGCATCATCCACATAGAATAGATTGTGCATTTGGTGTTCACATTTTGAACAGACCCTCAGAAACACTTGCCGGATTATATGGGGCGAAAAGGGTCCCAAAGCAGTATTGTCGAACCTGTGTATAGCCTTCACAACTTTTATGAGTATTCGTTACGGATTGTGTATACCTTTAGATAGCTAGAGAGGGTGAGGGCCGTTTAGGTGGCACTTGTCTTGTTATTTATGGGAGGTCAATAACACCCGTAAAATAGAGGGGTACTCCTAGAATTTTTCTTCACTTAGAAAGAGCCATCCTTTGAGTCTTCCTTCTCCTTTATCTCTGTATTAAGCCAACAAATTTATTACACCTCTCTCTCTAGCTTTCACTCTTCCGCTTCTATCAAAAGCCTTTGCTTTCGTTCATCTTTCTCTTGTACTTCACCCCTCCGGGAGTCTACCGTCAGGATTGCCAATACTCACGAAAGAACGCGCGACGGGGAAGCCCCGCCACAGTATGGTATCATACTAGCACAAAAGTAGGATTACTCATTCCTAGGTTGTGGCTAGACATCATAACCCCCAAATGCTCCTCGGCACACCATTAGGGGCACATTAAAGAGCCTCCAACAGCTCAACATAGCCTTGCCGCCCAACTCAGCTTTTGTCGCTTAGAATACTAACTCTGCAGCACAAGGCAACTTTGAAACACTGAACATTTATGTGCATCCGGTATTTGTTCGATATTATGATAAATTAGCCCATGGATATCTATCGGCGTGTTGAAAGCCGAGAATCCAATGGCGTATACTAATTTTCTTGTGCAAATTTTAATCCTATTTATTGCTTGGGGGTCATATAATAGTCCAAAAGCATAGGGTATTTTTCCTGGTGATAAGCGGGGTGTGGCTAAAAGCTTCTTAATATTCCTCGAGACACTTCACTTGGGGCCCTATTTGTCATGTCTCAGCAACATATTTTTTTCATTTCTGCGGTATCCTCCTCTATCCTCCCCCCAGAGAAATACAACCAAAATTGGCCTTGGTTCAGCACACATTATACAAAGAGCTGATAAATGAAGTCAGCATCACAGAATATCACTTGTCTATCTCTATATTCAAACAGTATATTTACATAACGCGGAGTATGATACAACACCATGCATTAGGATAAAGTGCGATAACCTACTAGGCGCCATTAGCGGACCAGTATAGACAACACTTCAGATGCCAATTGAGTCATCAAAGGGAGATATACAAACCGGGCACCCAGGAGAGAAACTACAAGCACTTTCTCCAGATTATTTATTTTGATAAGAAAGGATAATATTGTGATACTCGGCATTAAGTATTACCTTAGGAAATAACCTTCTTCGAGGTTTTTTGGCAATTGTGGTTATGGTATTGCTCCGATATTCTCTGGTTCTGCAGACATGAGTGATACCCCGTGACCACTCGCCACACCCCCTGTCTCCACTCCTACTTCTACACCTTCTTTCTGAGTTTTTCTCCTTACCTCTTGACATCCTTCTCATTGTTCTTTCAGCAATACAAGCTGCCCAGTCACCTTGTGAGTGCTCTCAGTTTCTCACATTACCACCTATTTTGACTCATTTGTTCGTGATACTACGCTACTACTCAACAAGTATCATTTGCAGTACGGTATCAATTGTTTTCAATTCGGGAATTGATTAGTGCTCAATTCCAAATGGTGTAGATACATATTGGATTCCCATCGCTTCAGCTTCTACCTGAGTAGTTAGGGATGGCTAAGTGAAGGCGGATCGGTGGAGAAGTGAACGGATGCAGTAAGATCGCCAGATACCTGCCCGGCCATTCCTCCCGCTATGTAACTTATGCGCACAAAGCTTGTTGCTGAAAACAGGATCTGTACTATTGTCGAGGAATGCTTCGACCGATATTCCGGAAACGCTGCGTGAAAAAAAATTACCCACCAATACATGAAGTCAAAAGAAAAACAAAAACAAAAACAAAAGTATTATACAGACAAAAAAATTATAGAACACCTCCGATATAACCAATGTTAAAATATCTATCACTGACAAGCACCGTGGGTTCAGCGAAATAATTCATAAAAATCCCTACTCCTGGAAGGTTGAAAACACAAGAAATATGAGCGGACAACAAAGATGAAAATTTGAATTAAAAAAAAAGGAAAGGGAATACTAGTCTGGAAGGGGGGCGGGGGTGGGGTGGGGATGAGTGGGGCCGAGGGCGAGTCCAATTGATCGATCAGAGACGACTTGAGCGGTGGGGAAGTTCTGGAGGAGGCTAGGATCAGACGGAGAGAGAGACGGATGTGCCGAGTGGGAAGGCATTTGTTATGCGGGCAGAAACATCTTCTAGTGCCAGTGGTGGCTCTGTTACTTCTTGTTCCAGAGCGTTCGTACCTCGAGAAGGCCCTTATAGGGACGGGGATCTAAATCTCTGCATTCCGAGAGTAGATTCAATACAGCTTTGATCCTCTAGGAATGGCGATTGATTAGGGTTACGTTCCAGATGCAGCATCACTGCGGGGCGATGTCCTCTTGCTGCAGCGAATAATAGGGTTCTGCGACCATCAATATCCGCCGAATGGTGCCTGGCATCCCCACGCTCAAGATATAGTTTCACTACACTTTCATATCTCCCCGAGACATCAACTGATAGGGGTGTTCGGCCATTGCCACCCGTGGAACCAGGTAAAACATCTCGCTGTTGGATATCGAGTTTCACAGTACCTTCCCGTCCCTTCCTAGCAGTAAACGAAAGTACTGTTCCACCGTCGTCATCCATACCCGTGTAGAGTTCGATATCTCCCTGCCCTAGCTGTAGCTCCGTCACCCCTCTATTTTTATGTTCAACAGCCCACACTGATAGTGTCCGGCCCTTAGATTCACGCCAATTCATTTGCCGTCCTTGGATCTCCAGCAGGGAACTGGCAATTTCTGAGACTCCGCCAAACACGATGCAGTGTAGTCGATGAATTCTTTGAATATCTTCCCTCCACCACGACTCATGTATCTCCCATCTCCAGAGAATAGTGGCAGATACATGGTTCTCGTATCCGTCAAGAAGTCGCAGGGCTAGAGATTTCACCGGCTCGGTCACCTCTCTGGATGCATGGGTTGCCCAGAAACACGTAGAATATTCAAGAAACGGTGTTGTCTCCAGGGCCTGACCAGAATCAAGCGGTAGCGATCTGACTGACCTACAGTTCAAGTAGGTCAGGCAGATTTCAGCCATCATGGAGTGAGCCGTTACAAATAGGGTGGGATGTTCTCCTAGGTATTCCTGAAGCGTGAAATGCACAAGACGAGTGGTTGATGTCAGTTCGTCAACCGTGGCAAGTCCTAAGGTGTAGCCCAGTACGGTTCTTATCGAAGGCACGTTTGCGATGCTAAAGTCTTTCGCCCCTAATTCTACTCCTAGGGCATGGCACAGCTCCTGAGATCCCAAGGGCCGCCCACTGTGGGAAATCCACATTAACGCTTGTAGCCCAAGCCGCGATTTGCTTCCACCTTGTATTCTTATCCGATCCAATGTCGTCTCGTATGCATCCTGTAAACCAAGGCCCTTGGACATCCTTTTAAGAACTTGTCGCCTCTGGTGAATGGTTGCCTCTGAAAGGACTGCATCCATATTGAGAGAGGCAAGGAGGAATCTAGAGATCACCATTAGCTTAATCTCAACAATTCATCAACCCGACAGAACACATACATCCCCGATACTACCGGGATAATTCTTAAAATATCGGCTTCCAATTCTTTGTCTATTGCATCGAGCTCCGAGTCTCTGTTCAGCCTCATCTTAAGATATAACCCGATATCATGTGTTCTAGAACTAATCGGCAACATCTCAGCAGTGCTAGAGAAATATTTCCCCACCTCGTCTCGAATGTGAAGCCTGCCGGTAAGGAATAGTCGGACGTTTGCACACTTCTGCACAATTTCCTGCAGAGATTCCCAAAGTTCCGGCCGGTGCCTCGCGTGAAACTCGTCCAATGCATCTATGCAGATGAATACCCTCCGTAAACACGACAAAGACTTGGACAGCATCTCGACAATATCAGGCAGTAGGAGTCTGCGACCGCCAACTCCTCTCTTCGAACTTTCAAAAGCCTTCTGTACTTGATCCGGGATAGGCTCCAGTGCGAGGACAACCTGCTTCAACAGGGCCCCAAGTAATCCCATCGCCGATTGTTCATCCTGGGCGGTGAAGTCGCAGTATACACATGCAACAGCCATATTGTGCGCATCTGCCTGGTCGCACAGCCTATCTACCACAAGGGAGCTATCATTTCTGTTATTTAACTTTGTTTGCACCCTTCAAGGGTAGCCGGCATGCATACCTAAGATAAGTCTTTCCGACACCGGGATTCCCATAACAAAATAAGACAGGCTTGGCAGCTCCTTCGCCACCTTGACTCCATTGAGTAAACTCGCTTGTAAGAAGAAGCCAGTCGCCCACCCCTTGCATCCGGTCCCTGCCTATGGCCTGGTGTCTTTCGCGAGGTTCGAGGGGAGAAAGCCATTCCAGCACCGCTCTTTTCTCGTCGGCTATCGATACATCGCAGTTATTCAACACTTTATTGTAACTGCTCGTGACATTACCGCAGTTGTTGGTTATTGAAATAATGGGGTCTTGACGTGGTATCGGATCCATTTCGTCTAGTGTATCTGTTTTGTGTTTGAAATTTTTCTCTCGAGAGGGGTAGTAGGGTTGAGGGGTAGTCAATAGATTTGGCGGGGGGTGAACATTGAACAGCACATCGCCCGATTGGTGCTACACAGTGCTGCTGTGCTCTACTCGTACTGTCGTACAATACATGGGCCGGGAATATCCCAAACCAAACACAAAGTGTTGGCACATTTCATCTTATCCGAGAGGTTTACCCCTCCAAAAAACGCCCTTATATGGCAGCCGATACTCAAGGTGAGAAAGTGATACGGTATCCGGGTGAGCAAACCAGAGTTTTGCGAAATCTTGCATGTGCTGCACTGTCCTTTGATTTGCAATACTCTTGTACGATGGTATATGTGCACCCAGATATTCCCTCTTATTCCGAGCGGAGCCACCCACACCTTGCTCCCCTCGTCTGGATAATCCAGATACTGCGCTTTTCCCACACGAATTTCTCTGAGTCCTACAAGTAAGATATAGTGCTGTATCGGTACTGCACATGAAACTTCTTACCCCTGTATTTACGAACAAAGTCCCGAAGCTAAGCGAGAAGAGGCAACAGCGGAGGATTCTAATAGAGGCAATAGGAAAATTCTACAATATGAACTGAATTATGATTCGGAATCTAAAAATGATAGTTCCCTTCATGATGCAGACTAGTGTGGTGCTTTTTCTCTTACATCAAGGGAAATTTGTATTCGCAAGTAAAAGAAATTATCAGTTACTTGTGAGGAAGTAATACCGGTACCGCCTGTACCATCGTTAACTCCGGCGGGGGAGGCAAATTGATTTTGGACCTTGTGACAAACAAAATCCAGGGCAGCAACCGAGATATCGGGTTCTCACCATCCAAATCTTTGGTTTAACCCGAGCACTTGCGCATTTCAAAAGTTGCGCGAAATGTGAAATCCTCTACACACCCTAATAACAAATAGTTCCTAGCCCAAAACAATTCTCGCCCAGTACCGCCACCGGAGACCCTTTGGGGCAATTTATGAGAACTCGCCAGTGCCAACGAAGTATTCAGGACTCGAGTACTGGAACAAAAAAAGAGAATCGCTTACCGTATTCCAAGGTTGTGGCGCCTAGCCACAATCCTAGTATGCTCCTCGGCTAACAACTAGAGGCACTCTAAAGAATTCCCAACCACTCAACAACATAGCTTCCGGCTCTACCGGTACTCACCATAGTCACTTCGCGGCACAACCAACACATGAGCTGCAGAAAGCTGCGAACTCAATGAAAGGAGTAGAACGAGGACAGTGCAAGCCCCGGCACTCAATGGGATAAAGGAACAGGTAAAAGGAAGACATAGTATCGAAGCTTATAAAGTGAAAATATCCAAACCAATAATTCCCGGTATTGAGCGACAATAAAGGCTGCGGAAATTGATGCAGCGTATCACAGAATGCTAGAGGCTCCTAATATTGTGTTGAGCCTCAAGGTTACTCTAATAAGCCACAAAGATGTTATCTTGAGCGCTAATACTAGGCTGAGCCGCCCAACACCACTGAGAGATTCCTGGAAATCTAGCGCCCAGCCACAGCCTTACCACATGAAGAGCCTCTTTGGCAAAAACGGAAGTGAGTACCGGTACAATATTACAGTACTGTAAAAAGAAGAGATCCCGGCACCTGTATCCACTCTTTAATATCGAGGTTAAGCACTGCCGTGCGTTCTTATATCACCACGGCAACCACGCTAAACCTCACTGACTAAACCATTTTTGGAGACATAAGCACTGCAACGACGCTCTCTCGTTGCATATTAAGAACGGAAAAAGATTTGTTCGTGCAAATGCACTAAGACAGAAACAATGTGATAAACAAAGTATATGATTGGCTGAAAATTGTGAAAAGGGTAAAAGGACAGTCGGAACCCGACTGTAGTGAAATGACCATCTTTGCTACCACAGACTCTGCACATACAATCTTCGTTCTCCAGAACCTCCAAAAAAAATGCCAAACGATATTCCAAACGGACTCAAATTATCAATTTCAAATCTCATTTTTATATGATATCCCTTGGGCGGTCTGAGACAGTCAAAAATCGTCAATGGCACATCATTTCCTAGTAGGGATGACGCTTGTCTAGAAAGGGTGCAACCGTGTGGTTGCACAACAACCTCAACTCTCATGCCTGATCTTGAGATACATATGCGATGCCAAACAGAAAGCAAGTACGAGCACCTTTGACGCCCAGTTCTGGCAATTCCCGATTGCCAAAGAAGTCGAGTATACAAAAGAAACCAACCAAAAAGCGCAGAGCACCTAGCCAGCCAAGTATCGAAGACGGGGAGGTGACGAGAGTTGGAAACTTTAATCGATCCGGTGAAAATGAACCAATCACCCACACCCCCTATACCCCTCTCGGCCCACGAATAGACCACAAGGGTGAGCCACTATTACCCTGGGAAGGTCCTAATATCACAATAGTTCAAATCTTTGAGCTCTTTTGGGACGAGGAGGCCATTGAACTGCTTGTGGTTGGAACCAATGCATACGCAAAAGAGAAAGGAGCTGGAGCGGAAACCCAACGACGGTGGAAAAGAGTTACCGGGAATGAGATAAGAGTATTCCTCGCACTCTTGATCTATATGGGGGCCCGCCGGGGCATGGGGAGCCAGGGGTTTTGGAGATATAAGGGTAGAGATTCGATACTTCGAACAATGTCACTCAAGCGCTTTAGTCAGATAAAGCGATACCTCCATATCTCAGATCCAAAGCAAACCCTTTCTCCATCTCATTGGCATCACAAATTAGAGCCTTTAAATAGCCTAATTCGGAAGAGGTGCCAGCAATACTATCTTCCTTCCTCCAATGTCACGGCAGACGAGATGATGATACGCTTTGGTGGTCGTAGCCATCACACCTATCGAATGCCTAGTAAGCCTATTAAGGAAGGGTATAAGGTGTTCGCACTGTTTAATATGGGCTACACCTATAACTGGATGTTCGCTTCCCGGTCTAAATCATTTGCGGAACTTATTCCCCAGGAAGGGCTTACTCCTACTGGGTCAGCAGTATTTCAGCTGGCAGCAGCCTTACCATACACCTCCGGCCTCCACTTCAATATCTACATGGATAACTATTTCCCATTAATTGCTCTGTTCGAGAGGCTACGGGAGGTAGGATTGGGCGCCTGTGGAACTGCACAAGTAAACCGGAAAGCATATCCCCCCCACCTTGACAATAAGCGTTTCAACATACCATGGAATGAGGTTTCCGGAGGTTCAGCTTGCCCAAGTGGTACTGTTCTCGCCCTTCAATGGCAAGACAACAGTGCTGTACACTTTCTCTCTACCATTCATAACCTTGAGGATAGAGTTAGCTCTGAGCGCAAGAAGCCACGCCTCAGTAGTAGTAATGGCCCTGCAATTCGGCGGGTATTTGGTGTGCCTGAGAGGGCCAAGGTCTCTATTCCAGTAATCACAAACGATTACAACCAGTATAAGGTCGGAGTGGACGTGGCCGACCAATACCGCAGCTATTACTTTACTCAGCTGAAATGTCTCCGAAACTGGCCCCCAATATTTTATTGGCTACTCGACACCATGGTTATTAACTCCTACCTCTTGGCCCGGCAACTCCCCTCTCCCTCTACGTATCATGGATGCTCTCGTACCTTTCGTCTTACACTTGCGGAATCAATAGTCACCAAATACGCTTCCAGTCAAGTTCCCTGAAGGCCTAGAAAAGCGTATTACACTCCAAAGACTAGCACTCCTCACTATAGTAAGCAACAGCCAAGGACTAAGCTTCCCCCTCCCACGAGCCCGCTTGTAGACCACAACTTTACCCGCAGGCGAGACTCCCCAGTTGGGTGTGCACAATGTCGGTTTATGCTGCGCAGTATGAATCGGAAGGGTGAAACTCCCCCGCGCACCCTATATGGATGCCTAGGCCCTGGCTGCGGCTTCGCTCTTTGTAAAGAATGTTATCATAGCAGGCACTCTGGGCTTTCTATTTCATTGGTTTTCTTTTCATCTAGAGTTGTCTTCAATCTATCAAGATCGAGTTATTTGACAAAGTGCGCCCGTGATCATTTGATATCACTCACCCGATTTCTAAGCGCCAAGCTTCCCCTCCTAGTTTAGCGCCCATTGACGATTTTTGACTATCTCAGACCGCCCAAGGGATATTCTTCTATTGCTGATAAATACTTTCCCATGGCAACGCGATGCCGTGATCAGGAGACCAAGATTTATTGTCCACTATGTGAGCAAGTTGAGAGGGGCGATAGCAATTCTTACAGGCCCAACAACAGTTACAAGAGACTCTGGTCTGTTTCACCATATTCTCTATCGGAAGAAGATGTTCGACCTATTTGCCACGACTGAGGCATAGTGTCTTGAGTATTTGCGGTTCACCAGGCAGCAGATATGTGAGTTGGCTTGTTTGTTGGAACTTCCCGAGCTCTTTGAAGGTTGCTGTTATGCTCCGGCGACTACAGCTCTTTCTCCTATTCTATACCGGCTTTCCTGGCCTCATCGGTACAAGGATTGCATAGAGCTTTTTGGCCAAGAGAGAAGCTAGCTGAGTTGGGTATTCAATGGGACTTGTCAACATATTTACCATCAACATTACGAGACCTTGCAGTGGAATCCTACACTGCTTACCCAAGCTCGGCTTACATATTATTGTCAAAAAGCTCATGAAAAAGGGGAGACCTCCAGCCTCATTTCGGGGTTTGTGGACGGTACACATAAGCAAATATGTCTTCCGGGACGTGAAACTGAAGATCAGGAAATGTTTAGGTTTGAACATAAGCATATTCATTCTATTGAGTTTCTTGCAGTGGTCACACCGGATGGTATTATATCATGTATATATGGACCGTGTGAAGGAAAAAGAGGGGATTGGGGAATGTGGAAGGAGGAAATGCAGGATATGGTAGTTGACAATGCTAAAGATAGTGAAGGTGATAGGGTATATCTTTATAAAGATAAGGCATTTTATTTGGAAGATGAAATTATTGGTGCATATAGGCAAGAGAATAGAATTGAGTTCACTGAAGGGGAATCTGTTTTTAATACTTATATGGCAAAGCAAAGAATGGCTGTTGAGTGGGGATTTGGTAAGATGATGCAGCTCTTTCAATTTACAAATCTAAAATCTAATATGAAGTATGGTCTGTCTCCCATATCTTGTTACTATCTTGTTTCTGTCCTTTTAACCAATTGTCATACTTGTTACTATGGATCAAAAACAAGTACGATGTTCTTCTGTGATCCTCCTTCTATTATTTCTCTATTTCAATTATCTGAGATTGACAAACAAGAGTTTGATTTGTATTTAGTACAAGTAGATCATACTCTTAATTCCCTTTAAGTACATTGAAAATAGCATCCAATTTGTCTATTTTTTATTTTCCTTGTTGCTCTACCTGTTCCTGTGGGTCTCAACCTTTTGTCTCCAAAATCCCTACTAGTACCTTTAAACTATCAACTTCTTCCTCGTTGAAAGAGCCTTTCTTGTCCTTCCTGCCCCCCTCTGAACCCCCAGATTGCAAGAGTTCTCTCAGTAGTGTAACCTTCTCGGCCTCTATCTCTTCAGTCTTCTGCCATCTGCCTTCTTCTTTTTCCCATCATTTTTCATCCATTTCTGCAAGCTGCTTTATTACAAATTTATCACTCTCAGGTAAAGTTGATAGAACCTTATCAACTGTTCTCTTCTGCAAACCAAATACCTTGTCCTCGGTATTTCCAGTCGCTGAGATACTAGCTGAACAGTCTTTTACTCTTGGAAATTTCTCGCTCAAATTCTCCTTACTACTTCCTTCCTCCCTTCTTCTTTCAATTATTTCTTTATTCATTTTTTCCCCTAAGCCAGCAACAGACTTCTTTCCTTTACTCTTTTCTCTTATGGCAATCTTATTTTTTCTCTTCTTATTTTCCCTATCTGATAGTATCATAAGCCATACATCCATCGCTTGCGTCTATTCACTTGCTACTACCGCACCGCCACTAGATTCTTTTGCTTATTTATTATATTAGCTTATGTATATAAATTATTTAATTCATTATGATTATTGAATTAAGAATTACCTTCTTCAACTTGCTCTCTCCATTTATTTTCTCTTCGAAACATCCAACTCTTCACTTTTGGGGTAGGTGTATTTTTCTCTTTCCTGTAAATCAGCCCAACAGATGAGAAGAACTTATCCCATTTCTTACCATAACGACCAAAATTGTTGATACATAGTCATACCAAATGCCCTTTCTCCAAATCGGTAGTAAACCTCTTCCTTTTCCTTCAGTGCCCTTCTGGTTCAATCTCACTGAATTCTTCATCCTCATAGACTTCATCATTCCTTGCCTTCCTTGGTTGAAGATTTTATGTATTTAACTCATCGTCACTATAGACTTTTGCTGCCCTGAGCAGTATGGGATCAATCAGAGATGTGCCACTAGGACTAATCCCAATCTCAAATGGCATGGGCGATGTCTCATAACCTCTCGGCTGTTGATTGCTTGGAATTGAGCTTCCTAGCCCCCCTGTAGCACATCTATCACACTAACTCTCATGGCTCAAGGAACTACCTGAGTCCCATGATACATTTGCCTGCCTCTCTATCTCTACTCTCATCATCTCCTTTTCCATATCACCCTCTCTGCCTACCATGGACTCACGTTCTTGTCACTTGAGCATCCGGTGAAATGGTGACTCGGCAATAGACTCAGTAAGTTGAACTTCTGACATGTTTCCAGGATGACTTCAGAATGCTGGAGAGGTTCCCACTCGGGTATAGGTTCCAAAATAGAGCCGTGCCCGTCTCACACCCAGAGAGGTAGTGGTTGAAGTATTAGGAATCGGGATTGGTGTTGCTGCCTGCCGTGTAGGCTGAGAGCTTGAATTACCTACTGGATTCTTTACTGGTGTTAGCTATCTCTGCTGCACATCATATAATTTTCCTCTGCTCACAAATCTGCTTACCTTCTCTTGTGCGGACATCTTGCTCCTTTGCTAATCGGGGTTTGATAGCGACACTCTGATGGCAGCTCGCTCACAACCCAATGATAACTGGGGTAGCGTAGGTAACGGCGCGAAGCACGGAGAAAAGCACGTAGGTGGTGGTTCCGGTATGTGATGATAATGATGTGGA
>Ga0307509_10007329_pt1 | contig 14466 bp, 16 predicted proteins | sample 10_EM_MG_FD_202245 | JGI IMG/M metagenome (GOLD analysis project Ga0307509, IMG submission 202245) | Populus trichocarpa ectomycorrhiza microbial communities from riparian zone in the Pacific Northwest, United States - 10_EM | ecosystem: Host-associated > Plants > Roots > Unclassified | place... | reverse complement strand
AAAGCAGCCTTGTCTCCCCCCCCGAGGCTGGGGCCTCACCTCTGGGCACCCCCCCTCACAAGCGAAGAGATCGCCTTTGCCCTTTCCAAATCCTCCTCCTTGTCGGCACCAGGCCCTGATGGCATCCCTTACCTCACCGGGAAACGGGTAAATGTTACCAACGCTTCTATCTTCCTCCCACTCCTCTTCCCACTGATTTCCCTGGGATATCATCTGGCCTCACTCAATGTGGCCAACGGAGGAGTCCCTGACAAACCTCGAAAGCCCTCGTATGACTCACCCTCCTCCTTTAGGATTATTGTCCACCTCAGCACGGTCTCAAAGATCCTAGCAAGGATAGTTGTGGCACGCCTCCTCCTCCCAGCCCGATCAAGGGGCCTGATTCACCCCAACCAGTCCGGTTCCCTCTGTGGGCTGAGCACATATGATGCCTGCCTCACCCTCATAAACGACGTGAAAACCCTGCAAAGGCCGCGCTTGAAGGTGTCCTCTTTTTGGACATCAAAGCTGCTTTCGCCAACGTCGACAACTCCACACTGGCACGCATCGTCAGGGAGGGCGGTGTCCCCCCCTCTCTGGTCTCCTGGGTCTCTTCTTTTCTGGGAGAACTCAGCTGCACCTTGCTCTTCCAGGGCACTCCAGGCATCCCTGCCCCTGTCAACGTTGGGGCCTCCCAAGGCTCTCCCATCTCGCCTCTTCTTTTCCTCATTTATGTGGTACCCCTGGACTTCAGGATCCCGAGGGGCCTGATGCTCTCCTACGTGGACGACTTTGCCCTGACTGCCACCTCCGTTTCCTACTGAGGGAACATCTGCCTCCTCCAAAGGCTGTTCAGGACCATCCAGGTGAGGGCAGTGCATTTAGGCATAGTCTTCTCTTTCCCCAAAACAGACCTAATTCACTGGAGGACCCCCAGCCAAAGATACACGCCGGTGTGTCTTGCCCATTCAGCTCGACGGGGAACCTTTTCAACCCCGGGACTCCCTGCGGTGGTTGGGTACTGGTTCTCGCCCACCCTATCCATGTCGACCCATTTCCTGTGGCCCCTGGCGCTGGCCCAATGGGCCTTTGCCCTAATCAGACGCCACAGCCCGTCTGGAGCAGTGCTCGCCCCCTACCTATGCTATAGGTTGGCAACGTCACTCATCGCGCCCATCCTCTTTCATGGGGCGAACCTCTTCACGCCCAACATGGGCTCCCTCTTGACGCTCAACACCTTCTGGCACATGGTGCAGAGGTGGGCCACCAACTGTTTCCCGTCAACCCCCGTCAGCATCTTAACTATCGAGTCCTGCCTGCCCCCCATCCCCCTTCTGGTATCCCAACGGCAGAGAATGGCTGCCCTTCGGACAGTCTGCTCCCCACCTGGTGTCAGCCCCGCAACACTATGCCTACAACCTTCTTTCCCCTCCCTGTCGTCATACCGGGCCCCAGACAACTCGAGGGCCCATACCAAGGACCTCTCGTCAGTCTATCTCCCCCTAAGCTGGAACACCCCCTGCCCGGCCCCCCCCTGCAATCCCTGATGTTGAGCACGTACTCTGCCCTAAAGAAGAGGGTCAGGGAGGCACTCATTGAGGACTGGTCTCGGCTGTTTCCCCCTCCTGCTTAGTATCACCACCCCAGGCCCCACACCCTCGCCCCTTTAGGGTCCTGGCACAGTTCATGGCAGGGCACATCCATCAAATGCGAGCCGGGAAGAGCTACCTGGCTGCACACCCCTCCTGGAGGGCCCCAGAGGCGGACACCTCCTGCCCCAGCTGCGGTTTGGAACCTGAGTCTTTGGAACACGTCATCTTCACATGTCCCGCTAGATAGGGCGCCCATGCACATCTCCTCCAAACCCACTGCCCCCAGTCTTCCTAGTGTTTTCCTTGGCCGAGACTTAGTTAGAGTGTAGCGAGTTGAGGTTGTCTTTCCTGTAGCTTATGTAGGCTGTCTTTTGGTATAGGTTGTATGACTTTACTTTCCTAACTGTTAGAGTGGTCCTACGGCGCCGCTGAGAAGAACCCGCAGGGTGAGTGGATATTTACCGGTGCCGTGACTTTCCTTTATTATTTGTTTGGATTTATAGGTTTTGTTTTCTCCATAGCTCGCGCTGCATGAGTCTTTTTGTACCTAAATCAATGAACACATGATTACAAAAAGAAAAAAAGAAAAAAACAAAAAAACAAACAGAAAAAAAAACAAGGAAGGGATAGGTCCTTCTCTCCAACACCCTTCTCTCCTACACCTCCGGTGATTGAAATCTCAACAGCATGGGAAATCATTGTCGCTTTTTGTCCCCACCCACCTCTCTTCTCTCACGATGGCTACTGTCTAGGAGTTGACCTTAAGCCATCTTCCCTCCTCCCGTGAGGCCCTTTGGCCTCCCCTCCCTGGGGTTCTTGTTCCTGTTCATTGTTGACACGCTCATGAAATCGGCTCGCCCCCTTAACCCCCACTTGCTTTGCACCTCGCTTAGCATTTTGCATGGTTGGAAAGCTTCTAACTTCGCTCGCGGTCGGCGTTACGGTGTCGGACTCTTAGTCAAAGTAGGCCTTGGCTTGCTGGGCTTGTACCTCTGATGGGTAAAGCCTCGGTTAGTAACAGGGCAGTCTCGCCCCGGTCTCGTCGTCGTCCCAAAAGCCCTTGCTATGGCCCGTTTGGCGGTTGTGGCTAGCTGGCTTGCGATCCTTCCTCCACCCCTCACCGTTCTGTCCGCTTGCACCATACAGCTTCACTCCCCTCCTTGGCTGGCACCCTACTGCCCCCCATCGGCTGGCACCCTACTGCTACCCACCGGCTGGCACCCTACTGCTCATCGTCGTTGGCTGGCTTCCCATTTGCCCGGTGGCTCTACTCGTGACTCTACCCCCCCCAATCGTCGGACCTCCTCAGTTACGCCCTGTCATGGTATTGCACTGCCTCCGTGGCTGCTGCCAACCCCTTGGATCAATTTAATTTACCGGCGCCACTGTGCGTTAATGGTCAGCTGCTAGCCCATGGTCTGCGTGGTTCTCTCTTGTCCCCGCTGTCACTCAATCCTCCCTCCCGGGCCCCGAAAGGGCCTTAGGGGAAACTTCTTTTGTTCTGGGGAGCCTCCTGAAGGGTTTTGGGTCTCTCTCCTGTACATTTCTATGAATTGTTTCCTTACGTATCTGGGGTATTAGTGTCTTAGGTACTAGGCGAGAAGGGCTTTTCCTATGGTCTCGGCGGGTTTGATTTTTTTCCATGAAGAGGTGAAGCGGGCAGTTGGATATCTGGATTTAGAGGTTGTGTTTTCTTTATAGCTCGCGCTGCATAAGGCTTTTTGTACCTAAAACAATGAATGCATGATTAAAACAAAAGAAAAAAGAAAGAAAAAAACGACCAAGGGATAGGCACGAACCATCTCTCCTCCACCTCCGGCGATTGAAATCGCAACACTATGAGAAATCATCGTCACTTCCCTCCACCCTCCTCTCTTCCCCCACGATGGCTCTGCCTAGGGGTTTGACCTTCAGCCATCTACCCACCTCGTCTGGGGGCCGTCGGCCTCCCCTCCTTGGGCTTCTTCTTCTCGTTCATCATTGACTCCCACTCATGGAGTTTGGTTCTCCCCCTTACCCCACACTTGCTTTGCACCTCGCTTAGCATTTTGCACTGTCGGAAAGCTACACGCTTCATTCACGGTCGGCATTACCGTGTCGGACTCTCATTCGAAGTAGGCCTCGGCTTGCAGGGCTTGTACCTCTGATGGGCAATGCCTCAGTTAGTAACATCTCGGTCCCGCCTCGGTTTTATCGTCGTCCCAACAGTCCTTGCTATGCCCTGGTTGTCAGTTGTGGCTAGCCAGCTCGCGATCCTTCCTCCATCCACCTCCCAGTTCTGTCCGCTGGCACTGTACTGCCCCAGGAGCTAGCACTTAACTGGCTCACTTTCCTTTCCGATCGTCGTACTCCTCCTCGGTTACTCCCAGACGTGTTATCGCACTGCCTCTGTGGCTGACGCCAACGCCTTGGATCGATGTAATTACCAGCGTGGCCGTGCAATAGCAGTTAGGAATGTCGGCCTACAAGGTCCGTGGTTATCTCTCAACTACGCGGTCACTCCATCCTCCCCGTCGGGCCGCTGCAGGGTCTTAGCGAAGACGTGGTTTCTCTTGTTTTAGGGGACCTTGTGGAAGGGTTTGGGTCTCTCTCCTGTACATCTCTATGAATTGTTTCCTTACCTGTCTGGGCTATATGATCTTAGATGCTATCTGAGGCGGATTTTTCCTATGGATTCAGGGAGTTTGATTTTTCCCATGAAGAGGTGCAGCCGGCAGTGGATTTGGCTTATAGGTTTTGTTTTCTCCATAGCTCGTGCTACATGAGGCTTTTTGTACCTAGAAACAATGAACACATAATTATAAATACAAAAAATAAAGAAAAAACGACTAAGGGATAGGCACGAACTATCTCACCTACACCTCCGGTGAGTGAAATCTCAACACCACGAGAAATCATTGTCGGGTGGTATCCCTCTCCCCTTTTCTGATTGCCTCGTTGCCTAGAAGGGTGAAGCTCCTCCCATCCGCCCCTCCCCTCTGGCCCCTTCTGATAGCACTGGCTTTGGGCAGCCTTTGTCTAAGAGGTTACGGTTACTCTCCTCATCCTCTTCCCAGCACTTGCTTCGTGGCCCTTGCTTAGCATTTGCAACGGGCGGGTACCGTTGCAACATATCAGCACGCGGCTGCTCGTCTTGGGTTATTGGTGAAGTACTTGCCCTGGTGGTACTGCTTCCTGGTCTCGCACCTCCACCTGGGAAACATTTCGGTACGGTCGGCATTCGAAAAGATCCTGATATCGTTTCCGTCAGTCGTGTCCGTTCTTCTCGTTATTACTGTCCCTTCCGCCCTTCCACCTCTCGGTCACGTTGGCTAGCACCCTACTGCTTCAATACTGCGGCTACACCTTCTGCCACCATCCCTCCTGGCCTCTGTCTCCTGCTGATCTCCAGGCTTGATGATCGTGGCTGCGTGCACGGTTGTCTCTGCTTGTGTGTAGGGAGTTCATGCTTACCGCCTCTGTCCCGTGGAGACACGCAACACCCTCCAGCCATCTTTCCGGTGAACTCGGGGATCGACTTCGCCCTGTCACAGGCTCTCATGCGTGCTGACTCGGTTACCAATCCCGCTCGGGCGATTGGGCTCACCTCGGCTTCCCGGTCTATATGACACAGGTACATCTACCTCTCCTGTGTGGTGCTGTCCTATTTCTTTCTCCTGCCAGCTCCTGGGTCCCTCCCCCTTTTCGAAGGAATGTGGTTCGTTGTTGGGCTAAGGGTCGGTTGACTACAGGTTTGGGCTTAAGTGTATTTCCTTTCTAGATGGGGTTGAGGTTTTCCTTGTTTTGCGAGTTTGTTTGTTCACTGTCAGGGGTTTCTTTCTTTGGGTTGCACATCTGTGGAGGTTATTGGTTCATGGTATTCAGGCCTGGGGTTTCCTTGTAGTTTCTACCCATAGTACCGAGCATTGTTTCCACCTCTACTCAAAGTGGTTAACGAGTTGGGCAGGGTGAGAGGGTTTTAGCCAGGAGAAGCAGGAAGGACTGTAGTCAGAGGTTTTTTGTCTACATAGCCAGCGCTGACGTGACCGTTGTACCTTAAACAAATAGAACAAGGGAATTAAAAATATAAAAAAATAAAAACCCAAGGGATACAATCTTCACGCAACCATCTAAGTACTTTCCTATACTAAGAAGTTGCAATACCATTCTCTTTCTCTTCTACGCTATTGAATACTACGAATACTCTACCGATAAGCTCGCCAAGCCTATTACTGGGATGACAGTCTGAAGAGGTGTGATGATAATATAGGACTATTAGGATAGTCCTATATCCTGACAAGACAGTCCTGTACTATCTGATGAGATAGAAGGGCTCGCATACAATAAGATAACTCTGCACTATGCGAAGAGATAACAAATACTTGAGTAAGAAAGTTCGTTACCTGTTGCAATATAATGAGCAGACAATAGGATTTTTACAGGTATACCTATATGTCGCAACATATAAATAATTGGTAAAACAGCGTTCAAATCTTCAAAAACAAGTCCAATAACACAATCAAAAGATAAAAGTATCCAAATGAGGAGGATCATGAACACAATCAGAGAAGCTGATTGGTGCACGTCAATAGTGCGTAACCTATGTAATGAATGGTATACAACAGTAGTCATTTTTACATATGTCAGGCAATTGGGTGTACAGTTTTCGTGGCACCCCACCATCCCTTACCTCGTAATCATGGCCAGCGCTAGATATTACTACGAGCTTATTTGGGTAATCGTGATAGGAAAAACATTATTTCACAAGTAGTTGTAGTGCTCAGAATACCATTTAATCGGTACTCTTCAGCATTGCCATAAATGAGACGAGCGGCCAAGCTGATTTGCTCTCAGATACTAGGCCTTCAACCGACCAGACATGCAGATTCCGTTCCTTCCGTATGCGGTAGCTCTATGCCGTGGCTCAGCAACATTCTACCAATAAAAGCTCTATTTCACAACTTTTGCTTGCTAAAGCTACTGAGCCATAGAATAAAGCTGCCGTAAACGGAAGGAACGGAATCTGCATTTCTGGTCGGTTGAAGGGATAATAGGCTAACGTTCAACATCCAGAACGAGGTCACTAGGAGATAAACCAAATTGGTTGTGATGGGCACAGGAAAAATACCCTGCCGTGAACCGACCGCACTTCGCAGCACGCTACGCAGCCATGAATTTCGGCCACAAGGTAAGGGATACCTACCTATCCTGAGTAGTTTAGGTGATTTGGATTTACCTTGGTGTGTTGTCTATCGTCTCTCCTATGCCAATCGTCCTATTAGTGCAACGCTAAAAGTAAGTGAAACTCGGGAACGAACAAAGGGATGGTCCATGTACCCGGGTAGGGTCAAAAAGGTCGGAAAGCTTTCGGTGGCGAGACAAGGATTAGACCTGTTGATCATTGTTGAACATGGAGCAGGGAGGGTGGGTGGAAAGGGGAGGACTGTTACATGATGCCATTAATCTGGGGAAATGAGGACAGCAATTGTCTGTCCTGCATGTATTTGTGTATTGCGAATTCTATTAAGATTGTAGAGGGAAACTCTGAGACAAAAGGAGGAAAAGGATGCAGGGCTTTTGGAACACCAGTAGTCCTTCTAAGAGACCCAAATAAATGAATAGATTGAACTGCATACTGGCAATTTCATCATCATTATAGTTATGGTATACCGATAGGTGCCAGACATCAACACCTTCGATCCGGATTCCTGGTGTCCCCCGTGGCGAGAATTTTTCTACTGAAACAACCGGTCTCCTAACTACCCTACCTGACCCTGCCGATCTTTTTTTCCAACCTTTACAGGTATGACCCTACCCGAGTACTAGTACTTGTACGAGTACTTCAGCTGATTTTCAGTTATCTTGGTGGGTTGTCTATCGTTCCCTTTCATGTGCCAATCGTCCTATTAGTGCAACGCTAAAAGCGAGTGAAACTCGGGAACGAACAAAGGGATCCCTACCTCCGCAACCCAAAAGATTTGCTGCTGGATGCTTGAGCGAGAGGCTTGGCTGGGAGGTGAGGAAGAGGGGAAACCGGGATATCGGAGCTTCACCCTTTGTAGTATGGGATGCGAAGCCCTTTTGGTTGTTTCTGCTCCAGACCATTTGGTCTGTGATAGTGGAGAAGCGAAAGAACGAGCGATACCTTGGTGTGTCCCTAAGTCTCTCGGACTCTAGCACGGTCCATATTATAGTGTAATGCGAGTTATATATTCGGATAAGCTAATAGTCTGTCGGGCTCTTGGCCCCAAGGGTAAAGCTAGCACTGATATCTGGGTGGTTGGGAACGGGAGCTAGTGGGAGGATACAAAATTAGAGCTAGGTAATTTGAGTTAGTCTTGCCATAACACAGGAACTGGTATCTTGTTAAACTTGTCGCGTTCCTAACATGTCTACATAAGATTGGCTGGCGCTGAAAATTGAGAAGAGCCGGAAAGGGAAAACAATCCCTACGCTGGAGGGATTTCTCAATAAATCAGAGAGGGGGGATACTCCTGTTCTCGTACAAGCCCCACTTCTCCTTTGCATCCCTAGTCAATGCTCTAAGGCGGTTCCTATCTCCTATCCCCATGCATCACCATTGCAAGACACTTGGTCGACACACAAAACGTTGCACTAATGTTATATCTCACGAGCTACCGTAAAAACTTGAATAATTAGACCGTGTGCTATGAAGTCCAGAATTCCCTTCTCTGGAACGGGGGCAAAAACACAGCAAAACACAGCCCCTTTCCCCCCTCCGAGACAAAAAACGAAACAAAAATTCCTTGACATTACTAGGAGAGGAAAGTCCAAAGACATAGCACACTGCCCAATTATCCCTGTATTTACGGTATAAAAACCTAAGCCTTACGAAAGATCACGAATTCTTGACTGCCTACTCTGATAGGGGTACCAGAATGGCACCGATAGTGCACTCCGTCCAAGACAATGTAATTGGTACTACCAATCCCCGCACCAAACGCCTCCCCAAAAGTCCCTGTATAACCTCGAATGCGAGAAAGCAAGTTGAGCCGGTACTTGATACTGATCTCGATGGTATCCGAGTCGAATTCCTCGTGGTTGTCGATGTCAAGGATCAAGCGGCCTCTAGTTTTATAGCTTCTGAACACACCTGTGATTTGAGTGGTGATTGCAATATCCCTGGTGGCGACAGCTATCACCGCCGTATGGGACCTCTTCGCTTCCTCTTCCCTCTCCCTGGCCTTGCGCTTTTTCACCTCCACTGCATGCGACTCTTCTAACAATTCCATCCCAGCTACGACCCTTGCGAGCTCATCCTGAGCTCTTGCATGATCCTCCATAAGGATCCGGTTCATTTCACCATCTTTCGCCAATCTAACTTCCTGAATTTGCTTTTCTAGGGATTCCACCCCCTCTCTGAATTTCTTCTCTTGGGCAATTAGTTCCTGATTAATGCATTGCCCTGCAGTGGTCTCCAGCAGGGTCATACCCTGCTCGGCAATCTGAGACTGGATATCAAGGGGCTTCCGTGTGTTTGACATCAACTTGTGAATAAGGTTTAATCCAGATTCTCTGGTGCCGTAGAATCTCTGGAGAGTAGCACCCTTGTCAACAAGTGCTCCCCAAAAATCCTCCCTTAGGAGCCTAGTTTCACGAAGCTCCGCCTCTGCCAGATTGATGTTCGACCAATGTGTTGTTGTGAGAAGCACGTTCTCCAATGCTGCCTGACCGCACAAACCTTGGAACAACCTCAAAATCCTCATGGCAGAACCCTCCATGCGGACTTTGGTGATGGGATGAAGAAAGATGATGCCGGAGAGGAGTTGGCCTTCCCTGTAGGTTGACAATGCCCAATCAGCGATCTCTTGCAAGACGTCAATATCGCTTCTCTCCGTATCATTGAAGCCCGGGGTGTCGACCAGTGTGATTTTTGCTCCCTCATACTCGAAAGAGTAAGATTGGACCTTGCTGGTGCCTTCTTCCTGTCAGCATTCAAGTCCAGGTTCTAAAACAGGGGACTCTCTTACAAGAATAAAGATCGGCGCTTACTTCTACCTGCAGGTTGCCAGTGATCTCCCTGATGAAGTAGCTTTTACCTGCTCCTGTCATTCATCTTAGCTCATGAAAATCCAAGGTTTTGAGTTAGATTTTGGACTTTACCCGTGACTCCCATTAGCGCTATGATGATTTCAGGGCTAGGGATGACCGGGGGTGGCAATGTAGGGGCATGTTGACATGGCCGCTGAGGTAGGGATTGGTCGTATCCAGTAGTGATCGCGGGAATCGTTTCGGACACGTCCATGTAGATTTGCGGGGGAATAGCGGGGAAACTGGGGATTTGCGGGAGGATAGGTAATTGCTGGTAGGTAGGTATGTACTGATTGTTAGGCGCGTCGCAAATGCCGGAGGCTTGTGAATTGCTGGACTGTGGCGGGTCTTGGCGTAGTGAGTGTTCCTTGTGGGAGAGCCTAAGGAGAGTTCGCCAGAATCGCTTCAACCTCGAACTGGGAGCTCGTTCCTTTCCCCCAATCGAGTATTTTCCAGGCCTGTTATCCATGGGGTAGGAGCGTAATGGGCTGTATGCCAATGGCTGAGAATTCGTCTCAGGGTGATCTAGCTGTTCAGGTGTCCGATATTGGGCTCCTGCGGCTACGGCTGCTTTGGTGAGATTGGAGGAATGGGTTGGAGGTCGTAGTTATCCTAAGAGTAAGGAACGGTTCTATATTAGAATGGAGGCTGCAAGCGCCATAGAAACCACACCTCTTACTCTTAGATGGGATAGTGGCAAGTTGGGTTGGCTTGCTGCCGCACGAAGATAATGCCCTTGAGAGGGAGAAATACCTGTGCAGTTGGATACAAGGGGAGAACAATTGAGGCCAACGAGGGAGGAGTTCGGTAGGGTGAAGGGAAACGGTACAGGGTCTGGGGGGGTAAGGAGTTGACACAGGTGGCGGTGGTGAAGATGGAGATGTGGGAGACGGGGAGAGAAATAGAGAAGGTTAAGGATGCTTGCTTGAGCATTGCAGGGGTTTTCGGAAATGTGGGCATTGGCTTGGTGCTCACTGAAGTGAGAGGGTGCCAGCATTAGGGGTCCTCTAGGTAGGATGGGTAGGGGCGGTCTTTCAATTTGTGCTTGGGGATGATTGGCTAAAAGGAGCCAAGATGGTGGGGGAGCATGAGGGGACGATTTCCACTCCTCAATTCGGTTCCCGGGGACTAAAGAAGCTCAAAGGGTGAGTCAACGCTGGAAAAGGGCGATCATATCCCTTTGTTCGTTCCCGAGTCTCACTCAGTTTTAGTGTTGGACTAATAGGACGATTGGCACAGGAAAGGTAACGATAGACAACACACCAAAATAAATCAAAATCAGCTGTGGTACTCGTACCGTACTTGTAGCGCAAGTTGGTTGTTGAACACTAGCCAACCAGTATTTGAGGAGTCAGAAGCAAGTCTACGCAGACACGATAGTTTGCATTATGGCCCCGAGCAGTATCCATCTAGCACTATTCTGAGCACTATACCACTCCTGGAGGACATAGTGTTCCATATCATGATTACCCAATTAGCTAGAGTTTAACATTTTTAATCGGGAGTGAAATACCTCGGGAGCAAAGAGGATACCGTGGTACTACCCGTCATGTTCATCATATAATTGATACATCATGGTGCCGCAGTTATTCCCAGCTTCACTCTCGGGGGGGGGGGGTAGTTTTCCACCAATCTCCCCAACTAACAGCAGTAGCTACACTTAGTGCGAGTCCCTGAAACGAGTGAAGGAATCCAAGTCGGGACAGTCCAAGCACTGAATCACTTCCTCTCTTGGCATGCACTACCATAGACAGTGGATGACCTTTGAAGGGATACCGTATCCACTGATGAAATTCGCTAACCCTGTCCCAGGATGTGTTACTTCCGGCCCAGTAAGATATTGTATTGCCGCAGATTTTGGTCTAAACAAGAGATTATGGTTCGTTAGTTGAAGTTGGTCTGAAGTGGCCAATGAGAAATGCCATCTGAACTAACGAACCATAACCTGTTGTTTAGGCAAAAATCTGCGGCAATACAATATCTTACTGGGCCGGAAGTAACACATCTTGGGACAACGGTGTTAGCGAATTTCATCAGTGGATACGGTACCCAGAGTGCAACTAGGGATTCCGGATATAATTGGCGGGATCCAAATCTGGGGGAATTGATGACGAACCGGGGTTATCCTACCTTGAGAACCCATATATCCACAGTTTGGGAAACTTTGGCAAAATGAAAGCACAGCGGACAGTGATACAAATAGAAGGGGAAGCAGGGATCGAAGGATGACTTCAATTGGTTGAGGTTCCCACCTACTTGATTTTCTTTTGTAAGATATTTGTCCAGGGTGCTTAGCATTACAATAGCTCTAACCCGAACGTGGATACTTTAGGGAATGTAAGGACTTGGTGTAATGACCCTATGGATAGGGAGATAAAGTGGACTACACTGCAGCCAATAAGGTATATGCGTAGTAGTTGTGGAGGTGCAGAGCACTGGGATGGGTTTCGACAAGCCAGGCTCCATCCTTAAACTGGGGTGAAGGGAGATTTTTCAGGTTATCTTATATATGCACACGGGTGGGGCCTGCTTCTACTCATTCACAGAATAGTGCTCCATTTGTGACCACAAATTTTTAATGGTGACTAGTCTGGGTAGTGGGTGAGGGGTAGGTCGGACAGGAGAGAGGGATGGGGAATGCTAAAAGGTACAATATGCAGGAGGCAGTTTGGGCAGATAGGAACATCAGCAAAAAGGTTTCTTCCTCTTGCTGGATGTCAGACGCACAGGACTCACAGGACTTCCAGGATGCACAGGACTCACAGGACTTACAGGACACATAGGACACACAGGACGCACAGTACGCACAGGACACACAGGACGCACGGGATGTAAACTTGCATTGTGAATGCGACATCGATCTAATGACATATCTGGAAGATTGACCCAACCTCTGGTTGCGTCCTGATAATGACCTGAAATGCACTCAGTGTCCTGTGGGTCATGATGCCTGCCGACGCTAGCCTAAAATGTCCCTTCTGACCCGACATCAGCAAAAAAACCTTTTTCTCGAGGTATCATGCGTGTGTCCAGATGAAGTCAGTCTGCTCTTTGCCTCTCGGCCTTCCAGATCTCCTGAGCCCTGTTTGCCTTTCATCTCTTGTGTCTGGTACGCCTCACCTCCTACTTTCCCTCCACAGCGTCCGACGCACTTCTTGTGATCCCACCCCATCCCAGCGTCTCCCTGTTGTCATGAGCAAAAAAAGCTTTTTCTCTGGCGGGACAGAACCCGCTTCCAGACGAATACCGTCCACTCTTTGCATCCGGTCCTCCTGGATCTCCCGTGCATGCTTTGGCTTTCATCTCTTGCATCTGGTGCACCCAGACGCCCCACTTTCCCTCCACAGCATCTGATGCGCTTGTTGGGGCCCCACCCCCTCCTAGTGCCTCCCCCTTGTATCCGCCCCCTTATTCTCTTGTCTAGTGGCCTGCTGCCTACTCATTGAAGTTGTGCACGTCCAGTGGCCATCTCTGCTATCCTCCCACCTCAGGCGACCTAAATCTCTCTGCTTCTATCTGCTTTCATCCGGTGCCATCCTATGTTGCTTTTTTCTTAGTCTGCGCCCTACTGTCACTTACATAATTCCCTTACTGTTTACAAGAGGCCCGGCGCGGCCGCCATGCACACCTCATACATGTGTTGGCTTCCCTCCCCGCATGAGAGTATGGTTTCACATTAATGATCAGCAGAACTCAGAGGGCTGAGTTAAAGCCGGACACTTGCTACGGCGATCTCTCTCTTATGTCGCCGGATTCAACTTGGCCGGCTATTCAACGCAATATATGTATTACATTCCCTTAAACGCCCGCGGATCATGTAGTACTCCTGTGGCCAAGTAGAAGCTGGAAACCCAATATGGGCAGTGCTGGCAGAAGTCTACTGCTGCAACTTGGACGGATATTCATACGGAACAATTCATCCAATTTAAAACATTCCCTTCAATGCCGGCGAATCATGTATGACTCCAGCGGCTGAGTTGAAGCCAGATCCACATTATGGGAACTGCCACCTTAAGTGTACCCCTTCAACCCGGCCAGATAGTTGTGTGGAACCATTTAACCGATTTAAAACATCGCCTTAAACGTCCACGGATCATGTAGTACTCCCCTGCCCAAGTTGAAACTGGACACTGAATATGGACACTCCCACCTTAAGCATATGGCTTCAACTTGGCCGTATCTTCATGCAGAACAATTCAACCTATTTAAAAAATTCCCTTAAATGCCTTCAGATTGTGTAGTACTGCCACGGCCAAATTGAAGCCAAACACTCAATAGGCGAACTCCCACCACAAGTGCCCAGTTTCAACTCAGCTGAACAAATACTGTACATAATTGGATAGAATAATTTAATATATTTCATTAAACGTCCTCAGATCAATCCTGTGATTCACTATCCATTGCTGCTCACCACTAGGAATTACCGGTGTCTGTCCAATCACTGCCTCTATAGTGACTATTCGCCTGCCTTGACCATTCATCAGCAAAAATAATACCTTGCGTCCTGTGCGCCCCGTGCGTCTGACGCCCGGGACATGGGAATGCTAATCGCGAATCAGGACGTAACGTCGGATCGACGTCACGTCCTGACTTTGCGTCACCTAGCGCCATCCGTCCTGACGCCATCCGGACACGGACCCCTACGTCCTGTGCGTCCTGACTGCGTCTGGTGATCCTCTATTACCTCCTGACTCCCCCTGATCTACGACTCTTCCGTTCCTACTGCGTCGGGTCCTCGGCTATTGCGTTCTGACTGCGTCGGATCTATGACTCTCCCGCCCTGATGCCGGTTCCTTCTCAGCGAACGTCAGGGCTTCACTCATCTTCAGATCTCGCGTCCTAATGTTTTCACACCCTGCCGACC
>Ga0307509_10007328_pt1 | contig 14471 bp, 22 predicted proteins | sample 10_EM_MG_FD_202245 | JGI IMG/M metagenome (GOLD analysis project Ga0307509, IMG submission 202245) | Populus trichocarpa ectomycorrhiza microbial communities from riparian zone in the Pacific Northwest, United States - 10_EM | ecosystem: Host-associated > Plants > Roots > Unclassified | place... | reverse complement strand
GGTTGCGAGTCCCTACCCGTTTGTGAAAAAAGTAATCCTGTAGGCCGTTACGATGTATTCGTGGTATGCACATAGGAGGGGCCAACGTACCACGTCCACTCGTTGGGAATCGATCGCGTTGATTGCGATGATCGCTTGCATGGCATTGTAGGATTTCCTCGAGAAATCATCTAGGTCAAGCCATACAATATCTTGCTTGAGGGGTGGCAACATCACGTCCCTTTCGACATCCTCAATTCTGAGCGGTGTTATCAGAATCGATGTACACGAAGGAGTGATGTAAATTGTATTACCTGTGTCGAATCATAACCACCTTCATCACTTGTTCTAGAACCTGGATCGCGCCTGGGCTCGGACCGGTTGGTCCAAAAAGAGGGGTTGCCACAAGATTCTTGAACGCCTTGGAATCCGACTTGAACCTGGGGAACGACAACGAGTGGCTGATAATAGCGGACAACTTGACCAGATCCTGCTTATCATCACTCGTCCAGATTCGAGGTTTACGTCCCTGTGGACTGGGTGACCCCTCCGAGTCGGATGTATCCAGGGTTGTTTCATACTCCGGAAGGCTGAACTCGTCATCGCCGACATCGGACAACTCACTCGATTGTCCGAAGCCGAGCCCAAGGAGGTTGGTTGTCGGTGTACCGGTCACAATCCATCGACGTTCTACGCTCAGCGTGTTCAGGAACGTCGAGAGCGCGCTGTCTGCCGACGAAGAGACATGGCCTTCGTCTATGACGAGCCGTTTCCACCGTACGGAGGTCAGGGGAGTATTCGAGACCTCGAGATCACATGTGCAGTTCGTTATCCGGATCCGCTCGAAATCAGGGCATTTACATTTCCCTGTCACCCGTTCAGTTCCCCCACGTCGGAACTCGTGTGTGAATCCTACACGGTATTAGAAAGATCCAGTAACGCACGGAAAAACTGGACCTACGTTCTTGTGTCATCAGTACGATCTGTCCCAAATTTCAGTCTACGACTCTGCGAACTGTACGAAACACACTTACGATGTAGTCCGAGGCCAGTTGTTTCGGCGAAGGGATTTTGACCTCCTTCTGGATGACTAACACCCTCTGCGGAATCTGCGCGGTGCAGTGTTTGTTGACCTCATTTTCCCATTGGCCAAGCAGGTTCTGCGGAACGAGAACGAGCGTCGCAGGTGACAGGTAGGTAACAACCGGAGCTGACCGAGCTCGGGCACGAAGGGGCCTATTGGGGTCAGCCGTCTTTACATTTTGTTGAAAATAAAATGGCGTGTTGGCCATAATCGGATCCCAGAGTCTCGATGCTTGGAGTTCTTCTTCCGCAGGTTGAAGGCCGACTCTCTCCGAATTGATGCGGACATAATGGACCATCGTCTCCAAAAGGGACGGCACCTCCAGGTGTTCTTCCTTGGTTCCTCGTCTGCCAACGATCGATTTACGAACTTCACGGTACGGTTCCGAGGGGAAAAGTTTGAACGCGATTGGAGTTAACACGGGAGTTATAGTTTCGACGGCTTCAGGGGGAGTGGGGAGCTGGTCGACTGTCGACAGGATCAATGCCAGAGTCATCACCGTTTTCCCGGTACCTAATATAATGAGCAAGCGGCTGGAGTCAAAATGGTGGACGGGTCGTACCGAGTTCCTCGCACAAAATCCCGCCCCGTACCGTAGAGGTCCTAGGGCAGTCTTGTAGGATTTCCAGGGTGGTTGGTTGAAGATAGAACACTTTCTCATTTGCCCCCACCCCGCTAACTTGAATATATGTGGGGTCGGGGATGGACCGCGAGGGCGATTCCTTCAGCAACATTGTGGCCACCGATGTACGTTGATACGGGTGGAGGGTGGAGTGGAGACCAAAGATAGGTGAACCGTTTAGAATATCCTGTGTTTGGTCTGTCAATTCGTCGAGTTCTGGAGAGGGTAGCTCGCTGTATATCTCCGCCATGGTCCTCGAGTCCTATAGTGAGTTTAGACACCACGATAAACTTGCTAGGAACGACAAATACACCCACCAATGGTGGAGGGAGGAACAAACGTGGGTTCGGAGGTAGCATGTCAGCACCTCTCCAGTAATCGTTGTCGTTACTTATTCTGGGTAGAATGTCCTTCAGGGATCGTCTGTAGCGAACGAGGGTGTGCTCTTGGCGATTCATCAGCCGTCCTTGGACGCCGGGGAGGTCGTAGGGTATGAGGTACACGCGCAAGAGAAGGATGGTGCGGAGAGACAGGAAACTCGACGTGATACGGGCGAAGTCATGGGCAACCAAGAAGGAAAGGCCTTCCAGGAGAGTTGCATCCCTCGGGGAGCAAAAGGAGCGGAGGTTGCTTGCCGTGTCATCGTCGAAAGCACGCCACAGCTCCAAAAAAACGGGGTGAAGAAGGTTCTTGTCAGGACCGGAGAGCGTTAAGGTGATAACGCCCGCAGGCAAGAGGTTAGAAAGCTCGAAAGGATCTTGTGGTGGGTGGTATCCCATCCTAAGAGTCACGGCGGGACAGGGAGCGGATCGGAGTTGGGATCGAAATAACGTCGGACGTCACGTGGGGTAACAGCCAACCCCCTACGTTCGCCGCTAACGGGATGGCGTCCATACTCTCTACTAAGAGGGCCTTTCGATCGTTACCTGGGACTGTAGTGAAGCAGAAGAATGGCATTGTCGCCGTCGCGACCCGGTGCAATTCCACCAAGACCACGCCCGAAACGACGCCGAAGACTTTGAACTGGAGCCAGTACCTTGCCATCCGGCGACAACGTCATAAATGGGAAACAGTGCGCGTCGCGACCCTTGTCACAAGACACCGTATTGAGTGTTCATGCAGGTCGCATCCATTCCAACGGCTTTGGTCGGACTTCAAGGAGCTGTCGCATACTTCTCGACACAGACAGTCGATTTCACAACGTCCATCATGGTACTTCACTCCCCACCCGAATCATTTCTATTGAACCTAACAGAACGTAGGGTCTTGATCCCATGATGTTTTTCGGGCTCGCAACTGTCGGAATCACAGGCACGCGAACTCGTCTACGTCCCTCCAGGCAGGTCATTGATCACCTTTCCGAACAGGCTTTGGGTACCTTTGTGGGCCAATAGTTGGTTCTTCGCTCTGGCGAGTCTCCCACCGCAAAACGATGCATTTGATCGAAGAAAAGGACAAGGAGTTCCATCGACGCATTGTCGAGAAACGTGTCAACCCAAGTGCTCAGAGTTACAACAACCCTGTGCCAGATTTCTACGGTTTGTGATCTCGATTTTGGGTGATCTCAGGCTCAATATTCCAACCGTTTCGCGGTTAGGGGAGAAGATCGGTTCTCTACATCAATACCGACAGGTTAGTCCCAGACCCAGACCCTCTTTCGGAGAACATGTCTGATCATTGCTTCAGTGGTTGCGCGATCAGGCCAAGTACCGCCGGAAGGCCCAATGGGCTACCGAGGAGACCTCTTAGAATGTGTGACCGCTCGGAGTAAATTACAACTATCTAATTCGATAGTGACATTAATCATAAACCAGAGTACTCGACCACAACATCTTGTCCCGGGGGGAGGCACACAGGGACGTTCAACAACGTGGACGGGGCAACCCACACACTAAGCACAAGGAGAAAGCGAGAACAGAGGCAGGGGGAGGTGACAAAAGGTAGCCCTAAGCCACATAAATACATCCCTGGAATTCATTCCACGTTGTCAATTATTCTATCCCTACGGGTCAAGTGTAGAGCGAACTCACTTTTACCAGCACGAGACTAGGAAAAGAGCGGAAGGTACAGGCGGCACGGCAGATAAATACAATTAACTGGGGGGTTCGGGGTGTTTGGGAATTGAGAAATGGGGATCATCGATCATGGCGCATCATGAGGAAGAAGTACGAGGTTATTTGCGGAATGTAGAGGTCTGCAACAGTCCACTAGAGGCTCGTTTCCCTGTGCGCGGGATGATCTCCTGCCGTTCGGTTAAGCAGAACCTGGGGATCACTCCTCTCTCATCCGTTCGGCCAACTCGTTGGACAAGACACCACTCGTCCTCATACTCTTCGATCATGCGAATGGTCTCTCCCAGCCTGATGGGCAGCTCGTCGCTTAGGGACGGAATGTAAAGCACGGACACCGTCATCAATCTGGGGCTGGAGGGACGAAGTGCGTCAGCTCAGGTCTTCACCATCCCAAGTAATTGACGTACAGTTTCTTGGTATCCACCGACATGCGCGCAGAGATACGAGAGCTAAAGGACTGAGTCTTTGCGCTGGGGTTGAAAGAAGCAGAACGAAGCGGGCTGCGTTGAGCCGCCGTCGTTCCGCAACTGACGTCCAGGTTGAGAGCCGGGATAGACTTGTCAGTTGAGGGAGATTCTTCCATCTGTTCGGGGCTGTAGGAGGGGGGAGGTTTCTTCGAAGAGACCTGGTGGATGTAATTCAGGCCTTTCTCCGTATCGGCGGGGTGGGTTGGTTCTGGCTCCCGAGGCAGACGAACGACAGTGGCTGGAGTTGAGGTAAGGGCTGAAGGGGTGTTCTTGTTCCTTCTCCAGACAATAAATCTCCACACAAGGACGCCTAATGTTACAGGGGCGGAGACCCACAGATCAGTCACTGCACGGCATTGCGGAGCATGGAAGACTAACCAACTGTCAGGGCCACTACCAGCGAGGCAACGGAAACCACCGCCGTCACGGGCGTCGACAGGCCAGAAGCCCCGTCTTCTTGGGTGTTGCGAGTAACAGGAGGCATTGCTTCGAGCCAATAAATACCGCGAGCCTTACCAAGCGGGCGAACGAGGCAGGTCGGAAGGGTGAAAAGAAGGTGTGGGGGTAAAATACTACAGCCACAGTTTGGCCAACGTCAGGGAGCCATCAGTTTTTCGTCCCACACAACATCTCTATCGGTTTGAAATCAGTTTCAGTGCCATCTGAGATCTTCGTGTTGGCTGATGGCCCACGTGATTCTGCCCGAGGAATGGAATCCTGACGCGATCGAAGTACGCGGGACCGCCCTCGTGTTCATTCGAGCACCCCCATGACAAACATCAACGAAAGCTAAGTTAGAAACGCCTCCATGCAAACAGATATATCGCAGAGCCCATACCGAGCGATCCCCAATTGTTTGATACGGGGGGACGCCGCCGTGATGGGGTCAAAACATGAGCGCTTGAGCTGCGACCTTTCTTACTGTTTTCGGGCGCCTTACCGGGCGAAGCGTACCTTGCGTCGCGAGAGGATAGACGGCACGGGGCGACCGACGCGTTCCAGGAACAAGCGGCACGACTACGCGAAGCAGCCGCTGTGGAGGAACAAACCGCACGTGGCTATCAAATGATGGCACGTGAGGTCATCGAATGATCGAAGCTCAAGCTCACACCCGCCAGGATGACCCTATGTCAATTTGTAAGACCTATACACCGCCAAGGTCTCGCAAGGTTCGCAACCGGTATGTTGAGCACGTGGGAATCTCAAGCCAAGGGTTTTCATTCGCTCTTACTCTGAAAGAACCGATTCAAACCTAACAATGAATCACCGTGGGGGTGAGCGTAAGTCTGAGAGGTAGAGGATCCGCGAGGTCACAGACTGTGGTGAGGGAGGCAAGCAGTGTCGTTGCCCACCTCTTGAAGTCACGCTGTATGACATCATACGGTCCGTCTTAGAATCGCCGCAGCCCTCGACAGTCAATTTTAGATGACGGTATTCGTTTTGGATTTTGAGAAACAATCCATCATCCGGTCGATGAGCTGAGATACCATGTGATGAGGTCCCCACACCCGACAGGATTTTGGTGTGCTATTTTTTCGACCTCACTGAGTGGCTTCCCGCGGCTAAGTTAGAACAGCTTATAAATTCATGACTGGTACCAATCACCGCGAATTGTATTGTCATGAGCCCCAGACGACGGTCGGGGTCCTGAGAGTTCCCTTTTCCAACTAGAATATTCGAGGTTTAGATGTTCGAAAGGGTGACGGAAAGTCACTCATTTGGGAAATCGAGAAAGAGATATATGGATGATGGATAAGGTGCCTATCAAATAGCGAACGCAAACCAGAGGAAAACTAATTGTGTCATACTGGAAGGGGAACTCAACGAGCACAAAACGCACCACTCAGATCACACGTATGGACGAAAAAATAACAACAACAGTGACTGGGTAATGCAACGAAGATAAAGAGTCGGTGGATCGTACCAGCGAAGACCCCGGCCTCGGAGTGCGCACCAACTTAATGTTTCGGCATCATGGGCGTATCGTCTAAACTCCTGTGTGCCTGGAGGTCCTTCAAGACGCTGGGATCCACTGGAGGGTCCGTCAGACAGTCATTCGAGAGTAGGTAAAAACCATAGTAGTCATACCTGGTAACGCGCTTCTCCTGCGAACGTGCAAATTCTGGGCACCGTTTGGTGAGGCGGGTTGGTCAGCTCCCATCTGTTCGGGGAATGGTCGCTGGGGGGCCCGGTTAACCAACGGCCAGGGTTGGAAACCAAACGCAACACACTTACGTCCATCTCAGGGTCTGCCATAGGCACCCTTTCTACCCCACTTTCGTCCAACTCTGCCTCTGGGTCGATGCTGATTGCGTTGAAGTCCATCGTCAAATCGAGGATCTCATCCTCGGCCAGGGGGGGCGGCGGAGGCGCGGGTTCCTGCTCGTCGAATGAGGACGGCAACTTGCCATGTGAGTTCACTTTCGCGATCTCTCTGAGTTTCTGCCACTGCTCGTAACGTTGTACTGCGTGTTGTTGTTCCCTGGGGGAGCGGTTTAGAGCCTGACGAGGTATCGACAACCGGGACTTACTCAATCTTTCTCTGTTTATACTGTTCCATGGCTTCGGCAAAGTAGTCTGCGTTGATCTCCATGAAAAGCTTCAAGGCGTTGTAAACCATCGTGTGTATCGTTCTTTTGGGAAATCAGCCTAGTATATAGATCGAGGGAAGGGAGATGCTAACCGGTTCCAGTGGTGTTTCGAGTTGGTGAAGAGGACCGGGAAGACAATGGGCAAAATGGTTGAGAGGTTCTCGCTCATGAGGTTGACGATATACTCGTTGTTCCAGTAGTAGAGCGCCCGTTCTGCCACCTGGAAATGTTGGCTGTTGATACATCGTGACAGTTGGTGGAAAAGTGGGCTCATAATCTTGCGGAATTCGTTGGGATCGATGACGTCAAGTACCTCCTCCATCTCGCTGAGGAACATGACCTCTTTCGGTGAATTGACCTTTGGCCAATACTTCAGCAAACCGAGGACGACTTCTTCTGCGAGTGAAGGTTCTTTCTCCAGGAATTGCACCACGCAGTAGGCAAGTTGGGGGTGATACATCGACAACGTCTTCGCCTTGTGGAGGGGAATCAACACCCGCATCAAGAAGGTCTTGTGTTCCTCCTTGAGGGGAAGTGCAAAACCGTTAATAATTGATCCCAGGATCTCTAACAGTTCGGCGATGCCGTTGTGTCGCTCGGTTTCGTAGATAAAGTAGAAGAAAACGTTGTTGATGGACCGTCGTATAGGAGCCCGGAGATTGAGGAACTTTCCATAGATCCGGTGGAGGGTAGTCTTGAGGAAATCGCGTTCTCTGGGATCCTCCGAATCGAAGAGTTCCAGGAGGTTCAGAACGAAGAGCTGATCGATATACCGCTTGGCAACATTCGTGTTAAAGTCCGGACTTTCAACGAATCGTAGGAAGAACTCGTAGACGATCTTGAGGTGCGGCCAGGCAAGCTCCAGAACGGGTTCGTCCTCTTCGGGGTCGAACGCGTCGCCAGTCGGATTCACGGGAGGGGGTATAGAACGGAACAGGTTGGTAGCGAACTTGGACGCTGCTTTAGATACGATAGATGGAGGTGGAGCCGAGGGAACGTACCATCTTCACCACCTCAGGGTATATATTTTCAGTGATGACATTACGTTGTGTCGTGATGTAGTCCAACATCTCATGCAGCGTCTGGGTCTTGATCTGCTTCCCCTTCAAATCTGCGTTGGTGTCGTTAAAATCAAAGAGGACCGCGCATTGGTGAAGTTTCTTGACGAAGAGCTGGGGACGCTCAGAGATCGCCGTTTCTGCGCGAGGAGAGGGTTAGTCTTCGACCATTACGCGCAATAGTAAAAACACGCGACGGACCCATAAAGGGGGGCAACTTCTCAATCTCGACCTTTTCAGTGATCACGAAACGGCTGCTTCGTTGCTTGCGCGGCGGCTTGACTGGAATCGTGTCCTTGGGTCCAGAGCGAAGTCTGTTGAGCGTGGAATTGCGCGGTGGGACTGGTTCGCCCGTCAACGATGTCCGTTCGATGATCTCAGGAGGGGAAGGATCTGGGCTGACGACCACAATCGGAGGCGCAGGAGCGCCGGGCATTCCCGGACCACCAATGTAACGAACACTTCCTTGCGTGTAGTTAACGGAATTTGCTGAGCCTGGAGAAGAAGAACGAGCGTTCAAGGATGGGCCAGAGCCGATCGACTGCTGTGAGGTGTTTGGGTTGTGAGGCTTCGGCGGTGGCGGGGGCGGGAGCGTTTGGGGCTGGGCTGGATTATTGTTGGGCGCAGGGGGCTTGGGGTCTTTGCCCTTTGATGTCCCATCCTTCCGGGAAAGCTTTATTTCGGGAGTATGTTAGGATGGATCCGAGCGTGTTGAGGAGATAAAGATCGCATACCAGGGTCCTCTTTATGTTTTTCATCATACAACGAGGGTGCAGAGACGAAACAACGAGCTGCTATGCTGTCGTGGTCGTCGTGCTCAGCTGTGACGGAGGCTGGCGAAAACAGGCTAGGGAGAACGACGACCAGAGGGCTAATCGATTCTCACCTACGGCTGGTGTGACAACTCGCCCGTCACACCAACTTGGCCTGTAACCACCCGCGCGTACTGAGGTTGAGAATCTACCCTCTGAACACCATCCGACCCCTTTCCTCCGAAGCCACATCTGCTTCCAGGCAAAATGGCTGGTGCGTGCAACAGTGTTCCCGTTTTCTCCATATTCTTACGATTTTCTGGCAGCGATATACACCGTTTATACCTCTCCCAACCATCCTTCAGTCCCCAATCATCTACCATCCTTGATAGTAACCCCTCACGGTATGTTCCTACCCGACTTCTCAGACCGCGCCGTACGTCCTGACACGCTCTCGGATCGTCAGGGCAACCTACAAATATCCTTTACTCGTACCTCCACACGAACTTTGTATGTGCCTGCCTCCAAACATGTACTCGGAGCTTGACCTAACCACCCCACGCGAGACAGAACACGGAGAACTACTTGCTCACGCCCTCCCCGCAAGGTGATCTATGCGTTGCTAAGCTGTTTCCACCCCGAAGCACTGGTGGCAGTAAGTCCTCCTCGGCTTCGGATCCTGGTCATTCCACTGGAGGTTCCCGAGTCGTGCGTTGTGAAGCATCCAGGAACCTGAAATGGTCCATCACCAACACCGGTGTTCTTTCACCCATTTATAAGCTCTCCCTCCCCTCTCCGGACTCACCAGATCTTCCCTTGTTCCAAGTCTCCAAGCCGAACCCTAATGCCGCGTTCTGGAGTATGTTCTATTTCGCCTATGCGGGACACAACATCCCACCTAAGCGGATTGAATTCGGGAAGATCCAGAAAAATCCACCTTCAGCCAATGGAACCGGAGGTGGTGGAACCAGGATCAGTATCACTGGGAAAACTCCTGAGGAAAAGGCGGTATGGCAGACTCTCGGCGAAGGCAACGAGGATTGTGTGGAGTGGGTAGTATTGTGCGCAGCTCTCAACCTTCTTGAGTAAGCCCCGCCACTTGTTCGCTAAACCTGCGCGACCTCATAACCATACGTAGCGACGAGATCATTAAAGCCGCCGAGAAGAACGGTCCAGCCCCAGGCGGGCCAAATCCAATGGGTGCCCCCAACCCAGCCAACCGCCCTCCGGTTTCCCTGCGAGACCCTGGCCCAATGCCCCAGCCCCGTTCCGGTGCGGGGCCACCCCCGCCCCAAGGACCAGGTCAACGTCCACCACAACAGATGATGCCACCCCCCGGTCAACGACCTCCACCCGGGCCTGGTTACGGCGGCCCTCCGCACCCTGGAGGTTATGGGCGTCCACCGATCCAAGGTGGTGGTCCTCCTCACCCATCACAACGTCCTCCACACATGCAGGGACCCCCACCCCCTGGGCCTGGGCAACCAAATCTTCAACCAGGGCGGCGCTTCTGAGCGGTCTCGCGTTTCTATTTTGGGACTCGGTTTCCGGTTCGCTCGTGCAGGCACGATATACCTCCATTAACCTCTTCTTTCATCTCCACGTGATCCGTGAAATCTTCGACCAAGAGAGGTTCTACAGTTTTCCCACCTTTCTTGTAGGCTCACGCTTTCATCCTTACCCCTAACCTTAACCTCATCGCATCGATAACCCCTTCCTTGCGATACCAGTACCCGTTGTATGCTGCTCGCCAGCCTTTCAAATGTTGGACTTCTTGTATGGTTGATTTCAAGAGAACGTCGCTAGTTTCCTGTATAGATCCCCATGTGTTGTTTTTATCTCGACTCATATTGTTGTCCGATCTCTGTACTCGTTCCTGTGTATGAGAATGGATGCGAATGACCAGTTTCCCAATTCCTAGAATAATGACAGCGTGATCTCCTGGTATCTACTGAGACTTGATAAGTTTCTCCAGAGCGTCGATGGAGTAGGCTGGATGGAACGAAATGTCAATCGGAGTGGGACTGATCACAGGTAACCTTGACACTCACATTTTGGTCGTTCGATCGGGAGCCCGAGGGCTAAAAAAAGATGGAGCAAATTTTGGGTAAATGAGCACATTGCGAATCGAGAAGGGACATACCACGAGCCCAAACCTGCTGCGAAAGACACCCGAGAGCTGCAAATGATCAGAATGATTCTCCAAGGAGAAGGGACGGCCGATGGGAACCCACCTCGGGAGACGCCAAATATAACCGTGTAGTACTGTGAAAGAGATCGATTTTAACTTCGAGAGTGAGAAGGCCGGCCAACGTACCTTGAACTGCGTCAATCCGTAGTGGTATAGTACGCAACCCGAGGCGGCATCGACGTTGGGCCATGGGTTCTTGGTCTTTCCGTGTTCGGTCAAGACGCCAGGAGCAACTTCATAGGTCTGTTTCACGAGCTGGATGGTTGGGCTGGCCAACAAATCTGGTCGCTTGTCACAGAATTCCTGGAGGGCGATGAACCTGGGGTCGGGGCTTCGCAAGACGCCGTGCCCGTATCTACGATCAAGGGTCAACGTCAAATCCAGGGGCGCCTAGAGGCAAACAAAGCAGCCTAACCCAGGAACGACTCGTCCACCCTTGAGGGTCTCCCACAGGTAATCCTTGATGGTTTCGTGAGTGATCTTATCGTTTCCGATCTTTTCCTGCATCTCGAGTTGCCACCTCAGTACTTCCTGGTTAGCCAAACTGCGCGGCTTTGTTAATCCCACGACAGTCGGGAAACAGTGAAGAAGCGCACCCATGGAGTGGTCCAGCCAAGGCGAACAAAGCAGCGGAGTACGAGATGTAAGGGTCAGACAGGGTCGACCCAACGAGGTCTAAAAGAAGTTAGGTCGCTTTCGGCAGAAAACGGTACGAACGCTTACGGGAGGTGTGAGCGGAAGCGTTACCACCCTCGTGGTCACCGTGCAAGGCAATGTAGAGACGGAGGTACTCGGTCATGTCCTTGTTGTTTCCGTAGCCAAGCATGTTGGAGTAGTTTCCTGGTCGCGATTTTCAGCGAGTCAGCGAGGAAAAGAGGTACGGATTCATCGGAACCCTCACCAACAAGGTCAAGGTCCTTCTTGACACCGGGGAGCTCCTCCCCGGCCTTGTAGATGTTTCGGTAGATCCTGGCGGCGAGGGCAGGCAGTTTAGCTAACAAGTTGATAGAATCCTCGTAGGTGTAGGTCCAGTATTCGGTCTTCTTAATACCCTTCTCGTACGCGGCGGCGAAAGCACTGTCGTGGTTGAGAGCGGCGACACCCATTCCGAGTTGAGTCATGGGGTGCAAGGTCTTCGGGAAGCTACGGAAATTTTATCACTCCACGATGCAGGAACGGATGGCCACTGGCAGGACATACGAATCTACGAGTTTCTCGACAAATTTGGGAAGTTCTCCGCGTTCCGCGAGCTCATTGGAGAGGGAGCGGACTTGTTCCGGGGTTGGTACCTGTCCGGTGAGCAAGAGCCAGAACATGCTCTCAGGGATGATCTCCTGGCCGTTGACAGCGGCGGGGAGTTGTTTTTGGCAATCCGGGATGGTCAATCCATGGAAGCGGATACCCTGGTGATTTCCGTTAGCAGCTGGCCAGCGATAGTGCGGGATATGCACGAACCTCGTTTGGGTCAAGAACGGAGCCTTCCCAGAGAAGGGCCTTGAGGCCTCGCATACCACCAATGAGGTTTTCAACCTGGGATGAGCTCAGTACATACGCACTATGTAAGGTCTGAAGCAGATACCTTAACTTCACCGATGACCGTGTTCCCATGATCGGCTTTCTGCGTGTCGCGTGGTGAGCTCGAAAACGTCAGACGCGCGTCGCGACGAGGGGCGTACGAATCGCTTGAGCCTCTCCTGCTTTTCTGGGACGAGGCCCTTCAAGGTATCGAGAAGAGACTAACGTATACAGTTCGTCAAAAGTTTGATTGTTGTCCGACTGGCTCAGTGCAGACCTTTGTTGAAGCCTGCCTCGACTGGAGTCGAGTTCCGGTACGGGCGAGGGACTTGAGCGCAGAGCTGGAGGAACGAGCGAGCATCGACATCGTGAGAGTGGGAGGACCAGACGGTTGAGGAAATCTGGTGTTTCATACCTGTTATTGATGGGAAGTCTTCCGGATGATCCGTTCGGCGGTACGTCATTCTCCGAGGTCTGGCGCAAACAGTATGAATAAAGTACCAACGGTGTGTGCGACAACAGGAGGTACGGTTACAGCGGGTATCAGTCAGATAGGTCCATGTCTTCTTCACCCCCAAATAAATTGTCATGAGGGAGCGAAGGTGGAAGTGGAGGAGGGGAATCGGGCGGCGGGGGCGGGGAGGTCCCGCCAAGCTTAGGCTCCTCCGCCAAGGGTGGCAGTACTCTACCGGTGTACGCAGGTAAAATATCAGAAAGAAAGTAGCTGTTGGGATACGCTGCCCAACGGCGACGGGTTTGCGGGACTGAGGGAGGAGCTTGAGGGGCGGAAGGCAACGAACTATCGAGCTGGAGAACTTCGGAATCTTCTGGGGTGTCGTTGAGGACTGCGAAAAGACAGGAGTCTTTGAGACCCTCGTCACCACCGCCAGAATCATCCTCATCGAGAATCCTTCTCCGGACACGCTCGATCGGATCCTCGCAGGATATCCAACCAGGTGGGTAGCCCCAAAGGGAGATGTTCTCTAGCCACGGCATGTTCGGGGTGCCTTCCGCGTCCCTTGTCCCGAGTGCGTCCCTTAACGATGGGCCCGTTATCTCCCCTGGTCTGTATACGCGGGACCATTCCAGTCGGCACCGTCTCCGCTCTTCGACCTCGTGAATCCGCTTCCAATTCTGAGAAGCATCATCGGCGAAAAACGCAAAAAGCTGCCGAGATAAGTCGATGAGTGCACGGTTCCGTGGGTTAGGACAGGATGAGAGGAGATGTTCAGTCGAACCGCAATTAAAACAGCGGGAGACGGGTGTCAGTTGGCGACTGAGTCCGTTGTCCCCCTCCGGTCGTTCTGGTTCCCCCAATAGTTGTTCATCAAGACGATGATACGAAATTGCGCCGGGGTGTATCCAATAGTCCCAGTGGCTTGTAGTCTCGCGAGTGTCCACGAAAAAGATCTGCGAATCGTCTAAACCTCGCCATTTGTCTTCTGCTCCCCCTTCTCCCACAGGTCGAGGGCTTGATTGACATGGGTCGCATCCCACCGACCCTTCGCGACCTCCTTCCCTTCTACGTGCAGGGCTGGAATCCAATACACGTATTTCCTCTTCCACCTCTCCTGCCCCTCGTCCTGGATGTTGATCGTCTCCAGCTGAAACTGCCGGGTCTGCCTGACCTTCGCCAGTTCCACCTTCGCAACCTGCAGAAATATTGCTTGTCATCGGCTTTCAGCCCTGTGCGACAGAGGAGGGGTAACGGACGTCGCAAAGGGAGCAATTCGGGCCGGAGAACAGCGTGAGTCGAGCAAGTCGTCCAATCGATGAAGCCATTGTACGGCACGTGACGGGATCGAGCTGGACAACCGCTGCCCTCCGATCTTATAGGGTATCATTTGCTCCCGGCCTCAATGTCGTCGGCGGTTGCGTTGGCAGACGGTCCCCGCTGGTCCTCCATGTCTTCTATGATGCATAACCTCTCTATCCCGATTCTCCGCCCAATCACCTGGGCAGTGTCTGCGTTCATGGCTCGGCTTAGATGGATTGACGAAGCTACGGCATCAGTCTACTTGGACCGTGACATACTCGCTGGTCCTGCGCAGGGGGGAGCGGCTGGACCGCGTCGTCAACCGTTTCAGCAAACGCCTGTGCCCTGGACGTTCTTAACGTCGGGATATTTCATTGGATTTAT
>Ga0307509_10007326_pt1 | contig 14473 bp, 14 predicted proteins | sample 10_EM_MG_FD_202245 | JGI IMG/M metagenome (GOLD analysis project Ga0307509, IMG submission 202245) | Populus trichocarpa ectomycorrhiza microbial communities from riparian zone in the Pacific Northwest, United States - 10_EM | ecosystem: Host-associated > Plants > Roots > Unclassified | place... | reverse complement strand
CGTGCCGAAATATTTACTGTCTTTGATTTCTATAGATGCTGGCGTTGAGGAATTTGTTGTTCAGGAAATTTTACTATTTTGAATGTACACTAGGACCTACTCGCGATTGAAATAAGGAATCACCTGCCGCAGGATAGGCATACCTGCCTGTCGACTTCCAATTGTAAAAAACGTACGCACGCCCAAGATTAGTTGTCATTATATCTGAAGACCTGAGGGCCGCCGTGCACGTTCGTTTGTCCCCCACATGACCAGGTTACCCCGGGTATGTTCTTTCTTGCCCGACGGGTTGTGCTTAACATGAGAACTGTGTCCCACTGTGGATGAACTTGTCAGTGTAAGCCTTGGCAACATTTGATAATGCTTCGGAGTCGAGGACGACGATGTCGTTGGTGTGTGGCGTTCTCGATTTAGAATGATACCCGCTTGCAATCTTACCTCTTCCGAAGAGCTCGAGATTGTGCAAGCACTGCAAGTTAGCGGCGATAAGAAGCTCATTGCTATAAATTCAATTAATTCCAGTTAAGTAGAAGACGCCGAGAGAGGTTATATTGAGAAATGGAAGTGTAGGAAGTCGGCGTAAGCGTGCAGAAGAGGCGTTGAGCGGTGGGCAGGTACAGTGCATTTCTGAGCTTGATGACAATTCACATTTTTTGGAATGAACGTGCGTTCGCAGATACAGCAACTCAAAACTTTGTTTTGTCACTTGGATTCCACACAAACCTCTTGATATGTTACTATGCAGTGCTTATAAAAAAAGCCTGGTGATACACCCATTCGTTTGAATCTGCCCCTGGATTCCCAAAGTACATATAGCCTGACTTTCATCTCTCTACCCCTTCGTTCGCTAATATCAAAAATGCGTAAAGCCTCCTCTCCAAGGCTTCGTGTCACCACTCTCCTTTTCGCTATATCTTTGGCAGGCCTCGGCTCAGCCCAAACCTTCCAGCGTCTCGGTGCATGTCCTACTCTAGGCTGTATCCTCCCCCCAGACCAAACAGACTTCCTCGCCGGACAGCTCTTCGACGTCCGTCTCGAGGTTCATGCACCCGTCAATGGGACCGAAGCATCCAATGGCGGTGTGCCCGATGAGAAGTTTACTTTTTGTGTCCAGAACCAGAACGGTGGAGACTGCGTAGATGCAGCCAAGTTCTTTGGGGTTGAGGAGCCGAAGCTTGAGAAGTGGACTTTTTCGTATGTTCTTCCTTTTGAATTACTTGGGGAAGCTGACTTGTTTACTGCATAGATACTACGAGGATATGTTTGCGAAAGATGCGGGGCAGCCTACCGTCGTCAACGTCGCTTCAAAGATCTATCGTGCTGTAAGCATAAGCCTTATTTCACATCCACTCGAGTCCCAACGCCATTTTTGATAGGTAAAATTGTCAAAGGTAACACACCACCACCTCCAATCCCATTCTCTCTGACACAATCCATCCAGCCAGCCACATACATCGCCAAATTATCGTACAGCAATGGTTCCAAGACCCTCGCAAAGTGGACCGTCCCACAGCCCAACACCGCACGCAAGGCGAAGAATGTCCTTTTCTTCATCGGAGATGGTCAGTCCTACCTATATATACTATTAAAATTAAAAATTCTATGCGATGACACCAAAACACGTAGGCATGACGCAGAACATGATCACCGCCGCACGCATGCTCGGCCATAAGTCGATCAATGGGAAATACCAGTCGCTCATGCAGATGGACGAGATGGATAATCTTGGGCAGTACGTTAGACCTCCCACTTCTTGACATGCTTAAACGGGTCCTTCATCATATAGCCAAATGACCCACTCTATCGACTCCATCATCACTGACTCCGCAAACTCTGCAACAGCCCTCTACTCCGGCAAGAAATCTACTGTCAACGCGCTCAACGTCTGGGCTGATAGCGTGTGTCCTGCTTCTTCTTCGCTCATTGCTTTCACTCATGAAACCCTTTCCAAACATTACAGTCCAAAAACTCCTTCGACGATCCAAAGATGGAAACAATCGCAGAGCTCTTTAGGCGGCGTATAGGGGGTGCCCTCGGTATCGTCTCAACGGCTTTCATAGCGGACGCTACACCCGCTGCACTCTGTGCCCATACAAGGGATCGTAAGCAACTTTTTATACATAAACCACCCTCATTTCCCCCGAAGTAAACTTTATATGACAGGCAACCAATACCCATCTGTCATTGTTGAATACCTCCACAGCGGAGAGTTTGTTAATTCAACTTTCAAGTGGCCAACGGGTTGCAAACAGCCTGACGTTATCTTCGGGTGCGTATTACGCCTCCTAGGACGAACAACATCTAATGTGATGCACACGTGGCAGTGGAGGGGCCGAACAGTTCATAGCAGGCCCTGGCTCCCCGACTGGGACGGACTATTACAAGGCATTTGCGGAGGAGGGGTATAAGGTTGTGTATAATAAGACGGATTTGCTTGCTGCGGGGAATTGGGAGAAGACTTTGGGGATTTTCTCAAGTATGATATACCGTTTTCTGTTATAAGACATTTACTGACTCATTTCCTTTTTGTTTTGGGGGGTTTAGTCAGCAATATGTGAGTTTCTTATGCTCCTCGAAGAAGTGCTACTGACAATGACGACGATTAACTGTTCAGGGCGAAATGGGTCGATCGTAATGTCTGTTTTCACGTTTCGTTTTGGTTGCTATCTCTTTCCTGATTCCTTTCCCCCCTGTTTTAGGTCCTTAAAGCCAACCTCAAAAGCCAAAAGAACAGTCCTACAGGTGACGGCACTGACGCTACTGACCAACCTGGGTTGAAAGAGATGACGGTTAAGGCGATTGACATCCTTCAGGCTAGGTCGAAAGGTCAGGGGTGGTTCATGATGTGCGTTTTCACTTCTCAATAATCCATTTTTGGCCATGGCTGAGACGGGACATTACGATGTACGCAGGTCCGAGGCAGCAAGTATTGATAAGATGATGCATGTTTTGGATTATGGGAGGGCCCTTGGAGAGTTGCTTGAGCTTGATGATACGATTAGGGCTTCTATTAAGCGTATGTTCATTTCTTTCTTTTATATAAGCTGTGGTTGACTGGGTTAAATGTGTCTAGACCTGAAGGAGATCGGAGAGTATGACAATACTCTCATCGTCGTTACTGCTGATCACGGCCACGGTTTCGTGAGTTTGAGTATTCCTTGAACCGAGAACAGAGGAGGGTTGCTGATTTTCGTGTCTTGTAGGATGTCTTTGGCAGCGCTGACACGAAGTATATCGCTGCCCAAACAACCGATCGGAAGAAGCGAGGCGGAGGTATGTCCAGCATCCTCCCCACCACCCAATTTATTTTCACTCATATATAAACTAACTTCGCCAGTCGGCGTCTACTACAACTCTGGCCAAAGCGAATTCCAAGTCGCGGAGGGGACCCGGCCGACGAACCAAACGATCGTCGTCGGCCCTCAAGGTCCCAACTTCCCTGTTCAATGGAACCCGCGGTATTCGATTGCAGCGGGTATGGGAGCGAACCCTGATCACAGGGAGAGCTATTCATTGAATTTGGATGGGCCACGTGTGCCTACGACATTTCCAACGGGAAGTGATGGGTATGTGGTTAATCCCAAAGATCATACGGATGGTTTCGTGGATTGTGAGTTTGGTTTAATTATTGGAGTTGGAGAAGCATTTGGAGTGCTGATGATTGTGTTTGTGAATCATAGCGGGTACGCTGGGTATCGACGAAGCACAGGGTGTGCATTCGATGACGGATGTGTCTGTGTTTGCGAATGGACCAGGGGCAACGGCTTTCCGTGGGCTTTGTGAGTCCTTCAGTTTGCGTTCTGCAAGGATCTTAATCTTGATCGTTTTTTTATTATAGACAACAATGTCGAGATTTTCTTCAAGATTGCTGATGCGCTTGGACTTGGGTGTACTGATTAATTTTACAGCCTACAAGTTGATTGTATATTAATACGAACCTTTTTAACTTCAGTTGTTGTTGCCCCATAGGTGTGTTTCCGTTGACAAATACAGTGATCAAGCCACTTTCCGAAGCATCCCTCCTCCCAATCGTTGAGGTACTGATGTTTGGCATTGAGTAAGTTGCTCGTGAGCAAATTGGTTGACATACCAGACGGTCAAAGGATAACCCTTGATAAATACATAGACGAATTCTTTTGGGAAGTCGGATGGGTGGCTGCCACACAGTTATTGAAGGGAAATGCGGGAGATGGAGATTTTTTCATACGGCAACTTTTATCTTTTATGGTGTTCAGAACACGGATACATTTAGGCTAGGGCTTTGTCGATGCTGCTGGCGAATCTGGACCTCAACTTTTGACATGTGATGATACCAGGCTTTTTGACATTGGCGTTCAATATTAAGCTCAAAATGACGACCTGCTCAGTGTCAATTCGACCTTCACTGTCATCTTTTCTAGGTTCTCTCTACGAGTGTTTGTAATGTTGCTAGTATATGGTGGTGATGGCACTAAATTCTAGAATTGTTGCTTGAGGTAACAGAGCCAAGCGCGAGTGATGGATGCAAGGAATATGTGGACACTATAGACGAACATGCCGCTGATCCACCGCATCAAACCCATAGCACAATGCCAGCTGTAGAACAAATGCCAGTAAAGCACAAATTTGAATTTCTCTATTAATATTACGCTCAAGAAGAGAAAGTGGTTTGTGGACTATGGTACTAGTATTCAATCGAGGTAACCTCCTAAAACCCGACTCGGACATGGATCCCTTCCACTGTCTATCGGGCTGATGAACAGGGCTACCAGGTGTTATATTGGCATTGAAGTTGAAGCCACATCTCCCAAATGCGCAGGTGGAGGTATTGCAGCTACTGGTTGCGGTGACGCCATAGATTGGAGCACCAATTGAAACTTGAACATCCCATGCCTTGTTATCAGGAACAAGACAACATTAAGCAGCCCACTGAGTTGAAAATTTGTAGCAACAGCAAATGTAACGGCTGGAAGAACAGAATATACACCATGTTTGGCTTCTTGATCAAAAGCTACCCAACGGGCAATGCTTAAGGGAAGGACAAGGATACAGTAAACTGTTGGATATCTACAAAATTCACGATCAGAGTTGCCATGACCACAAAGTAGATAGAATCTGGATACTCACGCCAACAAAAACAGAGAATTGTGCCAGCCACTTCTGATTATCCGGAAAATGCATGCAGGAATATAAACGACAAGGGAAAATATTAAGGCAGACCAGAGCCAGATATATTCGGCAAAGAGCCGCCATAGCAAGTAGTCACTACCTATCCAGCACCAAAACTGTGTTAATTGCATCAGTATTTACCCCACAAAATACGTGAAAAATCCCACCCACAGGAGTTGGAGAGATATAACTACTAGATCGACCATGGTTAATTGCATTTCCAACAGCCACAATAATTAGGATGAAACCCCATATTCCTGAGAGAACAAAACGTGTGATCGTCATCGAATGGACTCCCAGAAACCAAAACTCAAGAAAGGTGTAAGTTGCAATTGCCTTTCAGAAAATGAGCATAAGGTGAATCTAATGTTGAAGCAACGTACAAGAGTATTGAGTGCAACCCCGGTCTCCCCAATATTTTGGATAATTCCTGCCATAGACGAGATACATTATTGTTCATTGATCCTTGAGGCAACAAAACTTGGATGGATACCTTGTGCGTTGCAGAAGCTCCCCACCATAACCTTCCCGTCATAGATCCATTTTAAATTTAGGATGCCTCCAATGGCTTGTAAAACATCGGCCAAAAACAGGGAGAGCTATGAAGATCAATCAATTATTCGAGATTGAAATGTCAAGGCTGTACCATCAACAACTCGATTGGCCGGTGGAAAAGTAAACCACCCATGCTGGTGGGATGCCGAAAGCGCCTAATTATATCCCGCTATAAGAATTAAAATCATAAGTGTCTTTCACGCCTTGTGGTCTCATAAAAATGACATACCAGGATGACCAGCAACAGATACAAAAGTGCAATGAATGAAAGTAATCCTGCAAAAGTAATGATCTAAACGTGTAAGTTGAGCCCAATTAATGAACCAAAATGCAGAATCTCTTACTGACAGTCAAGCCAAAATTATCTCCCCTTGTCAGACAATGTATGGAAGGGTCTCGTAGTGACCTTTCATATTCAAGAGGTGTACAGGTGATTCCAGATGGCAGGCTCATTCCGAAGTGGTATGTAGGCAGTAACTGGGCCAAAGTGAAGGGTAAAGCACCTGCCTTCCAGATAGACCCATGAATTTGAACAAACATCGCCGCACACCATTCGTAATTTCAAAATATGTCAAACATCATGGACATTATGTTGATGCTGATAGTAGTAATAGTTACGTGGATCAGAATACTGATTGGGAAAACTCCCAGCCCACAACCGATGGACTGTAAGTAATTATTGGTGTTATGACTCGACCACGATGGGGCGATGGGTCAAGCAGCGTTCGAGCTGGTCAGATCAAAGAACTTCGTTGTTCCTCGGAGTCCCTAATTTTACCTAAATGGGTGGTTGCGGCCCGACGATTAGGCTGAAGTTGGCATATGACATTTGTTGACTTTTCATCGCCTGCTCACATTCAGCATTCAGTATGGGAATTCCCACTAGTGCCTTGATTTGACTACTTGTTACACAATCATTTTAAACACCATCACAGAACAAATGAACCCATACTACACTGGTACCGAATTCCACCCGATCAGGTGTTCAACCGTTTGTGCTAAGCTATGCAAAAGTTCACCCCCGGGAATAGACCTGTGAGTCAGTGTGACAGCGATCTAATCAGCCTGATTCAAGATTCGACTTACACGCAATGTACGCCATCGACTCCTTCGTCAGCGACTCTCAACTCCACAGGCGCGTTCTGCTAACCGTCAAATCATACAACTTGAACACAGCGGTTTCAAGAGGACCTCACCGTAGGGCGAAGAATGTTTTTTTCTTCATTAGGGATGGTCAATCTCCTTTCTCTGCAAGAACCCTCTAGTCCGGCAAGAAATCTTTCCAAACATACCTACTTCAACGATCCAAGATGGAAACCATCGCAGAGCTCTTTAGGCACAATATAGTCGGTATCGTCTCGACGGCTTTCATAGCAGACGCCGCGCTCTACACATATAGGGATTGTAAGCACCTTTTTTTTTAAATCTCATTTCCCCGAAGTAAGCGTTGTATGACAGGCAAACAACCACCTGTCTAATACCTTAACAGTGCAGAGCTCAATTTTCATGTGGCCAAGGGGGTGCAAGCAGCCTGGTGTTATTTTCGAGTACGTACTTTACCTTCTTGGATGAACAGCGTCTAATGCGATGCATGCGTGGCAGTGGAAGGGCTGAACACTTCATAGCACGAATGTGACGGACTACTACAAGGCATTGTATACTTACAATAAGACGGATCTGCTTACGGGGAATGAGGGGAAGACTTTGGGGATTTTCTCGAGTATGTAATAGCTTTTTCTGTTATAACTTACAAATCATTTACTGATGGGGTTTTTTTTTGCGGGGGATTAGTCAATATGAGGATTTCCTGTGCTCTGCCAACAATGATAACTGTTCAAGGCGAAATGGGTTGATCGTAATGTCTGTTTTCACGTTTCACTTTGTTCGCTATCTCTCGCTGATGCCTTCTGTTTAGGTCCACAAACAACCTCGAAGGCCAAAAGAACAGTCCCACAGGCGACGTGACTGAAAGAGATGACGCTTAAGGTGATTGATGTCCTTCAGGCTGGGTCGAAAAGGTCAGGGGTGGTTCATTATGTGCGTTTGACCTTCTAATTCTTCTTTGGAAATGCTGTGGATGATCTTAACGATACGATTAGGGCGGCTATTAAGCGTATGTTCTTCCCTCCCTTTTTTGTGTATATGAGCTATGTTGATTGGGTTATTATTGATGTCTCGGCCTTTAGACCTGAAGGAGGTCGGAGAGTACGACAATATGTCTTCGGCGGCATTGGCACGAAATATATCGCTAAACAGTCGATCGGAAGGGGCGAAGTGGAGGTAAGTCCAGCATCCTTCCCACCACTCAATTTACTCATACTTTTACTCATATATAATCTAACTAACCACCTGCCAGTCGGCGTCCAACTCCGGCCCAAGCGAGTTCCAAGTCAGGGGTGTCCTGGCCAACGAACCAAACGATTATCAGGCCCTCTAGGACCCCACTTCCCCTTTCAATGTAACCCAACATGGGCGCGAACCCTGATTATAGGGAGAATTTGAATGGACGACGTGTGCCTGCGACGAGTCCTACGGGAAGTGATGAGTATGTAGTTAATCCCAAGGATCATGCGGATGGTTTCGTGGTTTGTGAGTTTTTTAATTATTGAGATTGGAGAGTGTTGGTGATTGTGGGTTTTTTTGGTCTTGCTTCTGGTTATAGCGGTTACAACGAGGCCAGGGTGTGCATTCGATGACGGATGTGTCCGTGTTTGCGAATGGACTGGGTGCGACGGCTTTCCGCGGACTCTGTAAGTTCGTCATATTGGAAGGATCCAACTCCTGATTTCTTTTTTTTGTAGATATCAATACCGAAAGATTGCTGATGCAGCGAGGTGTAATTTACAGCGTACATTCTTTCAAGTTGATTGTATGTTAATGCGAACCTTTTGATGTCATGTAATCTGTGGCCCTCGTTGAATTATGACAATGGTCCTTATCATGTTATCCCTCCGAGACTTCTCGGTGGTCTCCAAGCATTGAAGTTGATCAATCTTTTAGATCATCCTGCTTTAGGCGCCTGATATTGTTTCCAAAAAGGTAATTGCATCAATTGCGACTTCCCCAATCGGTCTACGCCTCATGCGTTTCGGCGTCAAATCTCATGAAATCACTGGCACATTGTCCGAAGCGCTCCGCGAAATCAGATTGATCCATCACATGCTGCGAGATCGTATTACATGCGCGTGGACCGATGGATAATGGGTATGATTTATCCGGACCTTGTCACGATAAATATAAATCGGTTTGAGATACCTCCCAACCTCCTGTTGCACTCTGGGTGTGGGCTTCAATGTACGCAAATATTGCACTGCACAACGAATGAGCGGTGAAAGTCAAACAGAATTATAAGCATACCGAAAAGTGGTCGTAATATAATCCGAAATCCTCCAGGTTGTTAAAAAATTGCCTCTGCCTGTGCCTCTTGTTCCCCCAAATTCGTTGTCACGGCGTTCGTCTTCACGCCTATATATTTCTGCGTCGAGATCATGTAAGTGACGGAAATGTCAAGTGCAAAGGTAATTTACGCACTTTTTCCAGTCTGTGAGTCACTAGCAAGGCTAGGAACTTCGAAATTTACTTCGCTCGTCAAACGTCTTTCTGCTATAGCACACGGACAGGTTGCAGACAAGGCACAGAAATGACCGCCGTAGATGTTGATGGTTTGCACCCCAGCAGCGAATGTGGATGCTGCAACTGGAAGACTAACATGCGATTTGATCCTGATAGTCGCGTCCGTTGCCGTCGTGAATATCACATCAGTGCCAGCAAAGATGATCCCAGTGTGAGTGTCATTCCTAGTCGGAACTTCACTCGAGGCTTCCCTAAGGGTCAGGGATTTGATCTTTCCCTGTAACTCCTCGCCGTGGAATTCAAAGAGAATAGGCTGGCCCACGGTCACAACTATACCCCGAAAACGGTTGATGAAAAGCGACGCCAGGTCAATGGAAAGGTATTCTTTGCCATTCGTGGAACTTTTGTGGAGGAGGTCTATTTCAATTTCCATCGTATGGATGAAAATTAGTGCCCCTGAGTGCGGTGAGTCGGGCAGATATTCCACAGTAACGACTTCGCGCTCGGAGATGCCGGTCCATCGTCTTTGTACCAGAGATAGTCCAAGGTTTCCTGGATCCAATTGCCTGCTCGTGTCATGACTGACATTTGGCATTGAGTAAGCCGCTCATGAGTAAATTAGGCTGTTGACATACCAGACGGTCACAGGGTAATAGCCATTGACCAAGACGTGGACTAGTTCCTTCGGGAAATCGGATGGGTGGACTGCGACACAGTTGTTGAAGGGAAACGCAGAAGATGGAGATTTTGTCACACGGAAACTTTCATATTCAAAATTCAAAGGCCAGAATAAAACAAGGCATGGCCAAAAACGTACGTTCTTTTACCAGAGGGTCCCTGGTTGCTTGTGGCCACCGATGGAATGTGACTGTCCGGGAGGTTGCGTGCACGGTGTGAAGTAGAAGTTGGCATCTGGGGTTGGCTTTGTCTATTTTCTAAGGCACTGCTATCCTGACTACCTTGTTCTTGCTTGGGAGGTGGACCTTCAGTTGTTGGGAGTGAGGTTGCAGGGAGCATACTGGCACTGGTTACGGTGGCAAGTCCAGTGTTGACTTTGATCCAGTTCCAATTTGCAAAATTTTACTCGAGGAATTTAAAATTTGAATACGTTACATAAGCAAACTTAGCGCTATACCCCTTCCCTTAGCTGTTGGGTGCTTCACCTACCGAGGATGCCAGCTGGAAATGGTGAACCGCCTAATGTGATATTAACCCCGATTAAATCATAATCCCATAAGAACAGATCACATGGCATCGTATGAAGGTAACCCCGAATAGAAGAATCTTCCTAATTAGAACACAGCCCCCGCAACGTTCTTCAGACTCCAGCACTTATTGACGTGCTATGTCTTCCTCTGACGCGAAATCATGTAGGCCTAGGAATACGTATGGATCTGAAACCTGTTCTACGGAAATCATTGTATTTAGCACAAGTTGTCCATGCCAACCGTTTACTCCATGGGGCTAATAGTCTCTGTGCCTCGTTTTACACCTTATTCTTTTCCTTACTCCCTAATACACAGCCCAAAGGCCCCTTTGACAACCTAGAAACGGAAACCATCGCCGAACTCTTCAGGTGTCATGAGTAGAGGCAGTGTCGATATCGCCTTGATTCCAAACAAATGCTATGCCCTCTGCGCTTTGTGAAAATACAATAGATGATAAGGTACTCTTTTCTTCTTGTTTATGGACAGGCATCCAGTATGCCCTATCGTCGGATACTGTCACACACCTAGTAGAGGTTGTCAAACGTGGCCAATGGGGTGTAAACCTAGACCTGCCTGACTGCGGTGGTTTAGCGTTTTTGATTTCTCAGGCTGTTGTGTTATCTGACTCTGTAAAGGAGGAAATGCGTCGACCGTGATCTCCGTTTTCTAATTTCTTAGCTTGTCATGTCTTGCTGATACCGCTGTACTTTTGGCCATCATGTATGTCTTGCATGGTCTGGGACAGCGGTACACCGTGACTGACCTTAACGGATCATGGTTCGTAACGTAAGTCTCGGTTTCCCTTGTTTGTTCCTTTGTACTTTCCTGACTGTATAAATGTGTAGGTTTAAGGCCGCTGGTAGCACTGGTACGATTATATTCTCCTTATCGTTACACCTGATCATTTGCGTCGTTTTATCCCCATCCAGGAAAGACTCGGAAGGTTGCCGATTTCCCTGCAGTGTGGTTCGTAGGACATCTCCGGAAGCTACATTGCTGCACATGCAACCAATCTCGGAAGAAGCAGCTTTCAACCGAAGCGAAGGTTAGTAATTCCCCGCCCCTAACCAAATAATTTTGGCCAACAAACCTCATCGGGCCGCAAGGACCCAACTTTCCTGTTCAATGGAAGCCATCACATGTGCCAGTGATCGCAGCGGGGATGTTCGTCTATTGTGAGAGTAATTCATTGGATTGGATGGCCCGTGCCTACAACAGTCCGCCAGGAAGCGATTTGTATTTGATTATACATTTTCGTGTGTGAGCATAGAACTGATTCTGTAGGAAAGCGGTACACGTAACACCGCCCATGAATGAGAACAAGGGGACTCGGATATATTTCAATGACGGATGTCTCATCTCTGCGAATAGACCAAGAGGCTTTCTACAGGCTCAGTGAGTAGCTCCCTTTTTCCGTACGCTGAAATTTGAGATTTACATCTTGCGTTCTAGATAACATCTTCCAGGCTGCTGGTAGGTCGGACTTATGTACCGATACTAGTATAATACCCTCTCTTTTGGTTGGGGGCCGAACCTTTAGTCGACACGGAAACTATAAATTTGTCGTTGTGACTCCCTATCGCGTTTCCTGTGCAAGTGGAGCCCCATTGTAATGATTGCTAGACTGTCCATTGTGGAGTCGATAAGGGATGGGTGGTGAAATGGAAAACTCGCGCAGATGCGGACGAGATGTTGGGATGAGTCGGGTACATGTTGTCCTGTTATCTGCATGAACAGCTTCTGAATGTCGATCGTAAGACATTCCAGGGAAAACGTACCAATTCGGGTTCCTAGAATCCTTTTCGTGCGAGAGTTCAACAAGGAGAAGAAGGGACAAGGACGGGAATGACAGTGCATTGTCTCGCTTTGCTCGTCTGAAGCAACAGCACAACGAACAGAGAAAGAGACTTCTCAATCCGACTTAAACGCCAAAAATGGCAATCATTGTGGATTACCTCAAATGGTGTGTTCTTCCCAGGCCAAAATGACCCAGAACATCGACTTGTTCGTCAGCGACTCTAAACTCCACAGGCGCATTCTACACCGCCGAATTATCATATGTACCTGAGCTTTCAAGAGCCTTGCAAAGAGAACCATCCCACAGCCTAACACCACAAGCAGGGCGAAGAAAGTGATGGTCAGTCCCGCTTTATCTCCTGTTAAAAGCCTATGTAATGACACCAAAACACGTAGGAATGTTGCAGAACATAATCACCGCCGCATTGGGAACAAGTTAATCAATGGAATATACCAGTCGAAGCAGATGGACAACTTTGGACAGTACGTTAGACCTCCAACTCCCTAACATGCCTAACCGATCCTCCATCATAAGTAAATGACTCGGACCCACTCTATCGACTCCTTCCTCTACAAGAGCCCTCTCTACTCCAGCAAGAAATCTACTGTGGGCTGGTGTAGTGTGCATCCCGCCTCTTCATCCCTTGCTTTCGCTCACTATTACATATACTAGAACCTTTCCAAACATAGTCCAAAATTTTCTTCAACGATCCAAGGTCGCAGACTGTTTAGGCACCGTATAGGCGGTGCTCTCGGTAATTTCTCGACGGTTTTTATAGCAGGCGCTACACTCGCTGCGCTCTGTGCACATAAAAAGCACCTTGTTTTTAAAAAAAATTCCTATTTCTTCGACGTAGGCGTTGTATAACAGGCAACCAATACCCATCATTACCTCAACAACGCAGAGTTTGTTAATTCAACTTTCAAGTAGCCAATGGTGCAAATGTTATTTTCGGGTACATATCTTACTTTTTTATGCTCTTTGACTGAAAGACATCTAATGTGAATGCATACGTGGCAGTGGAAGGGAACAATTCATAGCAGGCCCCTCCCGAACCGGGCGGATTATTACAAGGCATTGCATAAGGTCGTGTATAATAAGACGGATCTGCTTGCGGGGGGGAACGAGAAGACTTTCGGGATTTTCTCGAGTGTTTTTTTAGTCAACAATATGTGAATTTTTTGTGCTTCTCCAGGAAGCGCTGATCATGATGATGATAACCATCCGCCGATCGTAATATCTGCTTTCATATCTCTCGCTGATACCTTTCCCCCGGTTCAGGTCTTTAAAAACAACCTCAAAGGCCAGAAGAACAGCCCCACTGTCGCAGGTGACGGCACCGACATTACTGATCAGCTTCGGTTGAAAGAGATAACGCTTAACGTGATTGATTTTCTTCAGGCCAAGTCAGGGGTGGTTCGTGGCGTTTTTATATGATGAGCTTGACGATACGAGTAGGACTGCTATTAAGCGTATGTTCTTCCCCCCCCTTTTTTTCTCTTTGTAACCGAGCTGTGTTGACTCTGGTCATATAATGTCTCGGCCTCTAGACCTGAAGGAGATCGGAGAGTACGGCAATACCTCATTGTTGTTACTGGCGATCACGGCCGTGGTTTCGTGAAGTTCGAGTTATCCTTGACCCGGGACGGGGGAAGGGTCGCTGATTTATGGCGGTTCATAGGATGTCTTCGGCAGCGCTGACACGAAATATATCGCTACCCGAATTCTTTCAAGTTGATTGTATGTTAACATGAGCTTTTGATGTAATGTCGGTCACGGCCCCGTAGGCGTGCGTTCGGATCTCCAAACATTGAAGTTGAGTCCATCATTTTACACCATCCTGTAAGTATCTACAAATGAGCGCTTGGTATCGTTTCCGAATAAGAAAGGGTGAGTTATTTCGCAAAATACGCAGGGAACTGATTGCCTCAGCTTCCACGATGGTCTACGCCTCGTGCAAGAAAAAACAGTTTCGGCATCAAATCTCATGAAATTAAGCGCTCCGCAAAATTAGATTGATTTGCATGACATCATATGCTACGAGATGGCAGTTGTCTATAGAGAGAACCACAAGCACACCGACAGTTACACTATTTAAGAGGCATTTATATTTGAATCCAATATCCAAATGAATATTTTAAATGTAGATTCTGAACTAAATCTGCCTTTTTGTTAAAAAATCACTGCCCTT
>Ga0307509_10007325_pt1 | contig 14475 bp, 10 predicted proteins | sample 10_EM_MG_FD_202245 | JGI IMG/M metagenome (GOLD analysis project Ga0307509, IMG submission 202245) | Populus trichocarpa ectomycorrhiza microbial communities from riparian zone in the Pacific Northwest, United States - 10_EM | ecosystem: Host-associated > Plants > Roots > Unclassified | place... | reverse complement strand
AAAATCAAGCACCTTAAGATTCTTATCCTTTTTTATGACTATGAATTTAAGTTCCCAAGCTCTAAACAAATATCTCAAAATTTTACCAACCATTTCTTCATTGGTGATCTTCTTCCCTATGCTAACAAGTTCACTAACAAAAGTGATGAACTTAGTATGCATTTCATGAATACTTTCATTAGGCTTTATGTTAAAAAGTTCATATTCTCTAGCAAGAGTTATTAATGTAAAATCCTTAACTTGACCTATTCCTTTATGAGTGACTTCCAAAAGTTTCCAAATTTCAAAGTCATTTAACAATTTTTAACTTTAGTGAACTTCATATGGTTAAACGCAAAAAAGAATGCATTCATGACCTTAGCATTATAACTATGATTTTTTTTATTTATAATCCCACCCACTTATAGGTGTTGGAATAACATCTCCATCCAAATTTATCTTAGTGGATTGAGTATATTCACTCACCAATATTCGAAAAATCAATATCTATAGATTCAAGAAAGGTTTGCATCCTAACTTTCCAATTAACATAGTTTTTATCTTCAGAGAAAGGAACCTTAAACATTAACCCTTTTGTTCCATGATCTTTTCTCCTAGGTGATTAAATAAGGAGTTCAAGCTCTGATACCGATTAAAAGTATTAAAAAGTCTAAGATGGTGAATTAGAGATTTATAACAATTTCTAAAACTTTGAATTTAAATTCTAAATGCATAAAAAAAGCAACACCACATACAATATCAAAGAACACAAATTAAAAGGATGAGGATAAAGAGAGAATCACATTGAATTTTATGGTGGCTCAGACAAACACCTATTCCACTCCTTGAACCTTTGTTCAAGTATTCACTATCAACCCACAATCTTTTTAATTGTTGAGACCATACTGGTTAAACTAATCCATAAATTATTGAAGTTTTGTTAGTTAATTATATAACCATATATATACACCAAAGGATTAGTATATAGATATGTGCTTGCTTTTTTTATGGATTAGTGTATAAATATGTGCACGTTTGGCCTATTTTTCTAAGGCCAGGTGCATATGGGCCATATAGGTCAGGCTTAAGTGCTTTGAGCCTTTTTCTTAGATATCCTTTATTTTTTATTTTTTTTATTTTTACAAATAATCTCTTTGAATCAATTTATTAAAATTATATTTAGGCTATTGTCCAATTATAAATTATTTTTAAGAATATTAGGGCTTTTATGATGATGTTATTAGATGGTTTATGAATGCTTATGTAATACCCCAAACTTTTAAATATAATTTTCTCATATCAAATAATTTATGTACATGAAAAGTGGGCAATTGTTTTTGTTTTAGTCTCTAGTTCACCATTCATTAATTTAATCTACAAGTACAATGATAAAAAAAAATATAAATACAAAATAATAAGGTTACAACACTCTCTTGATTACTTACATATCTATTTGCTTACAAACTTCATTAAATATTATGAAGTTCTGTCAAATATGAAAGGCTACATAGCTAGATAACACCTTATTGAGGCTGAGACCATCGAGGAAAAAGTACTTGTAAAAATATAGGATCATGGAAATCAAGATCAACATTTGTATCATCATGACTGCTAATATTTGCCAAACTAAACAAGCAAAATCCCATATTTTATCACATTTGTCATAACCTAATTTTAGACTCTCAGATACTATCATTTTCTTTTATAAAAATTAAAACAAAATACAAAAATAATAATATAAAAGAAAGAGGGTTGAAAAATAAAAAAATGTAGGATGAACAGCGACTTGGTTGGCCATAACGAACTAATAAGGGATCTAAATGCGTAAATGAGAGATGGAGGGACCAAACTAGATTCTTAACAATATTGGAAACTCAATTGCACCCTCAAAGGACCCAAATGTGAAAGACAATGCAAATTCAAGGTTAACTTAAATGAATATTAGATAAATTTGCATTAAACTTAAGTCTAAGGACTTCATTAGATTTTTAATAGGTTGATTTGATTTAATCATAAGTCTAATTAAAGACTTAATTAAGTTTAAAAATTAATTTAGGCTAAAATTAAAAGAATTAATTAAGTGTAAGGACTTAATTAGACTTTTAATGGGTCAAATTAATTTTATTAAGGACTTAATTGGTGAAACATTAAGTTTGGAAACCTAATTTGGGCTTTATTGAGAATATTGAATTTTTAGAGGACCAAATCCATTTTTTACAAGCTTAATCGTATGAAATTAAGGGTGAAGTTGCAAGAAAATCAATGTTTAGAGGTTAATTAAGGGTCAGATTGAAGAAATTTAGGACGAAGGATATTTTTGCAAAAGGCACGTATTATTGGGGGTTGTACCAAACTTTTCTAGGGAATAAATTGAAGAAAATCAACGATTATAGCTGAATTTGGGGGCTAAATTGAACAAATTGAAAACCAAGGACTACTTTGAAAAAAGGTGTTAGACTTGAGGGGTCTCAATTGATGTTCGATAGGGTCTTAATTGTATAAAATTAATCAATTTTGTCTCAACTAAGGACATTCGAGCTTAAATTAAAAGACCATAAACTAAATTGGAGATTGCCCTATCCCAATTACTAAAACCCTAATTTTAAGGGTTTAAGGAAAACAATGTTGTTTTGGTCATGATTCTCCCTTTTTTGAGAATCGTGAACCACTCTTTTGAGCAATAATTATAGCAACTCTGACCTCCTTTGGAAGAATATCGACCGCCATTCGATAGAGGAGCTTCCCCTCTACAAGGCTATATCGCCCTTTTTCAATGTTTGTGTCCCCACCTGCCACATGTAAGCCCTCAACATCTTGTCCCAAGGCCGCCTTGTCTGGTTCAATAAAATTCAACAGTGTTACATCTAACTTTGGATCGATGGTGGAAAGACTACAAACCACCAAATGAAACATGGTTTGATCCTAGTTGAAGACTAGCATTCCCTCTATATAATCTATAACTTGGTTGGCTTCAATGACCATCCATTTTTCAAGATTAATTAATGGAAGGTGCACCCCCAACAAGCTATTTTCAGTTAAATTCTAAAACATTTCATGCATATTTTATATAAATAATAAAAATTATATTTTTATCATACTTTGAAAAATACAAAAATCAATTAATGCAAGTTTGTGATTATCCATTAGGATTTGATCAAAATTTTAAAAAGACCACAAAAATCAATTTATTTAATTAATATTTGGGTTATGAATTTTACAAATTAATGCATATTCCTATTATAAAATTAAATGAATCGACAAAAATAAAATATTAGGAATTAATTGTAGATTTTAATATTTAAGGGTATAAAATTACATTATAAAGTATATCCTCAGGTATTAAATATACAAAATTATAAATAAATACTCTATTAAAATTTAAGTCTTAGAATGATTAAGATTTAGTCTGATAAGGTAGAGACCTCCTTAGTAGGGGGGATTTGTCTTAAGCCTATAGAGATGAAGACTTTCTTATTGAGGAGGATCTATCTTAAATCTATAAGATAAAGATCTCTATACTGAGAAGAACATTTCTTAAACTTTAGACAGACCAAGAAATAGAAACATGATTTAGAAAAAAAAAAACAATCAACCAATAATGTAGCTTACCATAGGTAGGGTGCGCACTATGATTGATGCGTTTTCCCCATACATAACTAGTCTCTTACCTAGAATCTTGTAGACCATTAGGTTTTCTAGTGACCATGATAGTAAGTGGTGACTCCTGAACCCTTCAAATCATAATTTCATGATTAATCCCAAAATATCTAAAAAACTTTGATCCATGGGCAAGATCCACCATTAGATACTATACACACCATAACATGATGGCGACTCCAATTGGGACATCTATGATTGGACTAAGCTTTGTTGATTGTTTATTTGTTGTGTCCTAATTATTTGTTGGTTTGGGTGATTTAATTTTAGCATGTATTTGTTTACATACTATTCATGCTTTCATGCGTTTTAATTCTGAGAGAATAAACTCAATTCTAGGTTATGTTGGGGATTATTGATCTGTCTCATGACTTTCAGTCGGGGTTTATATTCGTGAAACACCCAACAATGATTTGAGTATTTACTTAATAATGGTGGTCATACTGTGCCCCAATCATTCCTTGTAAACCCCTATACTACCTTTACGAGAGGTAGTCACTAGGTAGATCATATACTTTTTTAAGACCATATAGTAAGTCTGCCCCTCATGTAATGACTAAAACCTATTCTTAGGATGTTTGACTCCCAATAATTCATTTTGTATTGAGGCAAACTTGATAAAAAAATCTTGAACTCCACAAGATTTTTATAAGCTGAGACCATGACTTCCATATGTTTTTTAGAATACAGACAAAAATCTAAAATGATGCAACTGGTTGAGGGGAATTGCCTAAGGACCAAGGCTGGAGAATTACTTCACATAACTAAAGTACACTGTTCTGTAAATAATTTAGAGAAACTTGTGTCAATTATGGGTTATATGGATGAGACTCTTTTTAAAAGGATGTATGGAAAGATCACTCATCTATAGAGAATTATAGTACAAATTTTAGTTGTCAAACCCCTGTTGTATTTCTAAATTACAAATGTTTAATGTTCAGAGATATTGATATGACCTCTACTATTGAGGAGTATGCTTAAATTTTGAATTTCCAAAGCAACACTTTTAAGGTTTATTTCAGATAAAGAGTTGGAGACACAACTGTTGAAGTCGCTAAATTGCTACACTTAGACAAAAGTGGCCAATATATAACAACTAATGAAAGTTTTAAGTGAAAGCTTACTAAAGCTAGACTGAAGACAACCAAATATGAAGGGAAGTTTGGAGATGAAAGATACTAAGTAGCTGTCTTTACCATCTTTGGGTTAGTGTTATTTTCATCAGAAGCTGCTAGGATTATTAGTGTTGAAGTTGCTAATGTTTTTATTGAATATGAGCAGACGAAGAGCAACCCTACTACAACTATCTTGGCTGACACTTTTCTATCATTGAACCATTATAGGTTACATGGAAGGGGTGCAATGCGATATTGTATTCCTTTGATGTTTATATAGGTGGTAAGCCATTTGAAAACTCCGATAGAGGTTTTCAATAATTTCTGGTGGTTCAACATGAGACCTTTAAAGCTTGTTATGAGTGCAGATTGAAGTAGTTTGGAAGAAAGAGCATTGGTAGAGAAATATCAGGTTCCCTCATAGTAAATTCAGATGGAAAGCCCCTTAGGTAGGAAACTCCTCTTATGTTATGAATTGCAAAGATAAAGCATGGGTCTCGTTGATTGGACTATCTGGTTATGTTAGTTATTCACCTTCATTGTTTGTTAGGTAGTTTAGGGGAATTCAACTTGTACCAGGAACCTAGGGTTGAGCTAAATACACTAGGCTGTTCAAGGATTCTGATTGTTTACCCAAATTAGAAGTTATCAAATAATATTGGAGACAACTTGTACTGGTCATAGAGGTGAAGAAAAGCTTGAATTCCTAGTTAGTCCTAATTATTTAGTTTGGAGAAACGATGGGTATCCAGAGTATATAATAGCTTTGAAGTACAAGGCCTATTAACAATGGATGAAGCTAGGCCATCTCTCACCAAGGAACCTAAAAGAAAGAGAATTAGCAATGAAAAGGAGCTATAAGATGAATTGTATAAGCTTAGAATTGAGCCAAGTCATGGCAAGAATCAATACTTGATTTGGTGAACAAAAATGTGGTGATGAAAAAGGAACTAATTACTCTAACAAGGTTTTCCAATGACAAAGCAAATACTGACAAAGAACTGATTGCTTGTTTAAAAAATGAAAGAGATAATAGTAAAAAGAGATTGGAAGTTGAGAAAGAAAAAAACAGATTAGTCAATCTCAACATCGAAGAAGATAGAAGATTAAGAGCTTAGTATATGACTTAAGTTGATTAGAAAAATAGTTGAATCAGACATGACGAATTACTAAGATGGAATAAATGCCCTAAGAGAATAAGTCACCATGGTTCAATCTAAGTTAGAAATCCAAGAGGAGGAATTTAAAAAGCTAAGGGGTTAACATCTAAAGGTCAAGTAAGAGTTGAGTAGACTAAAGCAGAAATTTAAAGAATGACAAGACTACATCATTAGATTTAATGTCCAAATGAACACAAAGATAGTTGGACTTGATATTAAGCATGAACTTTAAATGGTTAAAGACTAGATCCAATAGTTGAAAAGGACAGTTCTGATATTGAATAGAAACAATGAGTCATTAGCCACAAGCAATAGTGCGCTTCTCCAAGATAAAACTTTGTAACATTACCAAATAGAACAAACAAAAAGGTTAATTGATAAGGTGGCTTGAAAGACAAATGAACTGTGAGTGAAGGCCTCTCTGATTAGCAATAGTGCTACTAGATAAAAAGAATATTTGAATGATGTTTTAGCATTTATTAGAAATGTAGCCAATAAAGGTATTGCTTTTAAGAATGAATAGATATGTATAGGAATTTTATCTCTCCATAAGCAAAAAAAAAAAAAAAAAAACTCCTCTCCATATGTAAAAACTATGTCTTTGTTGAATAAAAGGGGCTTAGACCCACTCTTTTTGTATTGCATTCTCTAACGTGTATGAGATTTTCTAGTAACTTCAACCCTCTAAAATAATATGTTCATAAACACCATTTAACCTAAAACTTTACCAACATATAACTCCATTTGTTTAGTATCTCTCTATAAAATTCCAGCTCGTTCTAATGTACAGTCTAAGAGATATGTTTGATCTCACAAAACTGGTCAGCAGACATTTTAAGATCAAATATAGACCTGACTTGTTTCATATCAAGATTAAAGCAAATAGACGCCAAATTATGAAGGACCATATGTGGTGACGAAAGCCTTTTTCCAAAGGAGCTTTTGATTTTGACCAAAATGAACGGAGATGATTTACCTAAGCCTATAAAATTTGATGTTGTAAAGAAGTACTATACATAATGTACAATGTCGATGAATCAATAAAGATTAAGATTTGGCTAGAAATTCGTTGGTGTATTTTCCTCTTTATAAACTCTAAAAAACTCCGAATAACCTTTCATATGATCTCATAGGCTAAAAAATACTTTGTTTTTGCTAAAGTTAAATCAAATTTCAATCAAAAGTTTTTGGAAATTCAAAGGCATTAGTACAAATTTAGAGGTCAAATTGGTTAACTCATATATTAGTTTTTCATTGTTGTGGTCAATTCAATTTTCACATATATTCTTGTTCTTTAAGCATAATTCATATAACATTTATTTTAAATAATAGTCCTCACTTATGCAACCAATCTTAAATTGTTTATTTCAATACCCCTTACTCATGTGGTTGGCTTAAAAAAACATTTATATCAATTGCCTTGCTTATGCATCCGACTTGGAAACTATTTGATCATTAGCCCCTACTCATGTGGCCGGCTTGGAACATTTTATCATTATTCCCCACTTATATAGCTAGCTTGAAATTATTTTTTCAATTAACCCTCACTCATGTGGCCATCTCAAAAACATTTTATCAATTACAAGGTCCACCATTGTGATCGATTTAATTTTTTTTTCATTATTGCAATTAGTTACGATTATGTACTAGTTACTATCATTGCAATCAATCACAATTTCATTTTGGTGACCGTTGTTATGGTCAATGACAATTTACATATATATTTTTTTTATTTTGCCATTGCGGTTGATTACAACTTTTACATATTACATTCTTGCCTCATAGGCATATTATCATGCTGAACAATTATACACAAAAGCATATTACTTTCATAAAATTCCAACATAATGAGAGCAATTTAAATAAATAATTTAAAACGCAAGAAGATGACCCTTACCTTGAACTCTTACTACACAAGCTCTTGAGAAATCAAGTCCATATCAAATACTTCTCCTACAACTCCCAAACAATAACATTTAATGTTCATACCACTAATTTAAAATTCAACCACATAAATCTCTATACATCCCATTATATTCAATCATGCAAATTTCCATACTTACATAATTACATTTTCCACTTCTCATAGTCACACCTATTTAATCAACTATATTCCATTCACACTCAACTTCAAACATGCAAAACATTGCTACAACATATTTAACCAAATCTTTAGTCAATATGCATCAAACTTAGGATTCTAAATTCTGATACTTTCTGAAAATATGGCCATAATTATCCAATTATACAATAGTCTTAATTTTCAATAATTTTTCCTCACACATAATCAATTAGTACAAAATTTCATCATTAACCAAAATTTCCATATCTTGCATCTTTACAATTATAAATTTTCAACCATATTTAACAAAATTCAAAACAAACTGACTTACAACGTTTTACCTCATTTCCAAATATCTATAACATTGTTTAAAACATCAATCTCACACATTTCTATCAAATTTTCATACGCATAATTTATATTCCATGACATGTCCTTACTTTCGATCATACAATTTTTTATATTCTCAAATTACTATATTACGCTTAAACACATTCAATTTCACATATTTATATCAATGCATATCAATCAAATCATTTCATATTATCCACATAGAATCATCACATCTCACATAACTAAATTCTTAGCTCCAAGATGTCATTACACCCTACCATAACCAAATCCGCATTCACAAATACACAATTCCTCACACATTCCATATCAACTCATTTTATAAACCACCTATAAATCCTAACATTTTATATCACTAACTTCCTAAAAACATGTTAACTTACTTTTATGTTATCCTTTTTAATTCAAGTCTTAAATAGACTCCTTTTCAAATCCAACTAGATTGACAAATTAACTTAACAAAAAATCAATTAAACATGAAATGTAATTTTACAAACTTGTATACTTATGCTCTTTATGTTTTTATAATATTTTCATTTATTCTTATTAACAATCACCATCATATATATACAACATCAACATAACACAATTTAACTAATAATTTGACCAATTCTAGCAAAATTTATAATTTTGTCATAACTCTCCCAATTCATTTTCTAACCATGTTACTTTTAATACTAAAAATAATTTAGCTTGTTATAACTGAATTTAATATATAATTTGTTATAACCCCTCTCATTAGGATTATCTAATCAATAAGGACATCATAACAACACAATTTAGCTTGAACATCAAGATGAATTTTCTTGATTTCCTAAAAAATTCATAAGCCAACTATTTGACTAATTTTAACAATATTCACAATTTTATCATAATATCCACAATTTGTATTACAAACATATTTTCTTCAATATCAAAACACAATACATAATCCTATTTAGCAATTTCACATACCATTAGAACATTTCTTTCACTTCCATAATATTACAACCATGTTTACTTTAATATATTACACAATTCTCAATTCTCAATGTACATCCATACACCTCCTACATTTGAATCATAATTACACTTTAACCCAATACATAATTACACATATAAGATTTTCAAGGTTTTATATTTACACTCTTTCTATACACGCCCCTATCAGATGTAATCTACATAACCAATAATAAATCTCTTGTGAACACAATTTCTGATACTTACTCATTAAATGAACATGCAATATTATAAGATTTAAAACAATTTTTCATCTCCCCTAAAGTTCCCAGGTTGGCTATAAATGACTAATTTCCCTTTGTTTATTCTCTTGAATTTTCATTTCTATCATCCATTTCATGACATCTTAACTAAATTTCTACAAAACATCATTTCCCAAAAATGGTGGATTTATTCCCCTTTTCCCAAAGGAAAATTAAAAATGTAAAATACTTGAGGATATATCCCTTCGATAATTGAATCCTATTTTGTAGTTCTTGCTAATTTCTCCATCAAGTCAGCTTCTCCTCTTCAAAATCTAAACTTTCTCTTTCTAAGTTCTAACATCTTATCATTCTTTTTAACCCATGAAATTTTGGTATCTATTTCCTATAAAAACTTCATCTCCATTGTCACAAACTCAATCTCTCAACAATAATTTTACAGAAGAAGAAGAGGTTTCAGCTCTCTTTTTCTACCCCAAACCCGTTAGCTAACCCATGAGAAAAAAAGGGAGTGTTATTTTCTTCTAATGGATTTTTCCCTCACACACTTTTAAAGCACTAAATTTTTAAAGCCGTGAGAAATCACCAAGTTTTGAAGAAATGTAAGGAATGTAGCTCTCCCCTTTTGCTGGAACGTTGGCCAGGTATAAAAAAAGAGGAGGGGCTGTTTGTTTCAAAATTACAAAGTTGCCAATGTTGTCTATATAATTACAAAACAGCCACTCATTTATTTTTTAACATTTGTAGTTTCTTTATGAAATTTTTCATACACGATTTTATTCCCATTTCATCCAAAATTAATAATATTCATTGACTATATTTACCCCTAATCACCATAATCATTTTTTTGGGTTAAATATAGGGTTTGTACTGATAGTTGATATTACTCGCGTGTAAATTTATATATTCAAAGTTCTATTATATTTTTCTTTAAAGATTTTCATATGACGAGGTTATAAAAATCACAGGAATATTCTGGGATGAATTATTCCTAGAAATTCTCATACATCATTTATGGTGAATTCAATGACCTCCACTTCAAGACCACGTAGGCTTCTCCTTGGGCAACTCTTTCCCTCAAGGGATATAAAACTCTTCTGGAATAAATACCTGCACAAAGTCCCTTGGGAGTGAGGATGGGGGACCTCCAAAGATCAAGTTAGTACTAGGAATATTTGTGTAAAGAACAACACTAATGAAGATATTAAAGAGCTTTTATAAAGGTATAGAAAAGGTTGGAAAAGAAGGTCTAAAGGTCAGGGGAAAAAGCTGAGAATCCTCTTCTGTTTTTTCTTACATTCTTTTATATTACCTTATTTGAACTGCCTCATGCAACATAGAAGGGGTAGAAAATTAATCTTGTATGATTAAGATAATATTATCTTACTGCTCATATCATCACATATAATTAATGTAAGCATGGACTGCTTGTTCATATTTAATGGGATTATAATGGGCATCATAATTATTAATCCAGGCTCAGCCTATAGGAGGCTCGGTGTGAAGTGACCCTTTAGCCATTCACTCAACATGGGGGACGTTGAGTGCAACTCAAACCCCAAGCCCAGGAGAAATCGGGTCCAACCCGTGACTGCACCCAAGAATGGTCAGGGACGGCCGTGCCACTGCCCAACATGGAGCTGGGCATGGTCGCGTCCTTAACCCAACAGGGGTTGGGGGCGCGGACGCACCCAGACCCAACAGGGTGTTGGGGGTGGTCGTGCTTAACCCAACAGGGGGTTGGAGGCGCGGACGCGCCCAGACCCAACAGGGTGTTGGGGGCGGTCACGTCCAGACCTAACAGGGGTTGGGCGCGGGTGTACCCTCACCAAACGGGGGGTTGGGCACAGTTATGCCCCTCCCCAACTTAGAGTTAGGCGCGATAAAGACATAATCCCATCTTGGGTTATGACTTTCATGTGTTGTCTTTTAAATGGGATTGATTTGTAGAAACCATGACCTAGTAGTAGCCCTCAAAGTTTGCTCATTTTTGGAGAAATGGGGAGGCTAAAGACTAAAGAGATTTTTGACTAACCTTAGTTGAGTCATGACCCTGGTCAGGGTGTCCCTTTCAAGGCCTTACTGGAAGGGATGGTGTTCTTAGAGAGTTTGTTATTTGAATCTTCAAGATGTATTCCTAGTCCTTTTTTCTTAGAAGTGTTGGACAATCACTAATGCCCTAGAGAAGTGGGTCTGAGAATCCATAAAGGTTTATAACCCCGCTTGGATCAGGAAGAGGTGCTATTATAGGAGGGCTGGTTTCAACACTTCTTGATGTAGTAGAGTATGGTACCCGTGCTATCCAGGAGATATATAGGTCCAAACCGTATATAGGGTGTGTAACCCGGGATGGATAGATGGGGTGAGCCTGATAAGGCCGCCCTATACTCTTAAATGCCATAGAGACTGGTCCTATACTGTCCAGGAAAGATGTGGGTCCTAGATCACACATATGGGTTTCACACACATGGGTTTCACACACATGGGTATGTAGCCCATTTGGACAGACAAGATGGACTTGATAAGGTCGCTCCAGTGCTGTTACTTCCAACTAAAAAGGCTAGACAGAAGAAAAGGAGGGGACATTGAAAGCTGCCTTGAAGAGTGAAGCATTGATCCCATACTACTGCCCCGGAGAGGTGGGTCTCTAATGCCACAAGAGTGTATAACCCCGTTTGGTGATAGTAGAGGTTGATGCTCACTTTGGACTTCGCTGCCATCCTAGAGAAGTGGGTTCCGGATACCATAGGGGTGTGCAACCTTGTTTGGATCGGTAGGAAGTATTCCTGAGAAAGGAATGTTAAATTAAATAAGAACACAAGTGGTAAAAACATGCATTCTTAATTTATGTATTTAATAATGATACAACTTAAGGTGGTCTGGGTGCCATGCATGAGAAAGGTCAGAGCCTTATAGATCTTGTAGATGATAGATGTTAGCTCTAATCACCAGTGTCACCCTAAAAGGGCCATCCCATTTTGGAGCTAGTTTTCCTCTACTCTCTCTGTTGCCCGTGGCCTCTAGCTTCCTTGGTACCAAATCCCCTTATTTAAAGGTTTGTTCTTAACTCTAATATTGTGGTATTGAGTGGATTTATGTCTGTAAGCCTCATTCTTTATAGCAGCTGCAAGTTTAGGTTCTTCTAGAAAGTCCACAATGACTCTGAGTCCTTTCTCATTGTTTTGAGGAGAGAAGCATAGTACCCTGGCATTGGGGCATCCAATCTTTGCTGGGATTATGGATTTAGTCTTATATATGAGGAGAAAAGGGGTTTCCCCTATTGAGGTCTTTGTTGTTGTTCTGTATGCCCACAAGATTTCATTTAAGAGCTCCACCCATTCTGATTTGACATCTTTTATCTTCTTCTTCAAACCGTTGAGCAGGACCCCATTGGTAAGTTCAGCTTGCTCATTCATCTAGGGGTGTGATACCGAAGAGAACCTGTGATCAATTTGCAACCTTTCACGTTGTTCCCTCATCTTCTGGTTGTCGAACTAGGTTCCATTGTTGGTGATCAGTATCCTAGGTACTCCAAATCAGCAGATCACATTTTTCCATAAGAAAGAGATCACCTTGTTTGCTGTGATGTCTGCTAATGATTCATCTTCCACCCACTTAGTGAAATAGTTCATGACCACTATGATGAACTGTCTTTTCCCTGTTGCTTTGGGGAAAGGTCCTAGAATATCTATTCCCCATTGGCAGAAGGGCCAAGGGGAAGGGATTGTTGTCATCTCAACTGATGGTTGCCTTGAAACTAGGGCAAATCTTTGACACTCATCACACTTCTTTACTAGGTATCTAGAATTTTGGAGTATGGAAGGCCAATAAAAGCCCGCTCTTGTGATCTAAGCAGCCAAGGCTTTAAAACCTGCATGCAACCCGCAAACTCCCTCGTGTATCTCTCTCAAAACATAAATGCTTTCCTTTGAAGACAAGCACTTGAGGAAAGGTGATGATGTGGATCTTCTATACAAAACCCCGTCAATTAAACAGTAACCTAAGGCTTTCTTGGTCAGTTTAATGGCCTTTAGTCTGTCCGAAGGCAAAGTCCCTGTGAGTAGGTATTCCTTGTTCGGTGCTCTCCAATCCTCAGCTCCCATGATTGGGAGGGTTGTAGCGCTGCTCTCTTCCACGCTAGGATGGTCTAGGACTTCAATCCATACATCAATGGGGAGGTCGGTCGAGTTAGCACTGGCTAGCTTGGAGAGGAAATCAGCTCGTGTATTTTCCTCATGGGGCACTCTGATGATGTTGATTATCCTATCCTTCTAAGCTAGGATGACTTTGACCTTTTCAAAATATAATATCATGGTTGGATCCTTAGCTTCATATGTGCCCTGGTATTGCCCCACAATCAGTTGAGAATCATTGTGCACCTGTAGAGGATATGCCTTTAGGGCTTCCGCCAAACCTAAGCCTACTATCAAAGCCTCACACTCGGCCATATTGTTGGTAGCTAGAAATCCAAACCTGAACCCGTATTGGAAAACCTGCTCCTCTGGGTTGATAAAACACTACCAGAAATTCGCTAAATAGCAACGGATTTACCGATAGAATATGTTTGTCGGTAATTTGAGGTCGGAATTACCGACGGACACTTTTCCGTCCATAATTCAGTCGGTAACTACGGGTTTTGGCGGGTTATTTTTTCTGACAGATTCAAAACGACAGCCAGTATAGTGACTTGACCGGTTCGCTGTTTAAATTGCCGACGGAATCACCGAGGGATTTGAAATGGCAGATCCGTACGGTGACGTGTCGATGTTTTCGTCAGAATCACCGACGGCATCACCGACGGAAAAGTCGTAGGTGAAACAGTCAGAAAAAGTTAATATATGTCAACTCTGCCGACCCTCTCCTCCCCTATTTCTCCTTCTTCTTCCTAATCCCAACTCTCCCCATCTGCAAACAACCAGCCCCCCCACCCCCCCAACAAAAAAATAACG